>Ga0210044_10002911_pt1 | contig 24867 bp, 29 predicted proteins | sample CryGey13umfilter_2_FD_183959 | JGI IMG/M metagenome (GOLD analysis project Ga0210044, IMG submission 183959) | Groundwater microbial communities from aquifer in Utah, USA - Crystal Geyser 4/9/14 3 um filter (SPAdes) (version 2) | ecosystem: Environmental > Aquatic > Deep subsurface >... | reverse complement strand
TCTAATAGGCCCTGGCGGACTATCGAGCCTTGTCACCCACATAGTATCAATTTGGAAAATTTACTCGTCCGGCTGGAATTTTGATGCTCTTGTCAGTTCAGCCGCTCAAGCGGCTCTAATTTTCAAGCTTATTGCAGCTGCTATTTTTTATTTCCTTCTGGCTTTAGGACTGTTGATGTACGCCGGCATTTTTATAATTAGATATGTTGCTATCTGGATATTGGTGATTCTCTCTCCGATTGCTTTTGTCTGCCGGATTTTGCCGCCAGGCTCTGGCCTCAGAAAGGTCTGGGACATGTGGTGGCAACAATTTATCCAGTGGTCAATTATCGGAATATTAGCAATGTTTTTTCTTTATCTGACAGTTCAGCTAATGGTTGACGCCCCTATTTTATTTAAAGCGGGCATAGGCGGCGACTATGGCTGGTTTGATATGATTTTACCCTATGTCGTTCCCTTGGCCTTTCTTTATTTAGGATTTGTTGTAACTCAGCAAACAACCGCCTTCGGCGCCAAAGGAATCATAAGTTTAGCAACAAAAGGAGGGAAGGCGGCGGCTTCGAGTGCAAGAGGCAGGGGGTGGCAGTGGACAGAAAAGGGCGCTAGGACAGTTAAATCAGAAGCTGGAAAAATACGACAATCATACCAGATACAAAAAGTAGCATTCGGGGATACACGAACTCGGGCATTAGGAACAGCCATAAGAGGATCCTGGCAAACAAGAATACGCCCGGCGATAACAACACCGGCAACATATAAGGCCGCCGGAAAAGGAATTTTTTCTGCTGTTAAAGATGCAGCTATGGCTGGAGCAATAGCATCTTTCGGGATAAAGAAAAAGGGGCAAATCCTTTGCAATTCTTGTGGGGGTGCCGTTCCGGCCGGGTCAGAATTTTGTCTTCATTGCGGAGTTAGTATTTAAAACTTCTTAAAAATTATTATGCCAGAAGAATTTGATGTCCAAAAACTAAAAAGCGAATATCCGCAATTTTTTGAAGAGGTTCCGCCCGAGCTTTTGGAATTTATTCTTGCTAAAGAAACTTCTTCTAAAATTGCTGAGATTTGTTTTGAAAGCGGCGTAGAAGACGAAGAAAAAATTGAAAAAATTGCTTACCGAATTACTTTGGCTTTGTTAGGTAAAATACCAAAAGAAAATCTAACAGAAATTCTTGAAAAAGGAGCAGGATTAAACCACGAAATAGCCAGAAAAATCCATGCCCTTGTTAATCTACTTATTTCCTCCAAAATTAAAGAAACGCCGCCAGCACAACCGACAAAACTAAAACGATCTCCTCTGATACCAGAATTAGTATTAGAAGAAGAACTAGAAAAGCCTCCAAAACCAGAAAATCATTCAAAAAAAGATATTTATAGAGAGTTAACGGAATAAAGAAAAGGGGTCAAAATTGACCCCTTTTTTCTTAAAATTTTTATTTGTCTTTATTTTTCTTTGCGTTTTTTCCACCGGCGCCACTTCTCTAACGGCTCCTTCGGGCCAATCCCTCTCTTTCGGGCTTCCGCTACTATTTGTTTCTCTTCTTCTGATAATTCTTCTTCTTTTTTCCCCTCTATTTTCGCTTCCACTTTTGCTTCTACTTTTTCTTCTTTTTCTTCCTTTCGCCCTGATGGTTTACCCATTGGCATTCTCTTGAAGAGAGCTAGAAGATCTTGGAGAGGATTAGCTGTCCTGATGTCAAGATAAGCTCCTCCATCGATCCCCATTCTTCTGTGAATTATATCCCAGCTTTTCTCCCAGATTTTTTGGTATTTGGTGACAAATTCTTCTGGTTTCTCTTCTAACTCTTTCTCAATTTTTTTTCGTTTCATTCCGGTTAGCGTACAAAACATCTCCATTACGGCTCCACCCGTCTCCTCGGCTTGTTGCTTTGCTTCAAATGGCGCGGCTTCAGATTCCAGTCGTTCCTTATCAACCAGAGGTAAGACTTCTTGTAATTTTTGAGGAAGGGCTATTTCGGTTATAACTAATTTTATTCCCGGGTCTCGGAAACCAGCTTCGTATAAAGGTCTTCCTTCGGCTTTAAAGAGCTTCTCTACTTCTTCACTCACTTTTTGCAGGCCGGCAGCTGCTTCTCTCCAAGTTATCGTCCCAATGTACGCTCTTACTGCTCCCACTACGATATCTTCAGTCCAATTTTTTAAGTCTTCATCTTTAATAGGAACTCCCGCTCGGAAAATTTTAATCAGAGGATGAGTCTCTTCCTCTCTTTCTCCCCCTTTCTCATCAAGTAATACCTTTCCTGCCTCCTTGTCTCTCAATTTCTCTTTCTCTCTTGGAAAATTCAAATAAACAGCGGATGTAACTTTTAAAACTTGAGCTCCATATTCTTTTTCTTCCTCTTTTTCTTCGTCTTCATGTTTTCCTTCCTCAAAAATCTCCTTTTTTGGTTTTGGCGCATATTTCCCTGCTTTAGAAATCACCTCTTTCGCCAGGTAGAGGAAGCTGTACATTTTTTTGGGATACCTTATCAGTTTCGCTATTAGGAAAGGCACAAATTGTGGGCCGCCTTCCTCTTTCACGCTACTAGGTTCCCCAAAGAATAACAGCAATCCTAACTCATCTCCTCGGAGTATTTTTATTGACAACAAAATCCACAGTGCAATAAGAAGCACAATGCTACCCAAAATTAGCTCCTTGGATACTAATAACCACCCTCCGAATAACAACCCTCCGAACCCTAAAACAGCTACTCCTATTAACCAAAAAGCTATCTTTAATTCTGTCGGGATCCATCCCATTTTCCTTCACCTCCTTTTTAAGTTTAGGTTTTCTGAACCACACGAACATCATCACTTAATCGTCTTTCCTCGCCATCGATCGCTGTTAAGACAATTTTTTTCTCCTCCCGCCCCGAGAAAGGAATGTTTCCCCTGCATCTTTTGCACTCAAGAGCAGCTCCAATCCACTTTATTTTTCCTCCATAACACTCCTGATGAAACATCTCTAAATCCTTAAAACTAAACTCTTCATCTTTCTCTCTTTTCTTTACCTCGATTGTAAACATTTCATTTCACCTCCTATTCAGTTTTTAAGGTTTCTGGAATTATCCAGAAGCCAAAGAATCTATTTTTTCCTTGACTTTTGTTATTATATCAAAGATTCTTAAATTTGTCAAATTTTGCACAATGTCCTGTCTTACCCTATATTTTATTTTTCCAATCTGTGTTAAAATTATAAAAAACGAGGGGTATTTTCAACGAAAAAACAATTGTGATAAGATAAATAAAAAGAAGCAAATTTCTATGTTAGAAGACTTCCCCAAAGAAAAACTCCAAGAGATTTATGAAATTCTGCCTGAAGATTTGAAAGAAGCGCTTTTTTCTCAAGAAATAGCTAACATAATAAACGATATTTGCGCAGAAAACAGTATTGATGAAAAACAAATCTCTGAAGTTTCAAAATATGTTGGCCACACTCTGCTTGGTTTGCTGTCGCCTAATGAATTTGAAAAAACCATAAAAGAGAAGTTAATTATAAAAGATGATTTGGCTCAAAAAATTAGCTACCAAATAACCCGTTTGGTTTTTCTTCCTTTAAAAACCACTTTGGAATTCATTTATAAAATAAAAATGGTACTTCCTAAAGAAGTTGTTGAAGAAAAATTACCAATCGCAGAAGAAGTCTTTAAAGAAGAAAAACTGCCCTCCAGAAGGCCCAAAAGAGATACCTATAGAGAACCCACTGAGTAAATTCAAAGTACAAAACCCAAAATCCAAAATAATTTAAAATGACTGAAATTCAAAAACCCAAACAATATGATTTAGAAGAAAGAACTCTTAGGTTTTTTAAAAATATCATTGGGTTATGTAAAAAGTTGCCAAGGGATACAGTAAATATTGAATTGATTAAACAGCTTATAAGGGCAACTGGTTCAGTAGGAGCAAATTATCGCGAAGCAAATGAGTCAATAAGTAAGAAAGACTTAAATTTTAGAATAAGAATTTCTCGCAAAGAAGCTAAAAAAAGTCATTATTGGCTTCAAGCTCTTTTAGAAGCAAATCTCGTTTTAAAAACAGAAACTGACCCTTTGGTAAAAGAGTCTTTAGAATTAGCGAGAATTTTCAGCTCAATAATGATAAAAACAAAATAAGCTTTAAGTGTAGATTTTTAAATTTAGAATTTATTTTGGATTTTGAAATTTAAATTTTGAATTTAATATTTATGGAGTTTATTGTTCCGCAATTTATTGAACGGGAAACTAAAATCGTCGGCCCCTTCACTTTTAAGCAGTCAATTTTTCTGGGAATTACCGGGGCCTTGGCGCTTTTTCTTTATTTTGTTATCAAGTCTTTTTGGATTTTTTTGATCGTCGCTTTTTTCTTAATCGGCGGGGCTCTGGTTTTAACTTTTTTAAAATTCGGCGGCTCCTCTTTGCCGGACGTGCTTAAAAATTTTTTTGTTTTTTTTAGCCGACCTAAAATTTATCTCTGGCACAAAAAAGCCATTTCCCCAAAAATATTAAAAAAAGCGCCGCCTCCAAAAGAAGAAGCCAAAGAAGAATCAATCTTAAAGGTAGCTGAAAAAAGCAGTTTGGGGAAACTGCATGCTATTTTAGAAAGCAAAACCAAATAGAATTATGAGTAAAAAAACCGCTCAGGATTTTTTAGAATTTGAACAAATCAGAGAGGGAATAATTATCTTAAAAAACAAAGCCTTAAGGGCGATACTGATGGTTTCATCTTTGAATTTTGCTTTAAAATCAGAAGATGAACAAAATGCAATTCTGTATCAGTTCCAGAATTTTTTGAATTCTTTGGATTTTTCCTGCCAGATTCTGATTCATTCACGGAGAATTAATATCGTTGGTTATTTGGATAAACTTAAAAAAATTGAAGAAAAAGAAGACAACGAATTGCTTAAAATACAAATTGCTGAATATCGAAAATTTATTGAATCGTTAATGGCGGGCGGTTCCATTATGCGCAAAATCTTTTATATTGTTGTCCCTTTTACGCTTTTGGAAAAGCAAGAAGGCGCTTCAGAAAAAAAACAGAGATTTTCAGCTAAAATTCCTGTTTTAACCGAAGAGGATTTCCAAAGATGCAAGATTCAGCTTTTACAAAGGGTAGAATTTGTCGCTTTGGGGCTAAGAAGATGCGGCCTCCAGGCCGTGCCATTAACCACTCCTGAATTAATTGAGCTTTTATGGGGTTTTTACCACCCCTTGGAAGCAGAAAGGGGTTATTATCCAGAAATCCCGCCCGAGTTAACAACATGATAAAAATACCATTACCATTTTTAAAAAAGAGGTCTAAAATTCCGGAAAAAATTTACCAGGAAGAGGTTATTACGGCTGGCGATATTATTTCTCCTTCCTCAATTGAGATTGGCCAAAATTATTTCAAAATCGGCGAAAGATTTGGTAAAACTTATTTTATTTTTTCCTATCCGAGATATTTAAGCACGGCTTGGTTGTCTCCTGTAATTAATCTTAACTTTTCCATGGATGTTTCTTTTTATTTGCATCCCCTGGAAAGCGAAAAGGTTTTAAAGCAATTGAGGAAAAAGGTAACGGAAATTCAGGCAGAAATTACGGAAAGAGAAGAGAAAGGTTTAATCCGCGACCCAACCATACAAATTGCTTACCGTGATTTGGAAGAATTAAGAGACAGGCTCCAGACCGCCCAGGAGAGAATGGTTCGCTTTGGTCTTTATGTCACAATTTATGGCGAAAGCGAGAAAGAATTAAGAGAAATTGAAACAACCTTGCGTTCTATTCTTGAATCCCGTTTAATTTATATCAAACCGGCTCTCTATCAACAAAAAGAAGGGTTTATTTCCTGCTCTCCTTATGGCATGGACCAGCTTCTTGTCTCCACTATGATGAACACGGGAACCCTGTCTAGCGTTTTTCCATTTGTTTCTTTTGATTTAAGCTCTAATGAGGGAATTTTGTACGGGCTCAACAACCACAATATGTCTTTGGTACTGTTTGACAGATTCGCTTTAGAAAACGCCAATGCCACGATTTTTGGCGTGTCGGGCTCGGGAAAAAGTATAAAAGGAGAAGAACCAGTATTAATAAAAAAAGATGGCAAAATCCAGTTAGCCAAAATCGGCCCTTTTGTTGAAAAATTAATCAAAAAGCACGGCGCTAGCCGAATTGATGATGAATTAGAAGGAGTAATTAATCCAGAAATTGAAGTTTATAGTTTTAATAAGGATTTTAAGGGAGAGTGGTCAAAAGTTAGCCTGGCGGCGAGAAAGGAAGCGCCTAATACTTTCTACAAATTTATCACTCGCAGCGGCAGGAAAATTACAACAACCGGCGACCACAATATGTTGGTTCTAAAAAATGGAAGGGTGATAGCGGCGAAAAGTTCTGAAATTAAAGAAGGAGAGTATATTCCTTTACCCAGAAACGTTTCTAGTAATATAAAATCACCAGCATTTTTGAATCTTTTACGATTACTTAGAAATTCAAAATATATTTATGTTAAAGGAGCTGAAGATTTAATATTTAAGAATTACAAGAAATTAAAATCAGCAGGGGTTTCTAATCAGTCTAATGATTACCTCGCTACCTATAAAAGAGGGATAGCTATTCCTATAAGATTTTTTTGGAAAATTCTTAAATGTTTAGAAATTAATCCAGAAGATACACGGCTTACAACTTTGTATTTAACCAACCAAAAAAGAAAAAAGAAAGCTAATATTCATTTTCCAATTAACAATGATTTTCTGAGATTGGCAGGATTTATTACCGCAGAAGGAAATGTTTATAAAAATTATGTACAAATAAGCAACCTTGATAAAGAAATTTTAGATTCTATAAAGTTTTCTTTGAAAGAATTAACACTCCCTTCTTATGAACAGAGGACTAAAAGGAAGGGAAAGGAAAGGATTGAAGGTATTTTAATTAAAAATAGAATATTTGCTGAAATTGTAAAAAACTTGGGAGGAGATGAGGATTGTCAACAAAAGAAGGTGTGGCCTTTCCTTTTTAATCTGGAAAAAACAGAGATGGCCCAATACCTATCGGCGTATTTTGAAGGAGATGGCGGAGTAAATGTTAAAAATGCTGCGGTTTTTGCGACCTCTAAATCTAAAAGGTTAATTTCAGAAATAGCATACCTGTTTTATTATTTTGGGATTGTCGCTAGGGTTGTAAAATCGGAGGTTAGAAAGAAAAGATTTGGGAAGAAAAGAATTTATTGGGTAATAAAAATATCAGGGCAAGAGAATTTAAAAAGGTTTGCCGAAAGTATCAATTTTGTCTCAAAACAAAAACAGAAACAGCTTTTAAAAATTATCAAGGGAAAAAGCAACACTAATGTCGATTTTATCCCCGGACTACAGCCGATCTTTAAAGAAATTCACGAACTCTTTTCTCCTCAACTTCATAACTGGCGGCAACTTGCAGATTGGAAGAACGGAAAGAAAAAGCCTTCTCCACAAGAATTGCTAAAAATAATTAATATAATTGAAGAGAAAATACAATATTTTAAAGATTCGGATGCCACCTTTAGGGTGTTAAATGAGCTTCCCAAATTAGCCACAATAATTAACTTGGGAAAGAACAGTGAAGGTTTAGATAAGAAATTGCGACGAACCCTTGGTGCAAGTTGGCGAATAATGAAAAACCAGAAATTCAAACCGCTTTCCCAAAATGCTCTCAAGGCAGTAAACACAATCAATAGGAGCAATTATTCGCTAACCGAATTAAAAGAAAGGGTTCATTCAGGGTTTAAAGAATTAGATTTGCCGGTAAAATACTATAGCCGGGCATTGGAACCTCATTATCTTCAAAAAAATACTCGGTACGAAACCCTCCAAAGATCTGCCCGGTTCGTTTGGCAGAATTATCAGGATATTCTAACAAATAAAGTTCCTCGGGTTGAAGAGAAATTAGCACAGCTTAAAATTTTAGCCAATTCTGATCTTTTTTGGGATCCGATTGTTAAAATCACAGAAATTGAAAATAAAAAAGAAAAATATGTTTATGATTTAACTGTTGACAATGAAGTGTTTTTGGCTGGACAAGGCGGAATGTTTGTCCACAATTCTTACGCTATCAAATTAGAAATACTTCGTTATCTTATGCTTGGCGTGGACTGCATAATCATTGATCCGGAAAACGAATATAAATTTTTAGCGGACGCGGTCGGCGGCTCTTTCTTTAATATCTCTTTGTCTTCTCCTCACCACCTTAATCCTTTTGACTTACCTTTGCCCCGGGAAGATGAAAGCCCGCAAGACGTTTTAAGGTCAAACATTATTAATCTCGTAGGTTTGTTAAGAATAATGTTGGGCGGTCTCTCTTCGGAAGAAGATAGCATAATTGACCGCGCTCTGGTAGAAACCTATGCAGCCAAAGATATTACTCCAGAAACCGACACTAAATTCTGGGGAGAAAATACTCCCATAATGTCAGACCTTGAAGAGATTCTTTCCACCATGGAAGGAGCCGAATCTCTGGTCAGAAGACTGCAAAAATTCACCCGGGGGGTTTATGCTCAATTTTTTAACCAGCCTTCCAACGTTAACATTTCCAACAGATTTGTTGTTTTTGGCATTCGCGATATGGAAGACGAATTAAGACCGATGGCAATGTTCATCGTCTTAAGGTATGTTTGGAAAACAATCACTTCGCAGTTGAAAAAAAGGATTTTGGTGGTGGATGAGGCTTGGTGGTTAATGAAAACCGAAGACGGAGCCTCCTTCCTATTTGGCACGGTTAAAAGAGGAAGAAAATATTGGCTGGGAGTGACTACCGTTACTCAAGACACCAATGATTTTATGAAATCAGAGTATGGCCAGCCAATTATCACCAATTCTGCCTTAAAGCTCTTAATGAAACAGAGCCCGGCTACGATTGATATTGTCAAAAAGACTTTTGACCTTACCGAGGAAGAAAAGCTATTATTGCTGGAATCGCCGGTTGGCGAGGGATTATTTTTTGCCGGCACAAAGCACGTGGCAATCCGGATAATGGCATCCTATACCGAAGACCAAATCATCACCACCTCCCCTGAAGAGCTTCTAAAAATAAAACGAGCTAAAGAAAAACCAGAGGGAAATTAAACCCCGTTAGAAACCCAAGATTTCTAACGGGACAAATCTTATGCCAGAAGAAACAGAAGCACAAGAAGAAACAGATGAAACCGAAGAACCAACGGAAGAAGCCCTGCAAATTAGGAAAATGAATGCTTTTTTAAGCCCAGAAGGGATTATAATGATGGCTATCGCTCTCTTCTTTGATCTTCTTGATATTCTTTGGTTCGTTCTTGATCTGGCTTTTGCAATCGGAGAAATTCCTTCTTTGATCTCCAGCATTTTAGCGTTTATAGTATTTGGGTTTTGGCTTTTAATCAGTTTTGGGATGAAAATGGCGGTACAGTTAGGGCCGCAAGTTTTAGAGCAAAAAAGCCAAAGAAAAAAAAGCACCCAAATTTTTAGGATGGCTGTTAGAACGGCTGGAAAAGCAGCCAAGAAAGGCTTTAAAACCGGGCTAAAATTTGCTATTGCCACCATCTGTGAGATAATTCCTTTTTTAGGCACTTTCTTTTTTTGGACATGGTTTGTTTCTTCTGTCTTAAAAGACAGAAGTAAAGAGGGTTAAAAAAATCAAAAGACCTAAATTATGGACAAGGGCTAATGACTACTTTTCTTTCAGGCTCCTGTCCGATGCTTTCGGTCGTTATGTTTGGAAGGTTCGCCAATTCCAAATGAATAATTCTTCTTTCGTAAGATGACATCGGAGGAAGAATTTTTTCTTTTTTGATTAGAACAACCTCCTCGGCCAAAGCTCTCGCCATTTCTTTTAAATAGGCGATTTTTTTCTTTTTATAATCGCTGATGTCCAAGTCAACATAAAAAGCCTCTTCAATGTTAATTTTTCTTCTGAGGATTAGTTTTAACAGGTGTTGTATTTCAAACAGGGTTTCGCCTTTCTCTCCAATCAAAATCTGAGGCTCCTCCGTTTTCAGGCTCAATGTTAAGGTTGGACCCTCTTTGGACAGAGATTGAATTTCTGCCTCAAAAGTCATTTTCTTAAAAAACTCTTCAATTTCTTTTTTTATTTTTTCTAAATTGTTTGGCGACACCATAATGGAAAGTCGTATTAAACGGTTGGGAGCTTTTTAAAAACGAGGTATTGCTGGATGATTGAAAATATTGTAGTGACCACCCAGTAAAGCCCGATGGCTGAAGGAAGGCCCCATAAAATAAAAACGGTAAAAACAGGAAAGAAATAAAGCGTTTGTTTTTGTATCATTTCGCTCATTTGAGCTGTTTTTTCTTTTGCTTTTGTCTGAGCCTTGGGCATTATCATTTTTGATTGAAAAAATTGGGAAATCCCGGCAAAGATGGCTAAAAACATGTTTGGTTCTGACAAATTTATTATTCCCAAAAAACTGGGGTTAATCATCTCTGGATGGGGCACAAAGCTGTAAAGAAAACTCATTTGCTCTGGCTGAAGCCCTTTCCAGAATACCCGATAAAGAGCAATTAAAATAGGAAGCTGGATTAATAAAGGCAGGCATCCGGAAAAAGGGTTAATTTTTTCTTTTTGATAAAGTTCCATGGTGGCCCGAACCTGTTTTTCTTTATCGTCTTTATGTTTTCTCTGGACCTCTGTAATCTTGGGCTGAAGAACAGACAAAGCTTTTTGCGAGCGAAAAGCTTGGCTGCCCAGCGGATAAAAAATAAGTTTGATTAAGACCGTCAATACAATAACTGCTATTCCAAAATCATGACCGGGTAAAAAAATGTAAAGAAATACCAGGCCGTTGAACAATGGCTGATATAATATTGTGTTAAAAATACTGATTAATAAGTTCATAGTTTACGGCAGATCTACTCCGCCCGGGGACCAAGGCTGACATCTAAGTATTCTTTTCCCTGCCAACCAAATACCTTTAATCAATCCATATTTTTCAATCGTCTGGAAAGAATATTCTGAACAGCTCGGATAAAATCGGCAGTTCTTTCCGAAATTTGGCGAAATGAAATATTGATAAAATTTAATAAGTTTAAGGATTAAATTCTTGACCATTTTTTATTAATTTTGCCTTTTTAAAAAGTTTATTTATTGTTTCTTCAATCTCCCAAAAACCTTTTGTCTCCAGTCCCGGCAGAGCGAAAAAAACTATATCTGCACCCGTTTTGATTTTGGGTATTTTTGGTTTTATTATTCCCCTTATCCTTCTTTTAATTTTATTGCGAACGGTGGCTCTTTTTGAAATTTTTCGGGAAACTATAATCCCGAAACGGCACTCCTTAGATTTGTTGGAAACAAATCTTAAAATTAAAAAATCTTCCTTGAATCCCTTTCCCTTTTTAAAAACCGCTCTGAAATCATTCTTTCTTGTCAAACGATTTACTTTTAATAACATAGATTATACGGTTAATCTCTGTCTTTTTTTTCTTCTTCTCCTGACCAAAACCCCCCTCCCTCCCTTGGTTCTTTGTCTCTTTATAAATCCGTGGCTATGTTTTCTCTTTTTTTTCTTTGGTTGGTAAGTAATAGACATTCTAACTTTAATTGTATCCAAATTTTTTTTAAAGTCAATTTTATTTTGACGGCGGATATCATAAGATGTACTCTCTAATCAATTCAGTAACAAAAATCTCTAAAGCGAGGCAGGATGTGAAGGGAGCACTTCGCAGCCGAGCCGTGCAGGAATTTTGTATTTTGTTAAAACCTTGTGAAGCTCGGCGAGAAATAGCAGCGGCTGAAAAGGAATTCTGTCTTTTCACTTTAGCCGACTGCGTGCTCCCTGAACAGTTTGCCGAGCGATAATTGTTACCAACTTGGTTAGCAATTATACATAAGAGATTCCACAATTTATCCCCAACTTATTAACAAAAACTGGTTTTTATCGCCAGTTTACATTGTCTTGACCTTGAGTATAATATGGTATTGAGGTCAATATCTTGTTTTAGTAGAATTATTAATTTAACCTTTTTTCTTTTATGACAACAGAGGAACTCTGGCGGGCAGTTCTTGCCCAGATTCAATTGGATATTTCGCCAGCCAACTTCGCTACTTGGTTTAAAAACACCGGCATTGTTAATTTAAAAGAAGGGGAGGCGGTAGTTTCTGTTCCTAATTCTTTTGCCAAAGAATGGTTAGAGCAAAAATATAATAAAAATATTTTTAAAATTCTGCGCGGTCTAAACGATGAAATAAAAGAGGTAAGGTATATTCTTGGCAAACAAGATTTAAAAACTTTAAAGAAAGAAAAAATTCCCTTGCCCGTCGTTGATCAGCTTGAATTCCCTGAATTCAAGATTAGCAAAGAAACCAACCTTAATCCTCGTTACACTTTTGAAAATTTCGTTGTAGGTCCCTTTAATGAACTGCCCCATGCCGCGGCCCAGGCTGTCTCCAAAAATCCTGGCTCTGTTTATAATCCTTTATTTGTTTACGGCGGAGTGGGTTTGGGTAAAACTCACCTTTTGCAAGCCATAGGAAACGATGTTGTCAAAAATTTTTCCGAAAAGAAAGTAAGATATATCCCGGCTGAAAAATTTACTTCAGGCGTCATCACTTCAATAAGAAACCATGAAATGGAAGCCTTCAAGTCTCAGTATCGCCAGATTGATGTTTTAATTATTGATGACATCCAGTTTTTAGCCGGCAAAGAGAAGACTCAAGAAGAATTTTTTCACACCTTCAATGCTCTTTACGAAAAAAACAAACAAATCATTCTTTCTTCCGATCGGCCGCCAAAAACTATTCCTGCCCTCGCCGAAAGACTGAGGTCAAGGTTTGAAGGAGGAATGATTGCCGATATCAGTGCTCCTGATTTTGAAACCAGAGTAGCAATTTTGAAAACCAAATCCAGAGAAAGAGACATAGAGTTCCCAGACGACATTCTTCATTATATTGCTTCTAATATCCAAAGGAATATCAGAGAGCTGGAAGGGGCGCTTAACAGATTAGTCGCTTACCAAAAGATAGACAGCCGTCCGGCGGATCTGGAAACGGCCAAAAATCTGCTCAAATCCATAACCTTTTCTCCGCCAAAAGTAACAAGTCCCAAAAAAATAATCCAGGTCGTGGCTGAATTTTATGACCTGAAAGAAAGAGAGGTCTTGACTGCTTCTCGGAAAAAAGAAATAGTCTACCCCCGGCAGATAGCAATGTATTTGTTGCGTGAAGAATTAAAAAGTTCTTACCCTTTCATTGGTAGAAAATTTCAAGGAAAAGACCATACCACCGCTATTCATTCCTGTGAAAAGATTACCAAAGAACTACAAGTAAACGAGAAGTTGCGGGAAGAAATTGTTTTAATAAAGCAAAGGATTTATAGCCCTTAGCTTCTTGTTCATTTACCCGAGCGGGCGATGAGGATTTCGTCCTCATCTTCACCTTCGCCTCCTTTGGAAGCTCGGTAAGCGAAGGGAAAAGAAGAGGATTTATCCTCTTCGCCCTTAGGGGACAAAGAGTTGAGAGAACACAGAACAATCTTTTCTCAAAAAAAACACCTTTTTTGTCCACAAAAAATCCTCAACTTTTTCCATTTTCATTTTTCTCTTATTTTACCTTTTAAAAAATCAAGCTTACACTCCTTAATAACAATAAATAAATATATAAATAGATTAATTAAATTATGAAATTATTAGTTTTACAAGAAAAACTAAAAGAAGGATTAAACGTAATCGAAAGAATTGTGTCAAAATCTCTTTCTTTGCCTGTTTTAAATAATGTTTTAATAAGGGCGGATAAAAATTTCCTTAATTTAGTAGCGACCAACTTGGAAATAGGAATAAATTGGTGGACGCTGGCTAAGGTTGAAAAAAAAGGAGAAATTGCCGTTCCCGTTTCCCTTCTTTCTGGTCTTTCCTCTCTTTTGCCCAAAAAACAAATAAGTCTTCAAGTAGAGGACAGCTTTTTAACGGTTGAGTGTGACGGTTTCAAAACTCAAATTAAAGGGATTTCCTCTGAAGAATTTCCTATTATTCCTGAGGTCTCAAAAGAAGACTATATTGAACTGGACTCTGCTGTTTTTTGCCGGGGATTAGAACAGGTGACAGACATTGCCGTAATTTCGCAGGCGCGCCCTGAAATTTCCGGGATATATTTTAGTTTTTTTAAAAATGTTATTAAAATAGCGGCCACCGATTCTTTCAGGCTTGGAGAAAAAACATTTTTTCTTGAAAAAATAGGCAGTGCTCCAAAAGTTTTTGACAAAGAAATCTCTTTTATTCTTCCTCAAAAAACGGCCAGAGAAATAATTAACATTTTTGGCGAAAAACAGGGGAAAATCAAAATTTATTTCTCGCCAAACCAAATTCTTCTTGAGAGTCAAATGACAGAGACTCAGCATCCTCAAGTCCAGCTTGTATCTCGGCTGATTGAAGGAGAATACCCGGGTTATCAGGAAATTATTCCCAAAAAATGCGAAACGCAGATTATTCTCAGCCGGAGCGAGTTTTTAAATCAAATAAAAATAGCTGCTCTTTTCAGCGGCAAAATAAGCGAAATAAAATTCAAGGTTGATGTTAAAAAATCAGGCATAGAAATTTTCAGTCAGAATTCGGACATCGGCGAACATCGTTCATTTTTGGCAGGGAAGGTAAAAGGAGAACCTTTGGAAATTTCTTTTAACCATCGATTCTTAACCGACGGACTTTTGAACGTCAAAAGTTCGGAAGTGATTTTTGAGCTGAGTAAAGAAGAAGGCCCGGCAGTTTTGAAGCCGGTCGGAGACCAGAGCTACCTATACGTGGCGATGCCCATCAAAGCGAGTTGATTAAACCTTTCACCATTTTTACAATTTCTTTGTTTTCAATTACCAGCGCCAAGGGTTTTCCAGTCGATGAACTTCGTTCGTCGAGCCGAAGGCGAGACGAGAGAAGAAACTTGTTTCTGCGACCATCTCCACTCTTCGCTAACGCTTGAGTAAAAGAGGGAAGGTAGATAAGTTTGTCGTAGATGATTAGGGCTCCGGGAAAATCTTTTTTGTTTTTAATTTCTTTTAATTTTAAACGGCCCAATCTTTTTTTAATTTCCGGGAGTTTTTTTCGCCACAGGTTAAGAGATTGCGGTCTGTTGGTTACAAATAAAATTTCATTGGTTTGGCTTTGGGAAAAATCATTGATCAAGGCCTTTAATCCTTCCTTGTCTTCATATGCCCTGATTTCCGATTGATTCTTTAGATAATATTTTGAGCGCAGGGTAGAAATTATTCTGATAAACTCCCTTTCTTTTTCTTCAACTTCTCTTTTTTGAATTCTTAAGATGCCTAAAATTCTCTCCGGAGACTGAACGGCAAATAATCTTTTTTCTTTTTGCTTTTTTCCTTTTGGGGTTTCGGCAAATAACCCTTTTCTCTCCAAGCCCTTAATAATTTCATAAGCGGTGGGTCTCGTAATTTTCGCCATTTCGGCGATTTTTTTAACCGAACTCGGCCCCAATTCTAAACCGGCCAGATAAACCCTGACCTCTTTTTCAGTTAATCCTAATTTTCTTAATTCTAATTCTATTGGAGGAGCTATCATATTTTTATCATATCAAGAGATTGAATAAAAAATCAAGTTGTTGTAAAATTAATTAAAACCTATGAAAAGAATACCCTTAATTATTTTTTCTACAATTTTAATCCTTATTCCTTTAGCATCTCTGGCCGCGGGTTTAGTTCCCTGTGGCGGCGACGGAGAACCAAGGTGCCAACTCTGCCATTTCTTTGTATTGTTCAAAAATGTCGTTGATTTTCTTTTAACAAAGATTATTCCTCCTTTGGCGATTTTAATGCTCGCCATTGGCGGCTTTATGTATGTTTTTGCCTATCTCAGTCCTTCGCAAGCTTTAGGAGGCGGAAGCGGCGGACCGGCCCTATTGTCTCAAGCTAAACAATTAATCATTTCAGTCATATTCGGTCTCTTGATCATCTTTGCGGCCTGGCTTATTGTTAACTTCTTTTTTCAGATGATTGGCGTGGCTGACTGGACCGGGCTAAAAGCCGGCTGGTGGAAAATAGATTGCCCGACAACGACCTCTCAATCTCAATCACAAACTGGAACGATAAACACGACTGATCTTAAAAGCGTTTTAGCTAAAGCCAATACTGATTATTTTTCGAATCCTGGCAAATCCGTATTAAGTAAAGAAGAGCTAAGAGATTTAACGGATCTTTATTCGTCTTCATCGGCCGGCGCAGCTGATTTATCAAAGACAGGTTCTTTTTCTGGCGAAAAGCTGGCTGATATCTACAATAAAGCCAATGGAATTGATTCTAATAGCTTGGGTCAAAGCAGCGCTTCAGAGAGATTGTTGTCTGGAATGCAGCAAAGTCAGGAATTTAGCAGCGGAGCAGCAAAAAACAACATTGGATTTATGTCTAATTTGGCCAATGCGCTTGATTTTAACCGAGGTTTAGTTGCTGCAAACCAGGGGGTGCCGCTTTCTTCTTCGGGCAGTTCGGTTTCTCCTGAAGTTTCAATTGCCGATATAGACGAAAGGACTCAGACTGGAGACGGAACAACGATTGTCTCTGGTAGAACCGCTGACGGCTTAAGGGCGGTCAGCATGACGCGAGACAATGTCACGGTTATTAGCGCTACGAATGCCACCGGAGACCTGGTCAAAATGAGCATTATTGATCAGTTGGGCAATGTTCAAAATTTAACAGGAAGTTTTAACAAGGATGGCAGTGTTTTTTTGACCGCCAACGGAACGCAAAATTTCAGCGGCAATATAAGTGCCGGCAATTTCGCAAATATTACTATCGCGATGTCGTCACTTACAGGACAGAGATCCGACATAAGAAATCTCTTCGGTACGGGATATTCTTTGAGCCAAGGAAATGTTAACAGCTTATTTCAAGCCGCAATGGGCTTTGAAGACGCGATGTTTATTGGTTTAACCAATCCTTCTCAATCAATTATAAATTCAGCCCAAATGCATAATATGTCGGCGGCGCAGATGTCTTCATTATATAACAATATCATTCTGGGCAACATGGATTTTATCGCGTCCCAGTCCGCTGGCGGTTCATTTGCTTCTCCAAGCGCGTTGTCTTCTGTGTATAGTCAAGTAATAGGAGAAGCAATTGATATATCGAGTTTGACTGGCAGTAGCCAAGGGTTTATGCAGAACAGCATTTCGGCATTCCAGAACTTAATGAACAGTGGGTCGTACGGGAATATGTTAAACACTCCGCAAGGACAGGAGGTTCTTTACGCGATACAGGAAGTCCAAATTAGCGCTCATAACTCTGCCGATGGCACTCCTGATCCAGCTTTGGTTGATAGAGCGATGACAGAATTTAACGATTTAACCATGGAGCCGGAATATCAAGAGGTCATCAATTCATCGGAAATGTCCAACACTATAAACAACTCGGTTCCAGCAGATCAGGTATACGATGACTTCTGGGGTACAATTGACGATTCTGGAGAAGTGACAAATCCGTGGTATAATGCGGCGCCTGGTACCACGGATATTATGACGAATGTGCAGATTCTTGACCCTGAAGCACAATTTTCGCTTGATCCGTATTCGCCATTTTATAACCCTGAGCAATGGACAATTGAAGTTGAAAGCAAGCCGGTAACGATGCCGATAGTAGAAGAAGTTCAGCCCGGCGCGATTTACTCTGATATTAATGGGCAGTGGGAAGTTTCTTATCCTGAACAAGTAGAAGAAGACGTTTACAATTATTGTTGGCCGGACTGCGAGAGCGTTTATGATAGCGGAAATACTGAAAATTATGATTACAGCACAGGGAACACCGATTATTATAATGATTACAGCGACTATTCAGATTACGGCAGTCAGACAGACTACGGAAACGAATCCTACGATTATAGCGATGGTGGTTGGTAATTAATTTCAAAACATTATGTCATACGAAACAACATTTGTTCAAAGTTCTACAAAAAAAAGAAAATTATTGATTTGGCTGATTATTGTCTTGATTATAGTCGCCGTTGGGCTGACAGCGTGGTTTTTATATCAAAAGAACTTCGGCTGGTCAACTTATAGCAACTCAAAATACGGTTACTCTCTGCGTTATCCCAGCAAATGGGCTCTTGATGCGACTTACGCCGAAAAAGATTTTGTCAATGGCGTTGGCAGCGAGCTGATAATTTCTAATTACAAAAACCCCTTAGCTCAATTAGAATCGAAAAATCCGCCAGCCGATTTAGTGGCTGTGAAAATCGCTGTCTATAAGGTGGATGCTTCAACCACACTTAGCGAATTCGTCAGAAGCAAAGTTATTTTTCTTCTTCGCGATGACGCTGATTTTGTAAAACATAAAACTTCTCTCGCAGGGCTTGAAGGCGAACAATTGGTTTACATCCAATCTGGAGAAAAAGGCGGTATCCTCTCTGTCAAAACCGTCGTAAAAAAAGACACTAATATATTTGTTTTATCGCTCAATTCTTTCAAGCAGGACTTGTCAGGGAAAGATAAATATAAGTTACCTGATGCGCTTGCCGATGTTCACAGCGCTATTTTAAATTCATTTCAACTGAAATAAAACAATAACTTCTATTTCATCACAATGAAAAAAGGGCAAGCTTTTGAGCTTGCCCTTTACTTTTGATTCAATACCCTCTCGGCGGTATTGTTTATGGGGAATGAAGGATTGGCAGGATGGGGAGCAGTTGGCTTGAAGATGGGGAGGAAATGGAAATAATTACTAACTCTCCGCTGCCGGTGTTTTTTATAGAGCAGACATTAGCTCTGGAGTTAAAGTAAATATTGCCTGTTTTCAGTTCAACCCATTTTTCCAATTTTTTGCCGACAACCCGTTTTTGACTGATCAATATCCGTCCTTCCCCCTTGATCGTATATACGATCTCGTCATCGGTCAGGTAAAAAAGAAACTTGAATTCGGCTCCTTCTGCGACCCTGATGATTAGAAGGGCCATGGCTCGACCCTCAGCGATCTTAATCGTTTGTGCTTCTTCGCCAGCTTTCAGCGGATTTGCTTTTAAAACGTCATCAACGGTAGTAAGGATCTGGTCTGTCGTCTTTGCCTGTGTTTCCGCCTGAGCGAACGTGCAGAAAATAAAGAAACCCATAACGACTCCACAAATAGCTATACTTTTCTTGGATAACATGGCAATCACCTCCTTTCTTTTTTATTGTTATAACAGCCATCTATAAATTTATCGATAAGTATCCAAACATTTGGTACAATATTATTAGCAAAGAGCTATAAAAAAAGATAGCATATTTCAGCTATTTTATCAAGAGAGGTGTTGGCTGCGGGAGGGTGTTTAATCCTTGGTAAAGAATTATACGATAAGATGCAATGGCTAGGTTTTTCTGACAAAGAAAATTTGTTAATGGTTGACCCTAAGAATATCTCTGGATTTCAGGAGGTATTAGAGGTGGCACTAAAAGAAGATAAGTTCAGAGAGAGCCTTAAGCAAAAGGCTCGTCAACTTTCAGAAAAAGTAGAACATTTCGATAGATATATCGATGGCATAATTCAGCTATATGAGGAGGTGTTGAATAGCTCATCGTAGGAAAATCTAATCCCTGTGCGATTATAGAAATCGCACAGGGATTTTCATTTGCTGAATTGGCCGGAAAATGTATAATTAAAATATGACAAAATATCCTAAAATAAAATTTATTTATAGTTTTCCTTACGATAGGTTACTGACCAACTACGAAAATAAGACTTTTGAGGAAAAACAGGAAAAAGAAATAAAACAATATATCAAAAAACTCCAGACTAGATGGAATAAAATTAATGGCTCAGTGTGCCGAACTTTAGAAAAAATAGTTGGAAACAAATGGCGAGAAAGAGAGATAAAATGCTATGTGGTCAAATATTGCAAATACAACGGAGTTTCTAGTCCCTTGACCATAAAATTGGACACAGATACCGATTACGTTATCGATACTTTAATTCACGAATTAATCCATATTCTCGTTTCTCATAATTTTAAAAAATATAAAAAAATAGAACAGAAATTAAAAAAGCAATTTCCAAAAGAAAATCAAAAAATAATTCTCCATATTTATATAAATTTCCTTGAGCTTGAGGTATTAAAGAAAATATTTGAGCCTGATTTTATTGATAAAATTATCAAAAGAACGCTAAATTTTAAAGGAATTGGGAAAGCTTACAAGGTTGTTTTAAATAAATGGGATACCTTAGAAAAATTATTTAAGTAAAATTAAAATTCAACTTTAAAAAAACAAAAAGAGCAGGCGTAAAAAACTGCTCTTTTTGTTTTTTGTCAGAAGTTACTTTGCAAACGATAAATTCAATTTTAACCTGAAAATTGAGGAAAATCGGCCGAAAGGGCGATTTTTGTCGGTAAACCAAACTTTTACGCTCTTTTTTTATATGTTAGTATAAGCTAAGTGAGGAACTTAATCTTATGATAATTTTTACCCGCCATTCTCTATTAAAGTTAAAACAAAGAGGAATTTCAAAAATCTCGGTAAGAGAAACCGTAAACGCACCGGGTTATAAAATCCATAGCTATTCACACAGAATAATTGCTTACAGAAAATTTGACAAATTATATCTAAAAGTGATATATAAAATAGAGAACAGCAATATTATTATAATTACACAACATTGGGAAGAAAGACCAAAATTCATTAAATAATTTTAAATCTATGGAAATTACTTATGACCCCAAAGCTGATGCCTTAAATCTCACTTTCAAAAAAGGCAAGGTGGCAAAAACTGTGGAGATTGCTCCAGAGATTAATTTAGATTTGGATAAAAATGGAAAACCTCTCTATTTAGAAATAATTGGGGCTAGTGAGAAAATCGGCGAGAGAAGGGTCAACGAAATCTTGATGAGAAATCTCGTTCCGGCCGCGGGCTAATTCCAGTTTTCGATAAGATGAGAAAAATCCTCGGAGGTTTTCCGAGGTTTTTTATTTTGTCGGGAGGTGCTTTACAAATGATAGCTTCAATTTTAACCTGAAAATTGAAGAAAATCGCCCGAAAGGGCGATTTTTGTCGGCACTTAACAAAAGAGGCTAATTTCGTTAGGCTAAATTAGATTAAGGAGGGTAATAAAATTGTACACTAACAATTAAATAAGGATAGAAAACAAAAAAGAAAGGAGTGAGAGAAAATGCAAAAAGTTAATAGTTTGACAGGAAAGTACGGAGATAAAACAACAGAACGATATTGGTTTTCGGTACAACTTAAGCCCGTAGGAAGCACATGCAATTTAAGGTGCAAGTATTGTTATGCAGAACCTTGGTTAGCCTCTGGAAATGTTATGTCTTATGAGACACTTGAATGTATAGTTAGAAAATGTCTACAGAGTTCTCCTTGTCCAACTTTTAGTTGGCACGGTGGAGAGCCGACTCTTGCTGGATACGATTTTTTCCAATGTGCTATAAAATTAATGGAAAAATATCAACGACCTAACCAGAAAGTAAGGAATTTAATCCAGACTAATGCTACAAAAATTACGCCAGAGTTAGCCGGATTATTTAAGGAATGTGAATTTGGAGTAAGCGTTAGTTTAGATGGTCCGGAGCATATACATGGGACCAATCGAATACTGATAAATGGAAAAAATTCATTTTCTGAGGTAATACGAGGAGTCAAAATCCTTAGAGAAATTGAAATTGACCCTTCTGTTATTTGTACTGTCTCGAGAGAAACGTTGCCTTTTGCGACAGAAACCTTTAATTTTCTGATTTCCCAAGGTTTTAAAAGAATCAAATATAGCCCAGTATTTGATTCGGTAAAAGATGAGTTTAGCATTACAAGCAATGAATGGTTTGGATATTTAAAGACAGTATTTTATCAATGGTTTGAAATTGGAGATTCCACTATTCAGGTACGAGATTTAGACGAGGTGATTGTATGGTTATCAGAAAAATCCCTAAACCTGTGTTCGACCGACAGAACTTGTTTGCATTGGGTTTCAATTAATCCCAAAGGAGAGATTTACCCATGCGAATATCTAAAGGAGCAGTACTATTATGCGAATATCAGTCAAACAGAGATTGAAGATGTTGTTTTTACTCCCGCATTCCAAGAGTTTAAAAAGATTTGTGAAGTTGTTCCTTTAAAATGCCGGCGATGTAAATTTTTTGAATTATGCGGTAATGGTTGCCCAGCAACAAGAGTAAAAGATGGAAAAATTTCGCCCGATGGTGTTTACGCTTTTTGCGAAGAAAGACAGATGCTCTTTTATGAAATCAAAAAGGTCTTTGATGCCACTTTGAAAGGAGGTGATGAGCAATGAAGAAGCGAGAGTTTGTCTTGGCAGTACTCGCCAAGGTGTCGGAAGAGATGGAGAATCTGAAGCCCGATGACTGGCGAGGGCTACTTTACAACTGGATAAAGTGTTGAAGTAGCCGATTCATGATGGTGTTGCGGAAGATTTCTTCTCAAAAATATCTTCCGCAACACCACTTTTTTAATGGCAAGCACTTAGTGGGTCAGAGAAAAACTGGATTACGTTTTTTAAATTTGATAAACTAAAATCAATTAGACTAGAAAGGAGACTAAAGATGGGAAAAGAAACAAACCTGCAAAAAATTTGGGATGAAATGTCGTCATATTACCAAAAAAAATATGGTGGCTCTCTAATGTTTTACGAAAAGACAATTCATCTAAATCTTTTCGGAAATTTAAAAAGCAAAAAGCTTCTTGATATTGGTTGCGGTGGTGGACAGACTTCCATCTTCTTTACTGAACAAGGAGCTCTAGTTACAGGAGTTGATTTGTCGAAGAAACAAATAGATTTTGCAAGGGTCTTGGCAAAGAGAAAGGGAATAGAAAAAATCTCGTTTCACCAAGGTAATATGGAAGATCTATCTGTATTTGAGGATTGCAGTTTCGATTTGGTTAACTCCAGTCACACCATTCATTATGTCGAAAACTTGCAGAAGTGTTTTGACGAGATAATCCGAGTACTTAAACCAAAAGGGAAATTTGTTTTTAGCGTTTCGCATCCTTTAAATCACATTGTTGAGACAGAGAATAATCAGCTTGTAGTAAGGCGAAGTTATTTTAAGAAAGGGAAATACGAGTGGAATTGGGAATATCCAGAGGAGGGACTAAAATATCCTATGTACCTGCTTATAAGGAAAGTGGATGATTATTTTGTTGCTTTAAGGAAATCAGGTTTCGTCGTGGAAGACTTGCTTGAACCTAAGACTGATTTGGATAAAAATAGTCCTTGGCATAACCAATCAGAGCCACAAGAAGAATTAGTCCCTGGTGTCCTGATTTTTGGGGCACGGAAGTAAAGAGCAGACATCGTTAAGATTTCTGCTCTTTTTATTTTAAATTATGTTCCAAATTTCTAATATAACCAAAAAAGATTTTCTAGAAATACTTGATCTTCTTAAAAAGTGTAATTTAGATTTTCAACGGAATATATCCGATTTAGAAAAAGCTCAAAAAATAAGCGATATATTTTTAGTCTGTAAAAATGAAAGAAAGAATGTAATCGGTACTGTAAGAGCAATTTTCGATGGTTGCTATTGCATGCTTTTTGATTTAGCAGTTGAGTCAGAATTCCGTAATCAAGGAATTGGAGAACTTTTAATGCGAGAGGCAGAAAAAAGATTAAAAAAACAAGGAGCAAAGTATGTTTTCTTAAATTCAACTGATGAAGCAGTAAAATTCTATGAAAAAATAGGCTACACTAAACCAAAAACAAATCCGATGATCAAAAATTTTAAGAAGAATATAAAATATAATTTATTGTAGTGATAAAAAAGCCGCCATTTTTTATTTTTGTCAGAGGTTGCTTTACAAACGATAAGTTAAATTTTAACCTGAAAAATGCCGAAATTCTGACCTGTGGACAACTTTTGTCAGAAAGTCTTAACTCCCTTTTTATTTTAAATACTTGACTAACTAAATTGATCTGATAAGATAAACTTAGTGCTGATTTAGGATTTAATTAATATGCCAATCGTTCTTCAAGAGAAAAAAATTGAAAAAATAGTAGAAAGAGTTACTCTTAGAATATTGAAAAGAGTATTAAAGAATTTTGATGAATTCGCTCTTTTGGCCCAAAAAGGAAAAAGCTTTGACTTCCTTTTTGAAGAGCCTGATTTATATTCAAAAAAAGATTTATTTTTGACTCCTAAAAGAAAGTCCTAAATTTTTATGAAAAAGGGCGATATGGTTCTGGTTTATTTCCCCTTTACCGATTTTGAAAACGCTAAATTACGGCCGGCAGCAGTTTTAATTCCTGAAAATAAATATGGCGATATTTGTTTAGCATTTATTACTTCGAAAGCGATTGAAGATGATATTGACAATCTTGTTATTAATCAGGAAGAAAAAGATTTTAGTAAAACTGGTCTTAAAGTAAGTTCTACGATAAAGGTAGGGAAGATTGCCACACTTCATAAAGATTTAATTGCTGGTAAAATTGGAGCACTTTCTAAAAAACACATCAAGAAGCTTAATGAAATTTTAAAGAAAATCTTTCAGATAGAAGATAGATAGATCAATTCTTCCGATGTCTGCCCGCCGAAGCGTTAGATGAGGCGGACTTTTTTTGTCAGCAATTACTTTACAGACGAAAATCCTATTTTTAACCTAAAATTAAAGAAAATCGCCCGAAAGGGCGATTTTTGTCAACAACTCTTGACAAAAGGTTTTGGGTTGCTATAATGTAGCCAGCGCTGAAAATTTTTCAGCATTTTAAAAATTCATATGGAAAGGAGGAAAAAAATGAATAAACTTGTGAAACATATTATTGAAACAGTAAAAGAAATCGGGGTGTTACAAACAATATGGCATGGATGTTATCAAATGACTGTTTTAGCTTTTTGCCAAGTCTGGGGGCTCATTACTCTTGGCCCGAGAAAGTTCTTCAAAGAGGGACCGATCAACGGAAAAAATTAGAAAGGAAAGGAGGTGGAGAAAATGGAAACAAGAACTCTTAACGGATTAACTTTGGAGAGAATTGGAAGAGTTGGAAAA
>Ga0210044_10002909_pt1 | contig 24877 bp, 27 predicted proteins | sample CryGey13umfilter_2_FD_183959 | JGI IMG/M metagenome (GOLD analysis project Ga0210044, IMG submission 183959) | Groundwater microbial communities from aquifer in Utah, USA - Crystal Geyser 4/9/14 3 um filter (SPAdes) (version 2) | ecosystem: Environmental > Aquatic > Deep subsurface >... | reverse complement strand
ACCACGCGATCCATCTCGCCGAGAAATCTCTCGACGCGTAACTTCTTCATTTTCATTTTGTACCTCATGCTCGTTTGCATGAAATGATTCTACAGGATTTTTACAGTCTTTTGCAGAGGGTTCTATAAACATCAGGACAGCGTCATTACCTGAATTCATTTATGAATGATAGGGCAAAACGCATCATCACTTACACATCAGTCATAGCGGACAAGCTGTGTAAGGACAGCGCAAGACTCTTTAATACACAGAAGACATAACTTTATTGACATCGTCTGTTTTTCCGTGTATGAAAACCCTATTATTAAACAATAGGGAAATATTTACGATGGAACAGGGCATAGAATCACAAAAAGAACCGGGCGCAAAAGAAAAAAGGCTGGGTGCTTTGCACCATATAGGGCGCGGCATGGGTGATATGGGTGTTGCTCTTCTTACTGTTGCTCTTGGTGTTGTTACTTTAGTTGCTGTTGGTAGTGCTGCTGCTGTTGTTGCTGTTGGTGGTGGTGCTGTTGCTGCTGTTGGTGGTGCTGTTGCTGCTGTTGGTGGTGCTGTTGCTGCTGTTGTTGCTGCTGTTGCTGCTGTTGGTGGTGGTGCTGTTGCTGCTGTTGGTGGTGTTGGTGGTGCTATTCTTGAAAAAACTACAGAAAAACATGCCCATGCCATTGCGCCGGAAGCGGCAGAAAAAGCCCATATGTCCGGCAAAAGACTTCTGGCCGGCGTTGCGCTGGCATCCAGCCTTATGGCAGGAAACTGGGCGTATGATGACCTAACACAAGATCTTTCCGGCAAGCCGGCAGAGCCACCGACCGCCAGCGCTCCTAAAGAAGAGAAAAGCACAGCGACCCATTACACTGTAACAGGAAAAGACTGCATACTTGTACGTACTTTTACAGCGGCGGAGGAAAGCAATTCCCTGTATCGCCTGTCGGAAGGCTGTGTAATAAAACCTGCGGCTATTGCGCCTGCACAAAACCCTGCGCCGTGAGTTTTCAAAACAGCAACAGGCCTGTAAACTCCTGTAAACTATAGCCAGATTCATCATCCCTTACATATCTGTCATTCTCCGGCTTTTCGTTTGAAAGTCCGGAGGGAATCTATTTCTGGCATGGATCTCCCTATCATTCATGAAGGAATCCGGGCGATGACGCTGTCCTGATACTTATAAATCCGGCTATAGCCGTCAGTCAGAGCTTCACAAAATTATCAAGAATTTTCAAACCAATAGTGCCGCTTTTTTCCGGATGGAACTGGATGCCATAAACATTACCCCGATTGACCATGGCGGATAAGAGACAGCCATCATATTCCGCATCCGCAAGGCGATCACCGCTATCCACCGGATAGGCTGTATAGGAATGGACAAAATACACTTCTGCATTAACAGGAACATCCCGCAACAGGCTCTGCTCCCAATTTTTACGCCCTTCCGGCAGGATAAGAGATGTCCAGCCAATATGGGGAATTTTATGGCTCTGCCCCTCCGCACTCACCGCCGGAATGGCTTTAACACGCCCCTTCAGAAGACCCAGCCCCTGATGCACACCAAACTCTTCGCTCGTATCAAACAGCATCTGCATCCCGACACAAATGCCGAGCAACGGCTTTTCCTGTTCCGCCGCCTCCTTGACGGCATCACAAAGCCCCTGTGCCTCCAATGTGCCAATACAACTCGAAAAAGCGCCAACACCCGGCAAAACAAGCTTATCCGCCATTCTTATATCTGCTGCCGTTTCTGCCACTTTAAAATCCGCGCCCAGATGCCGGAAAGCACGCTCCACACTGAGCAGGTTTCCAATTCCGTAATCTATCATTGTTACGGCGCTCATAAAACTGTTCTCACAGAAACCCCTAATGTTTGTACAGACTGTCTGATCTCCGGCAAAGTCGTCCGTTTGTAATGCAGTGCGTCCGCCACAGCCACAGCATCGGCATGACCTTCCTTGACAGCATCCCGAATATCTTCCGGCTTACCAAAGCCCCCGCTGGCAATGACAGGAACAGGAACACTGTCACTCACAAGACGGGTCAACTCCAGATCATAACCCTGCCGCGTTCCTTCGCGGTCAATGGAGGTCAGAAGAATTTCTCCTGCGCCCCGATCCGCGCCCTCTTTTGCCCATTCGAGAACATCAAGGCCGGTATTCTCCCGCCCGCAATCCACATAAACACACCATTTTTTCGGTGACACCTCCTTGGCCTCAATAGAAAGCACCATACATTGCGCCCCGAAACGCTGCGCGATGTCTGTAATTAACCCCGGATTCTTTGTCGCCTCTGTATTGACGGCAACTTTATCCGCTCCTGCCAGCAGCAACGCTTCCGCATCCTGCACCGAACGTACCCCGCCGCCGACCGTAATCGGAATAAAAATATTATCTGATGTTGCTTTCACAATATCGTGAAGATTATTGCGCCCATAGAGACTAGCGACCATATCCATATAAATCAGCTCATCCGCGCCCTGTGCGTAATAACGTTTTGCATGTTCGTTCGGGTCACCAATCACGCGAATTCCTTCAAGATTGACGGCCTTAATAAGGTTTGCCCCTTTAATATCCAGACGCGCTATCAAACGAATATTAGACGACATAGACCAATCCCTGTTACCAGGCGGATAACCCGCCATCCACATTATAAATTCCGCCAGTACAATAAGAAGAAGAATCACTCAGCAGATAAATCACCATACCCGTCATATCCTCCGGCTTTGCCATCCGTCCGAGAGGGATACGATTGCTATAGGCTTTGACAAATTTTTCATCATGACCGCTACTGCCGACTCCGCCCGGCACAAGACAGTTCACACGGATATTATCCTTCGCCCACCATGTCGCCAGCCATTGCGTTAGCCCGACAATTCCGGCTTTACTGGCTGAATAACCGGGGAAACTTTTAAAGCTCTGCCCCTCATAAATTCTATGATCCGGTCCCATCACACCGTAAATGCTGGAAACATTCAAAAAACTGCCGCCCTGCCCGGCCTGTTTCATGACCCGTCCCGCTTCTCTGGCGATCAGAAATGACCCTGTCAGATTGATGTCAATTGTCTTCTGCCACAGATCAAGAGGATAGTCTTCAAAAGGGGCAAAGGCTGCCCCCATATTTTGCAGGACATCTCCCGTGACAGCGGCATTATTCATCACGCCATCAAACCCGTCATAGGCTTTGGCCGCGATTTTAACACCCTCAATGACCTGATCTTCCTCGCCAATATTCATCACCACACTCTGCGCCCCAAGCTCTTTGGCCAGCGCCACAACATCGGATTCTTCCCTGTCTGCCAGAACAAGCCTTGCGCCTTCCTGTGCCAGAACATGGCTATATTGTCGCCCCAGAATACCTGTTGCGCCGACGAGCAAGATCCGTTTTCCTTTTACATTCACATATGTCATGTCTTTATTCCTCTTGTATCCCTTATTCTCCTTGTGATAGACCGTGCTGCTTCTTCATCAGCCAGTCCACCAGAACCGCATCGAACGGCTCGTCAATATCGAAACTACGTTCACGCGGCACTTCATAACCACGAAGCTTGCCATTGAGAAGGTAGCTGCCCTGCCGGATATAATCAGCATCAAAAATATAATATCCGGCAACAATATCCCATGCTTTCGGAGAGGTCTGGCGTGATTCAATATTCACATCAAGTTTTTTAGAAAGGTACAGCAAGCCCTGTCCGTCTTCTTCCACAAGATTGAAATAAGGATTACGGTGAGAGGCGGAAACGGTAAACATCCCGTCAATCTCGTTTTCCTGCCGCGCTTTATAAAAAGTATCAAGAAAATCTTTTAAATCCTGCGCATCAAGAAGTGGTGTCGTGCAATCTATGTCCAGAAATGCATCATAATGCGTCTCATAAATTTTCTCGCAAGCCGCCAGCGCATGTTTCCATACACCAAACTTTCCTGCAGAAGATGTTGCCAGCTCCGGCGGACGCATGAAAGGGACTTTTGCCCCGAAGCTTTCCGCAACACGTGCAATGTCCGGATCATCCGTTGAAATCACCAGATCGGTAATCCGGCTCTCGGCCAGACCCCGCTCCACACTCCAGCCGATAAGCGGCTTGCCGGCAATGGGCATAATATTTTTCCCCGGCACACCCGTACTGCCCCCCCGCGCACAAATCACCCCTAGAATTTTCTGGCTCATATTTTTACCTCCTCCAGCATCTGACGCTGCCCGGTTTTATGCGCTTCACGCGCTCCCAATAGAATATCCAGATCATGCACACCCTCTGCCAAAGAGCAGGACGCCGGAATTGAGGGATCATTGACCCTCTTTAAGAAGTGCGCCATCGTGTCAAAAAGCATCATTGACGGCTTATAATCATCCGTGATTTTATCAATACAAACCGCGCCGCTGCCGTCATCACGCCATAGAATGCCTTCTGTCATCTCCCAGCGATAGATGGCTCTTGCGCAGATAATCTGCAAACCCCGCCGATAGGCAGGGCTGAGCATATCAAGCTGCACCGTTCCCGCCGCGCCCGCTCTTGTAACCAGCACAAGATTGGCCAGATCCTCGGCCTTCATTTCCAGATCGCTGTTCTGGCGCAGATCGGCATACACACTTTGCATTACTCCTGCAAGCCACGTCATTAGATCAATCTCATGGACAAGATCAAACAATGCGCCGCCGCCCCGTTCTGCATCGGCGCTATAACTTTTCCGGTAATCCGTCCCCGGTCGCCATTGATCCAGCCTTTGCCCGACCCATGCCTGAAATGCAAGCACAGCACCATCCTCGCCTTTTTGCAAGCGCGTCTGTAAAGCCTTTAAATTGGGGTGCTGGCGCATCTGGCAACCCACCTCGACCACAAGCCCCTGCGCCGCTTCGACCAACATATCAAGCCCGTCCTTATTGTGACTGACCGGCTTTTCAAGATAAAACGGTTTTTGTAACTGCGCCGCTTTCATGGCCGGTTCAATATGACTGTTTGTCGCTGTCGCAATGACCGCCGCATCGCACCATTCCAGACCCGCATCAAGCGATGGTTCGAAGACAAAACCATCATCAATCACAGCCTGCACCTGATCGCCCCGCTGCCGCCATATTTTTATATCGGCCTGAAGTTTTTGAAGATTGAGCGCATGTTTTTTGCCAATAGAGCCATAACCGCAAACCAAGATTTTTGTCATATCTTTATCCGAATATTTTTCTGTAATCCGTGCGCGCCTGCTCCAGATCTTCATGGCGGCCAATATCAAGCCAGTATTCCCGGATAGGAAAGACAGAAGATTCTTTTCCCGCTTTTTGTAATTCATCAAAAAGCTGCGGCATGTCAAAATACTGGTCTTTGGGAACAAAGCCCAGAACATCGGGATCCACAACATAAATTCCGGCATTCACAAAATAGCTGTGCGATGGTTTTTCGGTAATGGATTGCAGCGTCATACCATTGGCCGTGACAATACCGTAGGGAATCTGCTGCTCATATTCGCGTACACACATCGTTGCGAGAGCTTTATTCTGGCGATGAAAATTCACAAGATGGCAGAAATTGCTGTTCGTCAGAATATCACCATTCATAATGATAAGCGATCCCTGCGGCACTTCCGGCAACAAGCTGAGCGCCCCTGCCGTTCCCATCCGGGTTTTCTCGTAAAGATAGGAAATATTCACCCCGAAACGGGAGCCATCACCAAAATACTGTTCGATAATATCGGCCTTATAATTTACAGAGAAATAGAAATTCTTGAATCCCTGCACCGAAAAATTGCCTATAATTGTTTCCAGTAAAGGCTTGTCCCCGATACTGAGCATCGGCTTGGGTGTTTCCTTCGTCAAGGGCAGAAGCCTTGCGCCCTCACCCCCGAGCATCAGAATAACCCGTACATCCTCCTGATCCTCATAAATCGGTGTCGAGCGTTTCAATAAAACATCAAGCTGCGCCAACCCCGTGACTTTTCCATCTTTATCCACAATGGGTAATTGATGAATTTTCTTTGCTGTCATCAGAGACAGGCTTTCTTCACGGCTGGTTTCCGGCGTGATTGTAACCGGCGTTCTATTCATCACTTTTTCAACGCAGTCCTCAAGCTTGATACCGTTTATGATCCCCCGCCGGATATCCCCGTCTGTAACCGTTCCTTTCAAATGTCTGTCCTTATCAATCACAAGGGCAATCTGCAATGACGCATGATCAATGATCCTGATGGCTTCCAGAATGGTTGCACTCTGATCCAGAAATGTATCTTCAAATGTACCTGCGGCTCTCGTATCCATGATCACTTTTCTTTCAAACGATTTATTTCACGGCGCATCTCCACCAGCATATCTTCAAACCCTGCTACAACCTTATGCAGACGGTGCAATTCCGTTAAAGGAGACAACCCCAGCCGCGTCCCGATCCGCCAGCGCGGCAAAAAAGGATCTGACAACGTCCCGCCCTCTCCCACCATCGCCGCTTCCTTAAGCAGAATTGTAGAATCTCCGGTTTTCACAATCACCCCATTCTCGGCACGCCCAACGACCTCTCCGCAAGTCCCTTTATAAACCGGAGCATCCGGTATCCCTGCAGCAGAAAGAAGTGCAATTTCACCCTTTTCCGACAAAGACCGCGCCCCCGGCCCCGGAGCATTCAGCGCACGGATAAAGTTCAGGATATCTTCCGAAGAAGACTGCCAGTCAATCCATTCATCTCCCTCACGGCGGCGGCCACAATAAAAACCGACCGGATCAATATCCTTTTGTTTGCGGGACTGTTCCCTGCCGGATTCAATAAGCGATAGTGCCTCCAGAAGCGTTTGCGCACAAGACTCATGTGCTTTTTCCAGCAGCGTCGCGTAATGATCCTCACGGGTGACAGGTACTTTATTCTGGACAAGAATATCACCCGTATCAATACCGGCATCAACATAATGCACGGTCACACCAAATTCTTTTTCACCATTTATTAAAACCCAGTTCAGCGGATTCCGTCCCCGATAAAAAGGCAGCGCGCCAGCGTGACAGTTAATAAAGCCCTTCGGTGTTGCCTTGATAATATCCTCTTTTAAAATCCGGTTGAAAGACATGGATACGAGAAGATCACAGCCATAAGAAGCAATCTGTGCCATAAAAGAAGGATCATTCACATTCTCGCAAGGCAAAAAAGGGACACCCAGTTTTTTAGCCCAGTCTTTCAGTGCGGGATCCTGCGTATCAAAACGCGGTGTAATAAACGCCACAGAAAAAATATCCGGACGCGCCGCGATATGCGCAAGCGCCCGCGAAGCCCAGAGTCCATCTCCAAAATAGCCAATTCTTAACATACTTCAGTCATAGCAAAAGATAACGTCAATCACAAAGCCTATCGACAAAAACCTTGCGGCATAATGCTTCCGGATTCTGTATACTCCTTAAAACCTCAACGATCCGCGCCGCACTATGGCCATCTCCATAAGGATTTTCACCTGCACCGCGTGGCCGGGTCAATGCTTCCTGAATGGCATCCAGAATAGCGTCTTTTTCAGCAGGGCAGTCTATGACAGTTGACGCTTTCAAACGACCCTTTTCCCGATTTCCGATATTCACTGTCGGAATACCAAAACTCGGCGCTTCATATAAACCCGATGACGAGTTACCAACAACCACATCAACATGCCGGAGCGCATTCAAATAGCGCATTGTCCCTAAAGACTGATGAAAACAGGCATTTTCGTGACTTTCCGCAAAAGCCTTGACCCTTGCCGTTATTTCAAGCCCTTCAGAATCGGCATTGCTTCCTGTCAGGATAATTCCGACGTCTTCTTCCAGACACTCCAAAGCCTTTAGCATCTCGCGACATTGATCCGGAGAATTCGTTTCCAGTGTCACCGGATGAAAGGTCATAATCAAATTTTTTGTTCGCGGCCTAAAACCGATAGACTCAAAAAAGACATCTTTGTCCATTTTTTCCATCGTATGAATATGATCCAGACCGGTACTGCCCACGCAATAAACAGACTCCGGATTTTCACCCATTTGAATGACGCGTTTGCGGGCATCCTGACTGGTTACAAAATGTAAATGTGACATTTTGGTAATCGCATGACGAAGAAGATCATCCACAGCACCTTCCGTCACATCGCCACCGAATAAATGCGCCACCGGAACTCTTGCCATCAAAGCGGCCTGCACAACGCCAAAAATTTCGTAACGATCCCCCAGAACCAGCAAAAGATCAGGGCGATCTCTGTCAAACACCCCGGCAAAACCGGATACAGTACATCCCAAAGCCTTTGTTACAGCAGCAACGCTATCATCGTTTCCCAGGCCAATATCTACAGAACTTGCAATATCAAAATTCTCTTTTTCAATCAATGCAAGGCTACCGCCAGCATTTTCCATTAAATGCTGTCCTGTTACGACAATACGAAGATCAAACGCCGGATCATCCCGCAAGAGTCTTAAGACCGGAGACAACAGGCCCCAATCCGCACGTCCTCCTGTCACTGCCGTAATTTTAAGCATTTATCCCCATTCCCAGCTTTGCGCTGGAAGGTAAATTAAGAATACGGGATTCCAGATTTTCAGAAACCGATAGATCCATACGCGGACAATCCTTATACATTGGCAACTCATGCATCAATGTCCACGCCGGACGACACAGATAACCCGCTTCATGCACCCCCTTTAAAACAGACTCCCGATCCATGCCGTCTTTCAGTAAAAGAGCGTTCAGCCAATAATTACTCACGGCAAATTCAGGCTCTTTGAAAAACTCGAAATGGGATGATCCGGCAAATGCGGCCTCATAGCGCTCTGCAAGCGCCCTCTTCGCCACTAGAAAACCGCCAAGCTGTTCAAGCTGGGCACAACCAAATGCCGCATTCAGATTAGGCATCCGGTAATTATAGCCAATTTTATCATGATCAAAAGCCCAGCGATGAGGAACTTTCGCTGTCGTGGTCAAATGCTTTGCCTGACGCGCCAGATCAGGGTCATGTGTCAATATTGCACCGCCACCGCCTGTCGTCACAATCTTATTGCCGTTAAATGACAACACAGATAACAAACCATGCGAAGTCACGGGGCTCTCCTTATAAAGACTTCCCAACGCTTCGGCAGCATCGCTGACCAGCGGCAAGCCGAAGTCCTGTGCAACCGTTTCCAGCGCATCCATATCCACAGGATGTCCAAAAATATGAACAGGAACAATCGCCGCAATACGCTGTCCTGTCTTCCGGTTATAAAGGCCGCCCTCTTTCTTTACCCCCACTTCGGCAAGATAAGCCGCCAGCTTTTGCGCATCCATGCCAAATGTTTTTTGTTCGCAATCAACGAAATGCGGTACGGCATTGCAATAGAAAACGGCATTGGCTGTCGCGATAAAAGTAAGCGCAGGAAGAAGCACTTCCTCTCCTGCTTTGACGCCAGCCAGCATCAGAGCAATATGCAAAGCGGCTGTTCCGTTAACGGTCAGAACCGCATGGGGAACACCGCAGGATTTTGCCAGTTGCGCCTCGAACAGATCCACATAAGACCCGACAGAGGAGACCCATCCCGTGTCAAGGCAATCTTTTACATAGAGCCATTCCTGTCCGGCAAAATGGGGTTCATGCAAGGAAACAGGTTTTTGTATATCCCCCAGAACATCCTCCAGAATCGCCAGCAATGCTTCAGAAGGAGACACCATATTATATATTATACCGCCCTGTTTTATAAAGCTGGAGATTGGCAGGATTCTGAAACCATTCAATCGTTTCAACAAGCCCGCGCCGCAGTCCGTCCCTGCCTCCAAAAGCAGGATTCCAGTTCATCAGTTGCTGTGCCTTTTCTGTTCCCGCCAGTAACCGCTCGACCTCACTCTTTTCGGGGCGCAGTCGTTCCTCTTTGGTTTCAATTTCAATATCAACGCCCATAATTTCAGCGATCAGCAACGCCAGATCACCGATGCTAATTTCAAAGTGACTACCGATATTGACAGTTTCTCCTATCAGCGCCTCACAATTCATTGCCTGAATAAAACCCTGCACGGTATCACGAACAAAAGAAAAATCACGTGTCGGATGCAGGGCTCCCAGCGCAATTTTACGCTCCCCTGCTGCAATCTGTCCGGCAACCGTCGGAATCACCGCCCGCGCTGACTGACGGGGGCCATACGTATTAAAGGGTCTTAGAATACTGACAGGTGTTGAAAACGCGTTATAAAATGACATGGCTATCGCATCCGCGCCAATTTTAGAGGCGCTATACGGCGATTGAGGCTGTAAAGGATGGTCTTCTGTAATCGGCGCCGTAATGGCTGTGCCATACACTTCTGACGTAGAGGTGCAGACAACTCTTGAAACATCAAGATCCCGTGCTGCCTGCACAATATTAAGCGTCCCCTTTACATTGGTATCAATGTAAGTATCCGGAGAATAATAAGAATAAGGAATCGCAATCAGTGCCGCCAGATGCAGAACAATGTCACAGCCTTCCATCGCTGTGCGTACCCCGTGCGGATCCCGGATATCTCCGGCAAAGATATCCAGCGACTCACGAATATCCGCCGCCGCATGGTCAATCCACCCCCAGTGACCGAAGGAATTATAAAAAACAAATGCCCGCACATCATACCCGACTTTGACAAGCGCCTCGGTCAGATGTGACCCGATAAAACCATCGGCACCTGTGACAAGAATTTTCTTTGCACGCGTCACAGCACTTTAATCCTTATGACATATAATCCAGACATGCGAGCTCAGACAATGCCCTGCCAGAAACTCCTGAAAAGCCTGCAGTGTCTCTTTGCCACGCGACAGAAGCAGGTCTTCAAAACGACTTAAGCCAGGAATAACACCGCGCTCCATAGATTTTTGAACAATTTCCACATCCAGACGTCCCGGCGAGTATATTTCTATTTTGCTGAACCCTGCTTTGGAAAACATCGCTTCCATGCCTCTTTTGGATAAAAAATTAAGATGATAAGGCGGAACAATACTCCGCGATTTTTCCCACAAAACCTGAATATCAAATCCGTCCGCTCCAAGGCAGGACATAATCGCCACGCCGCCAGGCGCGGTAATATTGTGCATCGCCCTGGCAAAACGTTCAGGATCCTGAACATGTTCGATCACTTCAAAACAGGTCACAAGATCACCCTGCGCTTGCCCTTTTTCCGCTTCATCTTCTACAAAATTCTCAAAAACCTTGATCCCCAGATCACGGCATGTCTGTGCACTTTCCTGACCCGGTTCAATCCCGAATAGTTCGGCTTCGGGATGACGTTTTTTCCATTCCGTCAAAAAAGCACCATTGGCCGATCCGACATCAAGAATCCGCTTTGGTCTGCGTCCTCTTTTCGCAAGAACATCTTCGACACGGCTGATATTGGGCATCATAATTGACTCTTTGCGCTTTTGCCCTGTCTTGGCCAGAACGGCCTCTGCCCAGAAACGCTGTGACTCCGAAGTCGCATAATAGGAAAGAAGCGCCGCACTATCCGGACGCGGAGAAGCGTAAATCGAGCCACATTCGCTGCAATGATTATAACGGAAACTATGTTTTAAAAAATGGTTTTCGTTCTCTGCCTTCCCGCAACCGGGACAAGGTACCTCTATAAACTTTGACTTGTCGAAGAAATTTTCCGCATCTTTGGCGCTCAAATCCATAAAGGCGTTAAACAGATCATCAGGGCGAATTTCCTCTTCGCTGATTGCCGTAGTGATATTTTCATTTTTATTTTTCATAGCAACGACCGTATTCATCCTGCATTTGCCCCCTTTTTTGTATGAATTTCCTGATGTTCATGCCATTCGGCAATACAATCCAGAATCCCCTGCCCCAGATCAATATGATCATTCCGCACCAGCTTATGCCCGACTTTTGGATTGTATGTATAAGGTGTAACCGCATAATGCGCCGCTAAAGTCACGTCACCAAACCCCGTTTTCGGATTATTCGGCATCATCTCGCTGATCATCTTCATAAGATCAGAGACCTTCAGACGCTCATTCCCTGTCAAAATCATGTGCCTGTTTTTATAGTCATCACCCAGAATATCAACAGACAACCGCGCCGCATCGGTAACATGGATATATTCCCGCATGGAGTCGGGATCGCCATTATAAATAATACTTCCCTTTTCCATACCCGACTGGATCAGTTTATAAATACCATTTTCACGTCCTGCCCTGCGCCCGTATAACGAGCCATAACGCAGAATCGTAAAAGGAAGCCCATAAAGCGTCTCATAACTTTCCACATAATTTTCACAGGCCTGTTTGCTAACACGGTAAAAAGCGCCACGATCCGAGTAAACATATACTGTACTCGCAAAAATGAACCTCTTTGCACCAACATGACGCGCCGCTTCAAGCGCATGAATTGTTCCCTGAATATTTACGCGGCACGTATCAAGCGGGCGCGCTTTGGCCTCCTCGATATCGGCAATACCGGCAAAATGATAGATATAATCGCATCCCTGCGCAGCCTTTATCAACGCATCCTGATCGGTAATATCTCCGGTCACCATCTCCTGCCCCTCCGTCAGATACGGCGAAGAAACACGATCAAAAATCCGTACTTTATAACCGGATTCGGTTAGCGCGTCCGCCGTATGGCTCCCGATAAAGCCGCATCCCCCCGTGACAAGCACTGTCCCTTTTTCTGTTTTAGCCATAAATCCGCGCTCCAGCCTCATCCTGTAAACCAATCAGCATATTCCGTGCGGCCAGTGCCTCCTGCTCTGTACGTGCCTCCTGCGCATAAGATCCGACATGCGCGGTCAGGGTAATATTTTCAATGTCGGTAAGAATGCCCTGATAGGGCTCCTGCGCGTAAACATCAAGCGAAGCTCCTGCCAGATGTCCTGACTGAAGCGCTTCTGCCAGAGCCTGCTCGTCAACAAGCCCGCCCCGTGCCGTATTAACCAGAATAGACCCGCGCTTCATTTTCGCGAGCGCCTTTCTGTCAATCAGATGGTGGCTTTCCTTACTATAAGGAATATGGAGACTGATAATATCCGCCTGCGCGAGCAGATCATCAAACGCGACATAATGCGGGTTATCTGTTGCAAAAGGATCATGCATGATAATCTCTGCACCAAAAGCCTGCGCATATTCAGCAACCTTGCGGCCAATCCGCCCGAACCCGATCAATCCAAGTGTCCGCGCACCGAGTAAACCACCCATCGGCCTCTGCCATTCCCCAGCTCTGATTTTTCTGTCCTGCGCCGAAATACCGCGCAAAGCATCAAGTATCAACCCCATCGCAAGCTCTGCCACGGCTTTTGTCGGCGCATCCGGTGTATTGAAAACCTGAATGCCCTGCGCTTTTGCGGCAGCCAGATCTACATTATCCATTCCGATACCGCACCGTGAAATAACACGCAAATGCGGCGCGGCATCTATCACCGCTTTCGTCAAGGGCTCCAGTCCGGCAATAAGCCCGACAATATCAGGCGTTAAAAGCTCCCTGATCTCGGCTTCGGTTAAACGCCGACCATAGGGATTTAAAACCACTTCATATCCGGATTCCCGAAGTGTCTTAATTTCCGGCAACTCCAGATCAAAACTTGATGTTGTTATCAGTATTTTCTGCATTTTATCCATTAAAGCTCTATGCCACTGCCGATTTTACCACATCCAGATACTCTTTTACCAATACATCCTCATTCTTCATCACAGTCTCGGCATAAGCAAGATCCGCAGGCGTATCAACGCTAATCGCACGGTCAGGGCTCAAAGCCATCTGTACGACATGCCCGTTCTGAATGCAACGGTTCAGATCTATAGATTCCGCAATTTCCAGCGAACTTGGCGCCGTATTGTTAAACGTGAGTAAATAATCCCGGGTATAAGGAATGATACAAACCTGCTTCAGCCACGGTCCCTTATTGCACCCTCGGCTACGGGTCGGAATCGGTTCACGTGACATGTAAACTGCTTCATTTCTATTATTTACAACCACTTTAATACAATTGGGATCTTCAAATTCCTTTTCTGTTTCAATCGTGCCCATCAAACAGGCAACACCAGCGCCCTGCGCCTGCCCTTCTTTTATGGCCTGCACTGCCGCATCCACCATATCGGGAGTCACAAATGGCTCGTCTCCCTGCACCATCACAACAATATCAATCTTCTTTCCTGTCTGTTCCTCGATTTTGAGCATCGCCTCGGCGCAACGATCCGAGCAGCGCTCATGCGTATCCGCTGTCATTACGGCTTTTCCGCCAATAGAGTCAACATAATGCATAATCTCCTGATCGCATGTTGCCACCCAGCAATCACTCAGGCTCTCCGCCATGGCTGTACGCATATAAACATGCCCGATCATTGGCACCCCCAAAATTGGTGCCAACGGTTTCCCGGGAAAGCGGGTCGAGCCCATACGGGCGGGGATAATGGCAACAATATTCATGATTTTATTCCTTTCACGATGGCAATGCCTGATCTGCATACGGTATCTATCATTCTGGTATCAATGCTCCACGCAACAAAGGTAAAGCCCTGTTCGATGCTGTCTTTTAATTTTGCCTTATCCGGCTCGACAATATGAAGGCCGCCCGGCTTGTTCATTTGTTTGCCAATCTCACATGTCCTTGTCATAGCCGCCAGCACATCAGGATGATCCAGTTGCCCCGCCAGCCCCATCGAAGCCGATAAATCATAAGGGCCGAGAAAATAAGCATCCACACCAGAGACAGACAAAATATCCTCCAGATTATCCACAGCATCAATATGCTCGATCTGCACGACGCAAACGGCTTCATTTTCGAGCCAATCCCTGTAATTCCGGAAGCCAGCGCCCGCCCCATATTTCTGCGCCCGCGCCAGCCCAACACCCCGTCTGCCACGGGGCGGATAATAAAGCGCGTCCACGGCATTCTGGGCATCCTCGCGGCTTTTTACCATCGGTACAATAATGCCGGACGCACCACTATCCATTACACGTTTGATAAGATTTTCATCATTATTGGTCAAACGCACCAGTGCCGCCGCGCCACCCACTTCAATGGCACGGATCAGATTTTCTGTTATGCCCAGATCTATTGCCGTATGTTCCAGATCAATACAGACCCAGTCCAGCCCGCTTCGCGCCATAATCTCCGCCGAAGCCGGATGCCCGGTCATAACCCATCCGCCTAGAGCCAGCTCCTGTTTTTCAAGTTTTTTCTTTAATGAAACCACCATCACGGGGTTTTCCTTCTCAGCTTTTCGTTATATGAAGCGTTAGCCTGCTTCCTGCGGCATTTATCAGGTGCGCAAGCGGCGTATCCTGTTGCTCGCCCTGCAAAACACGGTCGCATAATGCCCGTTTTTTTGCGCCCATCACAAGCAAAATCAAACGCTGTGAGTTCAAAAGAGCCTCCAGAGTCAGACTGACCCGTTTATACGGCTCGACAGGCGCATTTGTTTCTATAATCATCCTGCCGTCCTTACGAACATCCGGCTCTGAAAACAAAGAGGCAATATGCCCATCCAGCCCCATTCCGAGGATCGTTGCCGTTGTCGGCCAGGGCAATGCTACAACATCCCTCGGCCGGCTGTCTTCCCACAGACAAAGCGGCTTCATGCCTCCCAGACGAAGAATCTGTCCGGCATTACTATGTTCACTTTCCACCGGAACACAGCGCTCGTCCGTTGTTGTCACTATAATAGATTGCCAGTCCTTTTTATGGCGCGCCAGTTCGGCAATCAAACCTCGCGGACTTGTACCTCCGGGCAAGACCAGAAAGGCATGCCCCTGCTTTTTTACGGACTGTCTTAAATCCCCTGCAAGCGAACTGGCCAGCGTTCCGGCAAGAGCCTGCTGCGTTTCATAAATAATCTGTTTTGGCATCTCCATCATGACATTGTAATGAATTCACGAAGCGCCGTTAAGTCTTTAATTTGAATTGTCCCGTCCGGAAATTTTGTCGCCTGTTCCGGCAGCATCCGTCCGATGAATCCCGTTCCTGCTTTTTGTGCCGCCTCATAATCCGTTAGGGCATCACCGATCATCAGAATATCCTGTGGTTTACAGCCATGAATCCTCATTACAGTGATTAAGGCCTCGTGCTTTTTCTTCGGCGCGCCGTAGACATGATTAAAGTAAGAGGACATCGCCCGTTTCTCTATAATTCGGAGCAACTCTTCATGCGGCGTTGCCGAAGCGACATAAAGCGGTAATTTTCCCTTATATTCCTCCAGAAACTCACGCGCCCCGGTTACCCACGGTGCATTCACCACCTGCTCTTCCACAATGGCGGAAAAACGGTCTGCCAGCATCCTGACTCCCGCGCCATCAACTTTGCGCCCGCACAAAGCCTCATAATAACGGATTTTATCAAAACGGCTGACACCGCCGTGCGCCTCGTGATAGGCCAGAACCTGCTGTTGGATATCCGGAGATTCTTCCTGATAAAGCGCAACAAAAGCCTGCCCCTTGATAGGAACCGACTCTACCAGCACGCCGTCAAAATCAAAAACAAGCGTTTTTATTGTCATGCTTCTATAATCTTTCCGCTTTCAATTCTGTAAACATAATCAGCATAATCCTGCACCGCCACATTATGAGACGCAAAAATAACGATCATATCCTTCGTCAAATTTTGCAAAGTCTTCATAAGAACCTGCTCGGTATCCTTATCAAGAGCGCTTGTGGCTTCATCCAGCAGTAATATCTGCGGCTTGTGAATAATTGCACGGGCAATGGCAATTCTCTGGCGCTGGCCACCGGAAAGCATCCGTCCATTTTCACCGACCGGCGCATGAATCCCGTCTGCAAGCGACTCTACAAAATTCTTTGCGCCTGCCGCTTCCAGAGATTCCCAGACCCGCTTTTCATCAAAATCGCGCCCGACAAGGATGTTTTCCAGAATTGTATCATTAAACAAAAAGACTTCCTGCGGGACAAAACCGATATTATGCCGCCAGTCTTTCAAAGCCAGAGTATCAAGCCCCTTCTCATTAATCAGGATTCTTCCGGCATCCGGAACATAAAATCCGCAAAGCAGATCCAGAATCGTTGTCTTGCCGGAGCCAGACGACCCGATCAGCGCTGTCATGGAATCCGGTTTAAAGGCAAGATTAACATCATTCAGAATTAAACTCTTGCCATGCGAGAACGAAACATTTTCCAGCGCGATAGTTTGAATTTTCTGAGGTACAACACTTTGCCCCGGCCAGTCATCCCCTGCCGCTTCGGTTTTATCAATCACATCCAGCAAGGACCATAGGGCGCTTTCCTGCACAACAAGGCGCTGATATTCATTCTGAGCCGCATTCATGCCATTGAGCAAACGGATAAAGATCACCGCCATGAGCGCAAGCTCGCTACTCGTCAGGCTACCAAATGTCATAACAAGATATAACCCGCCTATGGCTGTTGCAACCATCAACGGTTCATGAAAGACCCGCATCGACTGACCGGAAATCAACTGGGCAGACTGGGATTTTTCAAGCCCTCTGGAGTGAATTGTCAATAGATCCAGAAACTTGTTTTCCAGCGCCATCGCCCGCAGCGGCTTGATTCCCTGTAACATATCAGCCATATGGTCGAGCATTTTCTTCGCAAGATGCGTCTGTGACTGTCCGGCAGCCCGCGCCACCCGCACCAGTGTTGAAAGTAAAAATACAAGCAACAACCCAATCGCCAGCGCGCCAAGAAATATCTTCCATGATAGGAGAGCCGCCCCTGTGGCATAGATCAGAACCTGCACCAGCGCCGCAATAAAACGTGTTGTAGAAATAAAAGCCATCGAAGAGCGGAACGTCTCGTTAATAATCGCGTTCAGACTGGATCCCAGCGTATGATGTATAAAGAAGCCCCATCGCGCCCGCAAGAGCCCCTCCATCAAACGCCGCCGCAAATCTGCGGATATGTATGCCACCGTTACCCCGACATAACGCAGCGCTGTCCAGAGGATCAGCGCTTTAAGCGCAATGGCAGCCGCAATAAAAACACTGACGCTGGCAAAATTAACCGGGACACCACGACCGAACACAAAATCCTTGAAGCCACCCTCCGGGATATAATCAAGACTGGCCTTCCCCTCCAGAACAATCTGGAAAAACGGTAAAAAAGCCGCAAGCCCGACAGCTTCCGCGAATCCCGCCAGAATGACCAACATCAGGACAAGAATCGTTTCCTTCCTGTAGGTTTTCAGAAAAAAGCCGAAAATCCGGGCAAAATTATTCATGGCCTTCTATCTTTCAAAAAACGGATAAAAGCTGGCGGTAACAACCCGATGACAAGACCGCGTACTGCAATATATAGCGCCCGCAACCGATCAGATCCTGCATTGTGAACCCATCGTGCCCGCAGCGCATCATAAAACTGCCGCCACCGTCTTCTGGTACTGATCGAGCCACGGACAATCCGCCGCAGCAGAATGGGAGTCTCAACCATCGCAAGCGTCCCCTTCTCTGCAAAACGCATCCAGAATTCCATATCCTGCGAGGTCTTATAGCGCTCGTCATACCCACCCAAAGCGCGACAGACATCCGTGCGCATCATCACCGTGCTATGGGCAAAAGGCGTTTTAAAAAACACGATTTTGTGCAATTCCTCCGGCGTAGAATATCCCCATATTCCCGTGCTGCCATCTTCATAAACATCATCACAATTACCGCCCACAAGAACCAGAGAATCGTTAGAATTAAAGAGCGCCAACTGCTTTTCGAAACGATCCGGATAAGAAACATCATCGGCATCCTGCCGGGCAATATAGCGCCCCCGCGCCTCCTGAATACCAACATTCAAAGACTTTGTTAATCCTTTGTTTTCGTGAGAGATAATACGGATATGCGGGTCATTCCTTGCATAACCTTCCAGCACCGCCAGCGATCCGTCCCCTGAACCGTCATTTATAATAATAAATTCAAAGTCTTTGAAGCTCTGTTTTAAAATACTTTCAACACTTTCCTTCAAGTCATTCTGTGCATTATAGACTGACATTAAAACGGTAATGACAGGAGAGTTCTTATATTCCGTAGTCTCATTACTCATAAAATCATTTTCTCTATATCATGACACGGCGTTCTTACAGGCAATCACATAAGAACGCCCCTGACGGTCGCCAAAGACGTCCTTGCGATAGCCCCAGCGCGTGCAGCCTTCATCAACGCCTTTGATGATACCGGGGAACAAGACGGGGTTATAATCATCGAACACAATGACATCCCCCTCTTCCTGACGCTGGCGCACCATATCGAATTCGATCATGATATCTTCGTAAGTATGCGCTCCGTCCAAAAAAGCAAAATGTATGCGCCCTGTTGCTGTACGGCGGATACCGATACGGCTGTCATTCTCGATAAAGAGAATATAGGCATCCACAAGTGTCTTCCACGGCGCGAGCAGCTCCGCCCTTGTCTTTGTCCCCTCATGGTCATCAATACAGTTCCAGTACATTCTGACATCATGGGGTAGCAGATCCAGCGTTATAATCTTACCGCACATATCCGCATCCGCCAGCGCCCGCGCCATACAAACGGCGGAAAACCCCCGCGCCGTACCGGTTTCAAGGATCGTAAGCATCCGTTGCCCCTGCGGAATTTTATCCTGATCCCACTGTTTTTTCCGGCTTTCCGCATACTCCCGCAAGGCGGCATAAAGAACGCGCCCATGCTGGTAACATAACACCGAATCCTTCACCACAATCTGCGTATGCAGCGCCAGATCATGAAACCATTGCGGATCTATTCTGAACCCTTTTTGCGTTTCAAAAGCCTCTATATCAGGATAGGAAACGGCTTTGGCCTTCTCCCACAATGTCAGATAAGCCTGCCTGTCTGCTCGCGGAGAACCGCCGAACGGAAAATGGTGCCAATAATTTTTTGCCCAGATATCAGCCGCTTTCTGTGCTTTTCTGGCGATTTTATTGCTTAAATGTGCGGCGCGCTGATTCATATCTTTTGTCCTGTCAATTCCCGGTAGCAGGCTAATTCCATCGACGCCAGCCTGTCAAGCGTCTGGTTTTCAAGAATCTGCTGCCGCGCCTTCTGCCCCAGCCTTTTTTGCAGATCCGCATCCCCCATTAATCTTGTAATCGTTACGCGCATCTCCTGTTCATCCAGCGCGCATAACAACCCGCTATCCCCGTTATGAATGACCGAGGCAATCCCCGGTACGTCCGTCCCGATAACCGCCCTACCGCAAGACATCGCCTCCAGAAGGGTCTTGGGATTTCCCTCATAATGTGAAGGCAGAATAAACACCGGATAACTGTTATAAATCTCCGGCAATCTATCGTTCGGGACACTGCCTAGAAAATTGACGGACACCTTTTTTTCTGTGGCCTGCTTTTCAAGCGCCTGCCGTAACTCGCCGTTTCCGGCAATATCAAGGGTAATCCCCGTTCCCGCCAGTGCGTCTATCAGCATCTCAAGATTCTTTTGCGCCGAGAGCCGCCCGACAAACAGCACTCTCTTATCTTTTTGCGGCCTGTCCATCGGCGCAAAAATATCGGCATCAATCCAGTTCGGATGCAAAGCGATTTTTGCCGCCTTCTGGTCAAAATGCTCGATCACAAAATCTTTATCTTCCTGCGCCGCAACGCAGATACGGTCTGCCGCGCCATAGGTAAGTCTGCTGATACACCAGACAAAAAAGCGTCTGAACCCTTTATGACCCTGCTTGACCGTAAAATCGTAAAGCTCGAACCCGCACCGCACCATCAGGGGCTTGCGCGTAATCATCTTTGCCAGAACCGCGACCCAGCCCCCCCACATCTGGTTGGTCTTGAGAATATCCGCTGTTTTCAAAGTCTTGCGCACCGCAAAAGGCGCCAGCAATGAACAAAGACCACGTAATATTTTATTCTTCGGGCGGGGAATATAATTATAGAGAGACACCGTCCGGATCGCAGGTGCCAGAGACTCCGCAAGCGCCTTATCCTCTGCCCCGCCCCAGCTTAAAAAAGTAACATCAACCCCGCGTTTGGACAGTTCCTGATAAAGCCTGACCTCGCGCTGTAACAGTCCTTTTTCCTGCCATAGCGCCAGCGACACATCCCATGTCAGAAACAGGACAACATGAAGCCTTTTCCTGTTTTGTACCTGTTTGTTTTTCATACTCTGTACCATTCCACAGTCCGTCGCAGCCCCGCCTCCAGAGCCACGGCAGGCGCAAACCCGAGCTCCTGCCGCGCCTTTGAAATATCGGCGCGGGACACCCTGATATCCGCTGCACGAAAATCCTTATAAACAGGGTCGGCATCATACCCTGTCAGAGTTTTTAACTGCGCAAATAAATCATTCAGCGTCACCGCCACGCCTCCGGCAATATTATAAACCGGATTTTCTGTATTCTGTACAGACAATGCTGCGCGGATATTGGCCTGCGCGACATCGCCGATAAAGCAGAAATCCCGTATGGTTTCACCATCTCCGTATATTTCGATAGGCTCCCCCCGGGTCATCGCGCCAATCCATTTGGGAATGACCGCCGCATACGCCCCTTCCGGATCCTGCCGCGCCCCGTATATATTGAAATAACGCAGCCCCGCTGTTTCCAGCTTGCATGTTTGCGCCGTCACCGTCGCATAAAGTTCATTTGCACATTTCGTCACCGCATAGGGCGAGAGAGGCTGCGGCCTTTCACCTTCATGCCGTGCGGCCAGACTGCCCTCACCATAAACCGCGCTGGAGCTGGCATAGACAACGCGCCTGACTCCGGCTTCCCGCGCCGCCACAAGAATATTGAGAAACCCGCCATTATTCACACGATCCACAAGTGCCGGATTTTCCAATGATTTAACAACCGAGCCAATCGCCGCATGATGGAGAACATAATGAATCCCCGCGCAAGCCTCACGACACAGCACCTCATCACAAATATCCCCTTTGATAAAAGTAAAATTTTTGTGAGCAGCAAAAGACCCGATATTTTTCAGGTGACCGCTGGACAGATCATCCAGCCCCCGCACAACCTGCCCCAGATCCAGCAAGGATTCGGCCAGATGCGACCCGATAAATCCGGCAACCCCCGTCACCAGCCAGATACAGGGATTCTCGCGCAATCTCTTTTGTAAATTCTGAATATCTGTCATTTTTCCGAAGAGACACTAACACTTTTAACCGGCCTCTTCCAGATACAACAGAACATAGAACAAAAACCATTTGAATGACCGCCTTACTACAGAATGAAGACAGATACGAAAGTCTTGGAAAATAGTAAAGCTTGCTCTCGCTTTTTGACCCTGAACGGGATAAAACAGCATATAAAAGAGTTTATCCCGCTGGAACGGCAGGGCATTGTAATTGAAAGATTGATTTAATGAATGAGCAATCAGAAATTCTGATTTACCAGACGGAAGACGGCGAAACCAAAATCCAGACCCTGTTAAAAGATGAAACGGTCTGGCTTTCGCAGGCGCAAATGGCCGAACTGTTCGATAAAGCCACACCAACGATTAACGAACATATTAAGAATATATATGAAGAAGGGGAATTATCAGAAGAGTCAACTATTCGGAATTTCCGAATAGTTCAAACCGAAGGAAAACGGGAAGTTTCCCGCGATGTTAATTTTTATAATCTGGATGTAATCATATCCGTAGGCTACCGGGTTAAATCCCGTCGCGGCACGCAATTCCGGCAATGGGCGACCCGGCGCCTGAAAGAATATATCGTAAAGGGCTTTGTTCTGGACGATGAGCGGCTGGAACGCGGTTCTGATTATGATTACTTTAACGAACTTGTTGAACGTGTTCGCGCCATTCGCGTATCCGAACGCCGATTTTACCAGAAAATTACAGATATTTACGCGACCAGCATTGATTACAATCCCGACCATCCAATGACACAGGAATTTTTTGCCACAGTGCAGAATAAATTTCATTTCGCCATACACGGACATACGGCGGCGGAAATGATTATTGAACGGTCTGATGCCAATCATCCTCTAATGGGTCTGACCAGCTTTAAGGGCGAAAAAATCAGGCAATCCGATATAACTATCGCAAAAAACTATCTGGCCGAAGACGAATTGAAGTCCATGAACCGGATTGTCGATCAATATCTTTCCTTCGCCGAAGAACAGGCCGCGCAGCGCAAACCTATGCACATGAAAGACTGGATAACGAAGCTGCACGGCTTTCTGGAACTGAACGACCGTTCAATATTACATAACGCCGGAACCGTTACAAAAGCACAGGCCGAAAAAAAGGCCATAGCCGAATACAAAAAATATTTGAAAATTCAGGATCAGAAAACGGTCAGTGATTTTGATAAAACCGTGAAGAGAAAAATCGGTAAAGCGAAAAAGAAGAAAGATTGATTTAACAAATGCCTTTCCAAAAATATATTGAAGCCTGTGACAAGCAATACATCACCGGAATAGCACGGAAACACGCTTATCGGCCAGCCCTGCAAAATCTTCTGGAAGCCGTTATGCCTGACGTAACGGCAACAAACGATCCGGCACGAATCAAGTGCGGCAACCCCCGTCACCAGCCAGACACAGGGATTCTCGCGCAATCCCGTTTGTATATTCTGAATATCTGTCATTTTTTCGAAGAGACCCTAGCACTTTTCATCAGCCTCTTCCAGACACAACAAACCTAAGGCCACAATCTTGTAATAACGGCCTGAGGTGTTGTCTCGAAGTGAAGTGCCCCCTGCCGCTTTTCATTCGAATAGCCTAAACGGGACATCTGCTTGAAATGCTCTTTCAAATGCGTATAAAAACCATTTGTATCAAGGAAGATAACGGGCTTTAAAGCGCTTTTCTGAAACAAAGCGGACAGGTTACGATTATGCGCAAAAAAAGACTCCGCCAGCGTCCCGTCACCTCCCGGTGTCACTACAAAAGCGTCTGCTTCCAGAAATTTTTTAATGCGCTCTTCATCATCCCTGACTTTTATAACAGTCACATAATCAGGATAAACCTCACTTTCATCAAAATAGGCTGGCGAAATCAAAGCCTCCATCCGGCCTCCCGCCTGCCCGACAGAATCCATCAGATCCTGCAAATGACCATAAAGCCCACCGCCATACAAAATACACGCTGCCTTTTTCCCGAGAAGAACACCAAGATCCTTAATGTCCTGCTTCACCTGCGCATCATTTCCATAGGACGATCCGCAAAAAACAGATATTTTTTCCATTGTCATCAAACCCTCTTACCCATAACCAGGACACACTATAAAAGACACAAAAAATATGTCAATTAATTTAATCCTGATAAGTATATTTACTGAGAAAATGGCGACCCCTACGGGATTCGAACCCGTGTTGCCGGAATGAAAATCCGGTGTCCTAGGCCTCTAGACGAAGGGGTCGGAAAAGCCTGTCTTGTTAGACAGGCTTTTATAAGGGGTACACGGTATAAAAATCAAGAAGTTTTTAATTAAAAATTATTCCGAGGTATAGAAACATCCATTGAATTTACTTTTCCTTCTCCAAAATGCTCTGCCCTTAAATTTTTAATTTTTTCCTTTATCTCAGAAGACAAAAGATTCTCTTCCAAATTTGTCTGATATACATCTTTATATCTAGGAATTACAAATGGAGGACAATTTTTTCCAGCTTGCTCCCCAACATAAATATCATGGTTATCTTCATTTTTTTCCTTATAAATAATTACTGTTGCCGCCAGATATCTATCACTATTACCACACTTCCTACTTGAATCGTTATTATAGTCACATCTAATAGCTCTAGAACCAACACTACATTTCTGCAAACTATGACTTACAGCATCCGCTGTATTCTTAACTGTCTCTGTATCCCGAGGCATTTCGCAGCCACCTAACGCCGCCACCAAAGCAAAAACACCCAATCCTAATTTCATTCCGTTCTTCATTTCTCTCTCCTTATATTTTCATAAATTTTGAAGCTAACAATTATGCTTATAGCAAAAAAAATAAGTTCTGTCAGAGGTGGTCCTACTTTGTTGGACAGGTTGGCGGCGTTTTTAAGGTGGAATCCCGTTTCAACAATTATGCCGCCATTGCGTAAATTTCTTCTACATTTTCATGTCCTTTCTGTAAAGCCATACTTTC
>Ga0210044_10002907_pt1 | contig 24893 bp, 27 predicted proteins | sample CryGey13umfilter_2_FD_183959 | JGI IMG/M metagenome (GOLD analysis project Ga0210044, IMG submission 183959) | Groundwater microbial communities from aquifer in Utah, USA - Crystal Geyser 4/9/14 3 um filter (SPAdes) (version 2) | ecosystem: Environmental > Aquatic > Deep subsurface >... | reverse complement strand
GAAAATGCGTCCGCCACAATTTCCGGCGCGGAGAGCGCTTATAAAATTTTTCGCCGAAAAGGGAAAATTAAAAAAGAGATAAAATTTGTGGTTTTTGGCGGGGATGGAGGCACTTATGATATTGGATTGCAATCGCTTTCCGGCGCGTTGGAAAGAGGGCATAATTTTCTTTATGTTCTTTACGATAACGGGGGATATATGAACACTGGCAATCAAAGATCTTCCGCCACGCCTTATGGCGCCAGCACTGAAACTACTCCGGCAGGGGAGGTTTCTTTTGGAAAAACCGAATGGAGAAAAAATTTAATGGATATTGTTTCGGCGCATCATATTGAATATCTGGCACAAGCTAATGTGGCATTTTTGCCGGACTTAAAAATGAAAGCCAGAAAAGCTCTTTCTGTTTCCGGACCATCTTTTCTTTCCGTTTTTTCTCCTTGCACCAATAATTGGAAATTTCCCACTTCTCAATATGTCAATGTGGCGCGTTTGGCGACTGAAACTAATTTTTGGCCTCTTTATGAAATTGAAAAAGGTAAGTATAAAATAACTTGGGAACCAAAAATGCCAAAACCAGTGAGTGAATTTTTGAAAACGCAAGGTCGTTTCAAGCATCTCTTTTCTGAAAAAAACAAACCGGTGCTAGAAAGAATCCAAAAAATGGTCAATGATGAATTTGCAAGACTTGTAGCTTTAGCGGAATAAAATTTCTTGCGTGGAGCCCTCTGTCGGAGTTGAACCGACGACCTACGCGTTACGAATGCGTTGCTCTACCAACTGAGCTAAGAGGGCGATGTTTTTCTAAAAGTTGCTTTTATTATTAGAAAAGAGCACTTGAAATTCAAGCGTAACTAATTTAAAAACAGTATTTCAAATATAAAACAAATTATAAAATTTTTCAACTAAAATGTTAAAAAAATTTCAAGAATCATTTTCTATCGAAAAACTTTGGTTAAAACTTTTGGTGGCGGTGGTAGTTATAATAGTCCCAATTTTTGCGGTAGCTTTTCTTTATTCTTCTTCTAGTACTTGTCCAAATATATGGGATTGTTTGGAATTAGAATTGGTGGTTATATCAGGAGGGATTATTCTTTTTAGCTTGCCTATTGTCGCGATTTTGTTCATTTGGGAAATTTTCAAAAAAATTGGTGAAAAAAAAGATCAAGATGAATACAAATTAAAAGAATAAAATTTGCTTAAATATAATTTTTTAAAAAAATAAAATTATGAATGTTTATGTTTGCGAAATTTGTGGAGATGCGTATATCGGAGAAGACAAACCGACCGATTGTCCGTTTTGTGGAGCGAAGGAAAATTTTATAAAAAGTGAGGTGGAAGCGCAACCGATTTTTTTGCGTCAAGAAAAAATAGGAGATGAAACTAAAAAAAGAATGTTGGAAACTTATAAATTGGAAACAAATGCCGTGGCGATTTATAATTGTATGGCGGAAAAGGCCAAAGAATATTCTCAAAAAGCTATGTATAAACGTTTGGCTAAGGTAGAGATGGAACACGCGACTATTGTGACTAAATTTTTAGCAATGTCTCGTCCCGAAATTGAAAAAAGGGATTGTTCCAATGATGAAAAGAAAAATTTTCAAATTACGGCGGAATTGGAAGAAAATGCCACTGTGCTTTACGCTCAATTTAATCGTTTTTCTTCAGAAAAAGTCGCCAAAATTTTTTTTACCGCTCTTTCACAAGTAGAAAAAAATCATTTGGATTTAATCAATCAATTTTTGCGATAAAAAAATGGTTTATTTTTCTGATTGCTCTTGTCAATTTTTGAAAAAAAGGCAAAATTTATATATTTCAAGATTTTTACAAAACAATTCGTCTAAATTAAAATAATTTTTATAAATTTGGTAAAATCTGAAATAGTTTGAGAATATTTGCCATAATATTATGAAAGATTTGGAAAAAATAATTCTGGATTTGAAAAATAAAATCCCGTTCGTTCGGGACCATCTTTGACTTAACGCAAAAAAAGGAAAAAATAAAAGAACTTAAGATGGAAAGCACGCAGAATGATTTTTGGCAAAATACCCAAAAAGCCGGAGAAACAATGCGTCAAATGGAGGATTTGAAAAAGGAAGTTAAAGAAGTGGAAAAGTTGGAAAAAAAAATTGAAGATATCCTTGACTTTATGAAATTTGCTAGTGGGAAAAAAGATCGGGCGGAAGTAGAAAAAGAAATTAAGAAACAAGAAAAAAATTTTTTGGAGCTGGAAAGGAAAACTTTTTTTGACCAAAAATATGACAAAAATGACGCGATAATTTCAATTTATTCGGGAGCAGGGGGCGTTGATGCACAGGATTGGGCGGAAATGATTTTGAGAATGTATCTTTATTGGGCGGAAAAAAATAATTTTAAATCGCGTCTTTCCAACGAAACAAGAGGGCAAGAAGCGGGGATAAAGAATGCGACATTGGAAATAATTGGCGCTTATGCTTATGGAAGTCTTAGAAGCGAAGTCGGCACGCATCGCTTAGTGAGACTTTCTCCTTTTAACGCGGATAATCTTCGTCAAACCTCTTTTGCTCTTGTGGAAGTGATGCCGGTGATTTCAGAAAGAGAAGAAGAAAAGATAAATCCTCAAGATTTGAAAGTGGATGTTTTTCGTTCTCAAGGCGCCGGCGGACAAAGTGTCAATACAACCGACAGTGCAGTCCGGATTACGCATATTCCTTCAGGAATTCAAGTTACTTGTCAAAATGAAAGAAGTCAATTTCAAAATAAAGAACAAGCTTTAAAAATTTTAAGATCCAGATTGCATCAAAAACGACTTGAAGAAATTGAAAAAAAGAAAAGAGAAATTAAAGGAGAAGTTTCTAGCGCGGAATGGGGCAGTCAAATTCGTTCTTATGTTTTGCATCCATATAAAATGGTCAAAGATCACAGAACCAAAGTTGAAACCAGTCAAACTGAAAAAGTTTTAGCGGGAGATTTGGAAGAATTTATAGAAGGATATTTGAGAAGTTTTAAAAAATAGTTTATAATATATTTGTTCTAAAAAATAAAAAAAATTCCTTATGGATATAAGTCAAGAAGAAAATAAAATCAAGACGAAAAATATTTCAGAAAACGAAAAAATGGAAGAAAATGATAAAGAAGAAAATATGGAAGAATTTCCCGCTATCAAATTTGAAGGGGTCAGTAAAATTTATAAAAATGATTTTGTGGCACTTTCAGACATCAGTCTTGAAATCAAAAAAAACGAATTTGTTTCTTTGGTAGGACATAGCGGAGCGGGCAAATCCACTTTTTTGAAACTTATATATGCTGAAGAAACTCCTACGCAGGGAACGGTTTATTTTGATGGACGACCTCTTAACAAAATAAGTCGAAGAAAATTGTCATTTCATAGAAGAAAAATTGGGACAGTTTTTCAAGATTTTAAACTGCTTCCTCAAAAAACTGTTTTTGAAAATGTGTCTTATGCTCTAGAAGTTTGTGGAGCACCAAGAAAAGAGATATCGGAAGATGTTCCGCAAATTTTGGATATTGTCGGTTTGGGAGGAGAAATGGAAAAATATTCTCACGAACTTTCCGGCGGGGAACAACAGAAAGTGGTTTTAGCAAGAGCTTTAATCCATAAACCTTTGCTCATAATTGCCGATGAACCAACAGGAAATTTGGATCCGCAAAGCTCTATTGAGATAGTTGAACTTCTCCTTAAAATAAACAGAATAGGAACTACCGTAATTTTGGCCACTCACAATAGAGAAATTGTCAACAAAGCGGCCAAAAGAGTGATTGTTTTGGAAAATGGCAAAATAATTTGCGATGATGCTAAAGGTAAATATAAAGTTTGTTAAAATAAAATAAAAATATGTTTTTAATTTTAGGAAGAACAATTAAAGAAAGTTTTATCAATTTTTGGAGAAATGGTTGGCTGAGCGTTGTGGCAGTCAGTAATTTGACACTTTCGCTTTATGTGGTGGGTTTTGTTTTGACCATCTTGATAGTGACTAATGGAATTTTAAAAAGTTTTGAAGATAGAATGAATATCAGTGTATATTTTCAATCTGATGTGGCGGAAGAAAAAATAATGGAAATAAAAAAAGAGATTGAATCGCAAGAGAAAGTGGCTTTGGTGGAATATATTTCCAAAGATAAGGCGTTGGAAGAATTCAAAAAAAATAATGCCAATGAACCGGCGATTATGAATTCCTTGAATATTATCGGAGAAAATCCGCTTTTGGCTTCTTTGGTAATTAAAGCGGATAGTTCCATTCAATACGAAAAAATTTCCGACTATATTGGAAAGGCTTCTTTTAGAGAAAGTGTGGTGCGGACAAATTATTCAAAAAACAAAGAGATTATATCCAAACTTAACGGGATAATTTTTAAAGTAAAAAAAAGCGGTTTAGCTTTGGCGACTATTTTTGGTTTCATCTCGGCTATTAACATTTTCAATACTGTCAGGATTGCTATTTATACTCGTCGGCAAGAAATTGGAGTAATGCGTTTAGTGGGAGCGTCTAATATGTTTATCCGTTTGCCGATTGTTTTTGAAGGGGTTTTTTATGGAATAGTCGCTTCAGTTTTAGGAACGATGTTTTTGTTTTTTACCGCTAAATTTGGCAGTCCTTTTATTTCTTCCATGATTCCCGGTGAAAATTTATTGGATGTTTTCAAAAATAATTTGAATATAATTTTGGGTGTGCAAATGGTAGCAGGAGTTTTTTTGGGAATTTTTAGCAGCTGGATCGCCATAAGAAAATATCTGAAAGTTTAGTTCAAAGTTTGATTTTATTTTTTCTTTGAGTTATCCTGAAACAAGACTTTGCGGTCTTGTTTTTTTGAAAAAAAGAAGATAAAAGTTAGCGATTAGATTGAATTTAATTTAAAAAGAAGTTTTTTTAAATTGAGTTTTTATATTTTTGCCAAGAATAAAAGACAAAAAATAAAGACTGAATTTCCGAGATCGTCTAATGGTAGGACAGCTGGTTCTGGTCCAGCTAATTGGGGTTCGAATCCCTATCTCGGAACATTTTTCTTGGACGAATAATATATTTTTGTCCATTCTTCTCTTCCTGGTGTTGTTGGTTGTGTTTTAAATCATCTTTTGTATCCACTTTTTGAAAATCCATCTGAGTTGGATCGTTGATATTGTAAAAATCAAAAAATTTCTTAAGTTGCTTTTCTTGTTCTTGTGTCAATTGTCTGCCATCTCTTTTTTGTTGAAAAAGTTGTTTTATTTGATTTGCTTGTGCTCCGGTAAATCCACCACCAAGAACTAATACAATTCGACGCGATCTGCGAATATGAGGACGTTTTATATGCGCTAGTGGCAATTCTTCTAATTCTCTTGGTGGATTTGATCCATAGATTGATATAACCGCTTTTTCTCTGCGTTCAAGGGCTCGATCAACTAAATACTCTAATTGAGAGCGGTTGTCATAGCACGTTCCAATGCATCCGGCCGAATATATAGAACGAGATAATGCATAACTCCATCTGCCTTTTTTGTCATTTTTTGAAAATGTTACATAATGAACATTATAGAAAATATCTCCAAATTCTTCCTTGATATAATCTCTTAAATTTGGTTGCAGTGAATTTGTAAGCTCTCTAGCTACGTCCCAGGCTTGATTTTTAGAGTCAACAATTCGTCTTCTAAATGGAATGACAGACTCTTTATTTTTTTTTCCAACATCAGTAATTATCAATTCTTCTGTGGAAGATTGACTAGATTTCATTCGGTGTCCTTCATAGATTCTATTATCAATTTCCGGACGTCTTATAAGATAAAGGAGACCCATAAGCGCTTTGGATTCTTCCTTTTTTGAAATTTTTTTGACTGTGCTTCTATTGTATTTTATTTGACTAATCCCTAAATTATCGCTAATTTAAGAATAGTTCTTTTTTTGAAAGAAAATGTCCCCAAAAGGGATTTTTGCTAGTTCGTTGACAAATATCTGGTTTTTTGATCAGTTAATCCCATAAATCACAAGAAGGAGGAATGTCTATGTCTAGTTATAAGAGGGAATTATTAGAGATGCTCGTGGAAAAAAAATCCTTCCAATTTAGCCAAGAGCCGATTTTCAAATTAACTAGTGGCACAATGAGCCAGTTCTATATTAATTGTCGTCCAGTTGTTCTTGATTCGCGAGGAATGTTTCTCGCTGGCAACTTATTTTTCGACGCAATTTCTGATATCAAAAACCTGGACGGTGTGGGTGGTTTGACTTTCGGCGCTGATCCGATTGCTGTGGCGACGGCATACACTTCCGAGATTAAAGGGCGGCCACTCAAAGCCTTTTCGATTCGCAAAACACAAAAAGATCATGGGATTGTCAGATGGGTTGAAGGCGGTGTGGAGCTGGGAGACAAAGTTGCAATCATTGATGATGTAGTAACAACTGGTGTTTCAACTATCAGGGCTATTGAGCGAGCGAGAGCAGAAGGACTCGAGGTCTTGTGTATTGTTATTCTTGTTGATCGTCAGGAAGGAGGGGTAGAAAATATCCGAAAATATGTTCCTGATGTGAGAATAATCCTCACAAAGGAAGAATTAGCAAAAAAAATAAAGCATCAATAATGCCTGCAAAAGGGTTCGCCAGTTGTCCCAAACAGCTGGTTTTTTTATTGAAAAAAATTTCAAAAGAGCTCAATATAAAAAAGAAAAAATATTTTTGAACAAAATTTCGCCTAACGTGCACAAATTTTAGAAGTTTTTGTCTGTTTCCTTATTATATATCAATAAAATAAAATTGCAAAACTATGTATAACTCCACTAATGTCAGTTTAAAACCATATTTTTTCTCAAAAAATTAAAATATAGTTTTTTCAAGACCTTTTTTACTAATCATATACTTGTATTCAAAGTAATGATTATATACCTTTTATGGAATTAACTCGCATTCCGGCATAGTGAGTTTTTTCTGGCTAATTTTGTATTGGAATGGTTCATTTGTTCAGCCTTATTCTATATTAGAGAAAAATCGAAATTGACAAGTGATTGGTTGTAAGATATAATAAAAACGGAAAAGTTGGAGATGTTTTGTCAAATTATTTTTTAAAAATTTGGCAAGCGGGAACAGACGGTCGATATTCCAAATCTCTTTATTTTTTCCAAAATAGTCTTGCTTTTAGCAAGATAATAATTCTTAAAATCAGAAAAAGTATATGGCCGAAAAAGCAAACGACAGAGACTTCGTTGAATATGTCGTTAAACAAATTGTTAATCATCCAGAAGATGTAAAAGTTGACAGAAAAATTGATGAAATGGGAGTGCTTATAACTCTTGATGTTCATTCGGAAGATATGGGAATGATAATTGGTCGTGAGGGCGCCACAGCAAAAGCCCTTAGAACTTTGCTTAGAGTTATTGGAGCGAAAAATAACGCTAGAGTTAATTTGAAGATCAATGAACCGGAAGGAAGCGAAAAAAAAATGGCAAAACCGGGAACCGAAAGGAGAAGTATTGATGAAGTTGTGAGAGATATCAGCATATAATCAGCGAGTTTGAAATTGAAATTTTTCAAACAAAGAAACCCTCCGAAAGGGTTTCTTTGTTTCTATGCAATATGGTATAATATAGATGCTTTTTTCAACAAAAAATATATTAGTTTTTAGTTATCATAGTTTTGTTTATAATTTTTTCTCATAAAAACGTAATTCATTAAAAGTTAGATAAAAATTCATTCCATGTTTAATTTTGAACAAATTATCACATAGAGTTTATAAAATTTTTGAGAAAAAATTTCAAAAATTTTATAAACAACGCTCTTGTAAATAACATATTGGTTTTTAAGTTTTAGAAAATTTTATTTATGCGTTTTGATATAATAACAATTTTCCCCAAAATTTTTGATTCTTATTTTTCTCATTCTATTTTAGCACGCGCCAAAGAAAAAAAAATGATTGAGATTATAATTCATGATTTGCGAGAATATGCCAAAGACAAAAGAAGAACAGTGGATGATACGCCCTATGGCGGAGGAGCGGGAATGATTTTGAAAATTGAACCTATTTTTAGAGCTTTAAATGACATAGAAAGGAAAACTCAAAGAGTTAAAATTGAAAAAAAAAATCGGATTATTATTTTTTCCGCCAAAGGAAAGCTTTACACTCAAGATGATGCCATTAGATTATCTCAATTTGACAGTTTGACATTGATTTGCGGAAGATATGAAGGAGTGGATGAAAGGGTAGCTAAGCATTTGGCAGATGAGGAAATCTCCATTGGAAAGTTTGTTTTAACCGGCGGAGAAATTCCAGCTATGATTTTAATAGACAGTATTTCTCGTTTAATTCCAAATGTTTTGGGAAATTCTGAGTCTCTTAAAGAAGAAAGTTTTGGATCCGAAAAAAAAGAATATGGCGATAATTTAGAATATCCTCAATATACAAAACCGGAAAAATTTTTGAATTGGCAAACGCCGAAAATTCTTTTAAGCGGAAACCATCAAAAAATAAAAGATTGGAGAAAAAAACATTCTCAAAAAAACGCGTAAGCTCCAAAAAAATTCTTATATTTGAAAGAAAAATCTAGAAAGGTAAAATTTTATAATATTTGAAAAAAATGTTACTTATAATTTTTTTCACCAAAAGCGTGAGTTATATTTATCTCTTTCAAAAAAAATGAATAATTCTTCTAATAAATTAGATTTGAATTTGATTTTTACCATATTCTTTTTACTTTTTTTTGGTTTGATTATGATTGCTTCCGCCGGAGTGGGATATTCAGAAAATCGTTTTGGCGATCCTTATTATTTTTTCAAACACCAACTTTTTTTTGGAGTTATTCCGGGTCTAGTCGCTTTTTATTTGGCACAAAAAATTAAATATAATTTCTGGAAAAAAATCGCTTTTCCTCTTTTCGCTTTGAGCATTATCTTTTTGATTTTGGTTTTTATCCCTGGTTTTGGAACAAAAATTTATGGAGCTAGTCGTTGGTTGAAATTGGGTTCTTTTTCTTTTCAACCAGCGGAAATGTTAAAGCTTTCTATAATTGTTTATCTAGCAGCATGGCTGGAAGGACGATCGGAAAAAGTAAAAGATTTTTATGAAGGTTTAATACCTTTTGGAATAATCGTGGCAATTGTTAGCTTTTTGTTAATCAACCAACCGGATATGGGAACATTGGGAATTGTAATTCTGATTTCTATTTCTATTTTTTTTATCTCTGGAGCCAGGATAAAACATCTTTTTTTGGTAGCTCTTATTGGTTTAGTTTCTTTTTTTATAATGATTAGGACTGAAAGTTACAGAATGGATCGTTTCCTGGTTTTTTTGCATCCCGAAATTGATCCGCAAGGGATAGGATACCAAATAAATCAAGCTCTTTTAGCGATTGGTTCTGGAGGAATTTGGGGAAGAGGATTGGGACATAGTTTGCAAAAATTCAATTATTTGCCGGAACCGGTAGGGGATTCTATTTTTGCCATAATTGGAGAAGAATTTGGTTTTTCGGGATGCGTTTTTTTAATTTTTGTTTTTTTGTTTTTAGGATTAAAAAGTGTTAGAATTATTCAGCGAGCACCTGACAGGTTTTCAAAATTAGTGGCAACAGGAGTTTTTTCGTGGATTATCTTTCAAACATTCACTAATATTGCGGCTATTCTAGGACTGATTCCACTCACTGGAATTCCACTTCCCTTCATAAGTTATGGTGGAACCTCAGTGATATTTTTAATGGTAGCTGTCGGGATTTTGTTTAATATCTCCAAATATGGAGAAAATAATAATAAAAAATAATTTTAAAAAAAATGAAAATAGTTTTAACTGGCGGGGGAACAGGAGGACATATTCTGCCTTTGATTGCTGTGGCAAAAAAAATAAAAGAAAAAGATCCGAGTGCGGAATTTTTGTTTGTGGGAACTAATGGAGGATTGGAAGAAAAAATTATGAAAGAAGAAGGAATAAAAACAAGAATTATTTTATCTGGAAAATTGAGACGATATTTTTCATTTTTGAATTTCGTTGATTTTTTCAAAATTGGAATAGGTGTCATTCAATCTCTTTGGATTCTTTTTTGGAATATGCCGGATGCTATTTTTTCCAAAGGAGGTTATGCTTCTTTTCCGGTAGTTTTTGTCAGTTGGATTTACCAAATTCCGTCTTTGATACATGAATCAGACGCCAATCCTGGAATGGCAAACAGCGTTTTGGCTAAATTTTCCAGCAGAGTGGCGGTTTCTTATCCGCGTGCCGAGATATATTTCCCCGCCGAACAAGTTGTTTTTACCGGCAATCCTTTGCGAGAAGATATAGCACAAGGAAATCCGCAAAATGCTTTGGAAAAATTTTCTTTTTCCAAAGATAGAAAAACCATTTTTATTTGGGGTGGTTCTCAAGGTTCGCAGATAATAAATAAAAGTATCTTGGATATTTTGCCAAAATTGATTGAAAAGTATCAAATTATTCATCAGACTGGCGTGAAAAATTTTGAAGATATGCAAAAAATAATTGGAGAAATTGGATTAAAATTGGCGGAAATAAAAAATGTTTATTGCCCAATAGATTTTATCGGGAAAGAATTGAAAGATATTCTGGCACTTTCCGATTTAGTCATTTCTAGAGCCGGAAGCAATTCCATTTCTGAAATCGCTGCCAACGGAAAACCGGCGATAATAATCCCGATAGAAAAATCCGCCAATGACCATCAAAGAATGAACGCTTATATAGTGGCTAAAAATGGAGGATGTGTAGTTTTGGAAGAAACTAATTTAGGCGGGAATATTCTTTTGAAAAAAATTGAAGAAATTTTAACCAATGAAAGTCTAAATCAAAAAATGAGAACCAACATAAAGATTTTCTATCGACCAGACGCGGCGGAAAAAATAGCGGAAGGGATTTTTGGAATGTTGGAATGATTGAATAATTTTTAAAGATAATTATTTTGTGAATTAAGTTTCAATCTAGAATCTAATGCAAATTAAATCGTAATTTCTTTCGTTATTATTTCTAATTTAATTTCTAAAAATTTTATTCTGATAGGAAATTTTTATTAAATGATAATAAGAATATTGCGTGAAAAGCTAGGAATAATTTTCTCTTTAAAAAAATCCAATAAAAAAACCGGAAAAATACCAGCTGTTTCTTTGTCAAAATATATAAAGCAAAAAATAATGTTTTCTAAATTTTTTTTATCGCAACTTATTCAATTCCAAAAATTCCTTCTTTATATTTGATACTTGCAAGATTTATTCCATCGCATTTTCTGGCAAATCCGGTGATTGTTATTTCAATCGGTTTTTTTTCAGAAGAAACCATCAAACTTTTTTTCAAGTGAATATCCGCGTCAACCAAGACGATCTCATCAACATTTTCCATCGGTAATTTAGAAATATCTTCTTTTTTTATTTTAACTTTTATAGGAAAATTTTTATTATTGTTTTCTTTCTTATTTTGATCTTGCCAAACTTTTATTTTGGAAACGCCCTGAAAAATTTGTGATTGGCAAAGAAAAACATTTTGACGATTTTTTTCTTTTTTCAATAGATTGGATGTTTTATATGTTTCCGGACTTGAAGAAAAAGTAACATTGTTATCAACTTTTTCAGCTTGGACGTAAAGAAAAGTTCCTGTAACTACGGCAAAAAGAGCGATAGTCAATATGGCAAAAAACGATGATATTTTTTTGTTAACCATTTTTTATATTTATTTTCTTAGTCTTGCCAAATTATTATACCACAAAAAAATTTCAACGCAAAACTAATTTCTTTTTTTTCAAAAAATTGAATTTATTTTACGGAAACAACTTTTCTTGATTTTAATTTTCCGGCAAAATTTCTCTTTTTTTTGTTAGAAAATTTTACCACTCCTTCTTTCAGGGAAAATAACGTGTCATCTTCCGATCTTTTTACATTTTCTCCCGGCAAAAATTTTGTTCCGCGTTGTCGCACAATTATTTGTCCAGTCAAAATTTTCTCTCCGCCAAATTTTTTTACTCCCAATCTTTTGGATATTGAATCGCGACCTAATCTGGTAGAACCGCCTGCTTTTCTATGTGCCATATTTTTGTATAAAAATAAATTATATTATAATGAAACATCCTTTTCATTCCCTCACTAACAAAGAGTATTTTAGCTAATTTATGATATAATGTCAATACTCTTCGCGTAAACTCTTCTGTTTGCTATTTTTCAGAATCAATATGACTTTTACGCTTGTTTTGAAGCTATTTCTCGCTGAAAATTGCGTCAAAAATAAATTAAGATTATTATAAAATTAGAGATTTATTTGATTGTATAATAGTCGCGGATTTTTCAGATTAAACGCATGAGTCCCAATTTATAATAAATATATGTTTTCTCTGCCGTCTGCAATAAAAAATTTTTGGCATAAATATGAAGAGAAAGTTGTTTTAATTTTGGGTTTTGTTTTGGCTTGCGCAATTTCATTTGAAGCCGGAATTCTAAAAGGAAGTGAAATTAAAGAAAATCCTCTTATTATAGAAAAGCCTATTGAAAATAATACCACCAATTTATCATCTGAAAGTAAAGAAAATACTGAAAAATCAAAAGAAAAAATCCCTTCAGTCGACAAACAATGCGTTTTCGTCGGAAGCAAAAATTCCAACAAATATCACACTCCCGAATGTCGTTGGGCAAAAAACATAAAACCAGAAAATTTAGTTTGCTTTTTTTCAGAAGATGACGCAAAATCAAAAGGGTATCTGCCGGATAAAAATTGTATCAAATAAGTTAATTTTTTCTCACAAAGCATTATGGACAAAAGCAAGATTATTATTATTTCATTAGGAGGTTCGTTAATTGTGCCTTGCGAAATTGATTGGAAATTTTTAAAAAATTTTAGAAAATTGATTGTTTCTGAAATCAAAAAAGGAAATCGTTTTGCCATTATAACGGGTGGGGGATATACCGCGCGAGAATATATCCAAGCAACTTCTTTGGTAACTAAAATTACTCGCGATGATAAAGATTGGTTAGGAATTCATGCGACTAGAATGAACGCACATTTAATAAAAACAATATTTCGCACTTATGCTCATCCACGAATTAACAAAAATCCCCGCACTAAAGAAGATTTATTAAGTCATTTCTCTCAAAAAGAAAAAATTATGGTAGCCGCCGGTTGGCGACCAGGCTGGTCAACGGATTATGTTTCCACCATTATAGCGGAACGACTCAACGCTAAAACGATTATCAATCTTTCCAATATCAGTTATGTTTATACCCAAGATCCAAAAAAGTTTAAAAATGCCAAAAAAATAAAAGAAACTAAATGGAAATATTTTAGACGTATTGTTGGAAATCATTGGAATCCGGGTCTTAATATGCCATTTGATCCCATAGCTTCCAAATTAGCTCAAAAATTAAAACTGGAAGTTGTTATTACTAATGGCAAAGATCTTAAAAATTTGAAAAATATTTTAGAAGGAAAAAAATTCAAAGGAACAGTGATAAAAGATTAATAAAATTTCAAAATATCAAGAAATTTTTTGGATTTTTTTATACTTTAATAAAAAATAAATCAAAAAATAAAAAGAAAAGGCAATAAATCCGGCAACAACAAAAAATCCAACTATCAAAGGAACGGCTAAATCAAAAAAAATAACTTTGCTTAAAAAATATTTATATCCCAAATGATAAGTAGAATTAAAATCAGTAACCAATTTTTCTTTGTTTTGAGAAAAAATAAATCCTCCTACACTAACAGCCAAAGGAAAAACAGCCAGTGTCGTCCACATATTGAAAAATAAGACTCCTGCCATAGCCGCCAAACGATTGAAACGTAAAATATAGGCAAAAAATAGAGTTGAAAAAAAACCTTCTCCCGGAATTATACCCAAAAAAATTCCCAGAGCCACTCCGGCGGCGATTTTATGGGGAGTATCATCAATCAGAAAAAATTTATTTAAAAAAACTTTAAATTTATTCATTTTTTTAGTATTTTTATTATCCCTTTTTTACAACCAATGTTTCGGTTTCTTTTTCCAAAGTTTTGGTCTCTTCCAAAGATTTTCTAACTTCAAATGGAAGAACTTCTAAAATTCCTCTAAGCGCTATTCCGTCAATTTTTGTTATTTCTTCCCAAAATCCCAAAGGTTCCAAAAGAGCTTTTATTTTTTCCTTATCATAACCGTATGTTTTTCTTTTGGATTTGGCAATAATTCCATTTTCTCCAAACACTCGATCTGCACCTTCTTGTTCCATATACTGAAAAATTTTTTGTTGTAACTTTCCTAAACGATTCCGAGTGATAGTTATGGCCGACTTTAAATCAATATATTCTTGAATAGAACGATTAATTTCTTCCGTATCAATTTTGCGAGCATTTTTAAATTTATGTTTCCACATTGGACAAATATTTTGATATCCGCACCAATCGCAAAGAGGGGAGATTTGAGGTTCAAAATGTTCCTCTTTAATAAGTCTTATAGTTTCCAAAAATTTTCCTTCTGTTTTTTGAAGTTGCTCTTCAGTTCTTTGAGCGGAAAGTTTAACACCGTGTTTTAGAAAATATAAACTTACTTTCAAATTAGACAAGTTTTTTCTTTCGGAAGGATACCGCGAAAGAAAAGCTTGCAAATAAACGGAAAGTTGCATATTATTATCCACTTTTTCTTGTGCGGGCATTTTTTTGGTAGTTTTATAGTCAATGATTTCAAATCCATTTTCAGTTTTATCAATTCTGTCAATAATTCCGGAAACGATATGTTTTTCTCCTTCTTTGCCAATTTCAATTTGAAATCGCGATTCCAAATCCACAATATTAAATTTAGCGGGATTATTTTTTTTGTAATAATCTTGAATCATTCTGACACCTTGCGAAAAAGCGGCGCGTTCTTCATCCGGATTTTCAAAAATAGTTGCATTCCAAAGATTGGAAAAAAATTCCATTGCTTGATCTAGCGAAGGCGAAAGAATCCCCGGAGTATGCACAAATTTCATTACTGAATGAAGAATTGATCCAAAAATCGCTTCTTTGGATTTAGGTTCTTTTATTTTGTCAATATTTTGAAATTTATATTTTAAAGGACAATTTTGATATGTCTCAAAAGACGAAAATGAAATACGCATTTTTTTGAATTATAAATTATGACAGTAGGGAAAGTATAGCATTTTTAAATGATTTTTGCCATTTATGAGAAAATAAAAAATGATTATTTTTTTGTTTTTAAAATCACGAAAAAAATAATTTATTTTTTATTAACCTTTCTAGGACAATTTTAACGCAAAGACATAAAACCCAGATTGCATACAAAAACTTGACATTTAAAATTTTACCATGCATAATAAATGCAACAATGTTGCAATAATAAAATATGAATACAATCCACAAAACAATTCAATCTTCTGGCGGACGCTTAACTAAAACCAGAAAAGCCATCATTGATGTTTTATCCGAAAACTGTTGTCTTTTGACAAAAGCCACTTTGATTGAGAAATTAAAAACCAAAAAAATCAAGCCTAACCGTTCCACAATATACCGCGAACTGCAATTTTTGACGAAAAAAAATATCGTCATAAAAAACACCCTGGCCGGAGTTGATTATTATGAAATACCCCAAGACCATCATCACCATCTTGTTTGTTTAGGCTGTGGCTTAATCAGCAAGATTGAAATTGGCAATCATTTGAAAAAACAAGAAAAACAAATTGCCGAACAAAACAATTTTAACATTGTCAATCATTCGCTTGAATTTTATGGCTATTGCCACAAATGCCAAGCCTAATTTAAAAAAAGCGTTATGAAAAAAACACTATTTGCCATCGGGATTATTGCGATTTTCGGGCTGGGAATTTATGCGATTTTAAATATCGCGCCAAAATCAAAAATCAATTCAGAAAAATTAACTGTTGTTACGACTATTTTTCCGTTATACGATTTTGCCAAAAATATCGGGCAAGATAAAGTGGAGGTTTCGCTTCTTCTCCCGCCTGGAGTGGAAGCGCACTCTTTTGAACCAAAACCAAGCGATATTGTGAAGATAAATGAATCCGATCTTTTTGTGTATATCGGAAAATTTATGGAGCCGTGGGCGGAAGATATTATTAAAGGTGTTACAAACAAAAATGTAGCCTTCGTTGATTCCAGCTTTGGCATAGAAATGATGAATGAAGAGGAAGAGGCTCACGAAGTAGAAAATGAGGGTGAACAAGAAGAGCATGGTCACGAATATGATGGAGTTGATCCTCACATCTGGCTTGATTTTAAAAACAATAAAATTATGGTTGATAGCTTAACGAAAGCGTTCGCGGAAAAAGATCCCGCCAATGCTGATTTTTACCAAAAAAATGCCGAGGATTATAAAAATAAATTGGCACATTTAGATGATAAATATAAATCGGCGCTTATAAATTGCAAAAGCCCTGAAATTGTTTATGGAGGACATTACGCTTTCGGATATCTGGCCAATAGATACAATTTAAAATACTTAGCCGCTCAAGGTCTTGCGCCTGATTCTGAACCTACTGCCAATGATCTTGTAAAATTAGTTGAACAAGTTAAAAAGAATAATATCAAATATATTTTTTATGAAGAAATGACTACTCCAAAAATTGCGGAAACAATCGCAAATGAAACAAACGCACAAATGCTTCTTCTAAATGCCGCTCACAATGTTACCAAAGAAGATATGAATAATAATATTTCTTTCCTTTCAATTATGGAAGAAAATTTAGCTAATCTTAAAATTGGTCTTAGCTGTAGTGAATAAGTATGAACTTAATTATTGAAACAAAAAATCTATCCGTTTCTTATGGTCAAACAGAAGCGCTCACAAACGTTTCTTTTACCGTTGAAAAAGGCGATTTTGTCGGTCTTGCCGGACCAAATGGTGCTGGGAAAACAACTCTTATAAAAACTATCTTAGGATTATTGCCAACCTCAAAAGGCGAGATTAAACTATTTGGAAAAACAAAAGAAAAATTCAATGACTGGGGCAAAATTGGTTATCTTCCGCAGAAATTATCCACTATCAACACGCTTTTCCCCGCCACTGTTGATGAAGTAGTAACGCTTGGCTTGTTATCACAAAAAAAATTTCCCCGAAGAATTACCGCAAATGATCAAAAAAGAACAAGCGAAACTTTGCGAGAGCTGGGTATTTTTGATTTGAAAAAAAGAATGTTATCGGAGCTTTCCGGCGGACAACAACAAAAAGTTTTGTTGGCGCGCGCTTTAGTTTCAAATCCTGAAATTTTGATTTTTGACGAGCCTTCCACCGCGCTTGATCCTGAATCTAGAGAATCATTTTTTCAACTAATACAAAAATTAAATAAAAAAAACGGCACGGCTGTTATTCTGATCACTCACGATACCGGTTACATCGGTCAATACGCCAACAAACTGCTCTATATTGACAAGAGTTTGGTTTATTTTGGAAAATTTTCCGATTTTTGCCAAGACGAAAAAATGAACGCCTATTTTGGAAAATATGAACAGCATATAATTTGCCACCAGCACAACTAATCTGAAACCGCTGAAAAAATGTTATTTTTTTCAGCAACTTAAATAATATTAGGACTTACGCATTTGTCTCAAAATTACTAAAGCATAATTTGTGAAATTAAGTTAATTCTTGCTGGTTTAATTAAAATTGAAGCGCTTGAGAGAGATTGTCATTATTAATTTCTCGTCAAACGCATAAGTTATAAATATGGAAATTCTCACTTTTTTACAATATTCTTTTATTCAAAAAGCTTTTTTTGCCGGATCGTTTGTGGCAATTGTTTGTTCAACGCTTGGTTTGTTTTTGGTATTGCGAAAAATGTCTTTAATCGGCGACGGACTTTCTCACGTCAGTTTTGGCGCTATCGCGCTCGGTTTATTTTTAGGAATTTATCCTTTTTATGTAGCAATTCCGGTGGTAATGATAGCTTCTATTTTAATTTTGAAAATCAGCGAAAAAATCAAAGCGTATGGAGACGCCGCCATTGGAATTATTTCCTCTCTGGGAATTGCGGGAGGGGTTATTCTTGCCAGCGTATCCAAAGGATTTAATGTTGATCTTTTCAGTTATCTTTTTGGCAACATCTTAGCTATCAGCATCACCGAAGTTATTTTGTCAGTCGCGCTTTCTTTCGTAGTTTTGACAGTGATATATTTTTTCTACTGGGACTTGTTCTCCGCTACATTTGACGAAGAATACGCCAAGACAACCGGTATAAAAACAAATTTTATCAATACACTCCTTACTTTGCTCACCGCCGTTACTGTGGTTTTATCGGTTAAAATGGTGGGGATAATGCTCGTTTCCGCGCTTCTTATCTTGCCGGCAGTTACGGCCTTGCAATTTGCCAAAGGTTTCAAAACGGCAATGATTATGGCCGGTTTTGTTTCGCTCATCTCTGTGCTTTTAGGAATCTCTTTTTCTTTTCTTCTTGATTTGCCGACCGGTGCCACGATTGTGATGATGAATATTTTATTCTTTAGCCTCGCACTTTTTTATAAAAAAATAACTTAGCTGGATATATTTCCGTAATTTTTCCAAAAGAAAAAAGGCGAAGAAAAAACTTACAAATTGGCACTTGTTGCTACTGTGTGCAAGATGGCTAAAGTTATCTATGCTGTCTGGAAAAACAAAACCCCCTTTGAAAATAGAAGGGGGTTGAAAGGGAAATGGTTGGTTAGACAATATTTATTTTATTTTGCCGGTTTTATAGCTCCCCGTTAATTTCTCGCTCCATACGATTTAAAAAATTTTCAAAAAATAACACTCTTTCACGACATATTTCTTTAGCTGTTTCAGTGAACAACTTGCCGATTAAAAATTTAGATTTTACTGCAAATTCTATTTGAGGGCTATGTTTTGTCTTGTCTTGGATTCGGCCGTTCATTTTGCCGTTCATATTCTCTTTAATATATTCATCTATATCAACTTTTTTATAAATGTTGGCGTTATTTTTGCCAATCCAGCAAAATGAGCGAGCAATGCCGATAGCTCCGATAGAATCCAATTTGTCGGCATCAAATAGAATTTTCGCTTCGATTGTTTCAGGCCTATTCTCTGTTTTATATCGATGCGAAATTATGCAATCTTGAATGTGTTTAATCTGTTTTGCAGTAAAATCTAAATTTTTTAAAATCGGCTTCGCCATTTTTGCACTTTCAATAGCATGATCAGTTTTTCCACTTGGGTCATTCATTTCTTTGTGTCCACCAATGTCATGTAACAAAATGGAGGCTTGTAGCACATCCATGTCAACATCGCTTTCATGTTTTGCCATGCTCAAGGCGAGATTATACACACGCATAACATGACTCATATCATGTGCTACATCAGGTGTGTTACCAATTTCTTTTTCAGCCACATCTTTTATTTTTTGAAAATTTTTCTCATCCATATATTTGTTATAGCAATAGCTAGGCAAAATAAAATGAATTTTGAGATATTAGTAAATTAGTAATGCTGAAAATTGTGTTTTGTGCAATACTATAGCCATAAACAGTAAACAAGTTAGACTATGGCTATAAAAAAACAAGAGGTTTTGCCCAAAATGCAGTTCTCAGCGTACGAAAAAATACGGACATGCTCGGAGTAAACAGCGCTATCTTTGTAAGGATTGTGGCCTGCAATTTTTAACAAAATCCAGAAAATCATCCTTGCAAAAAGTTCTTTGGAAAAAACATGTGTGGCACAGACAAACAGCGAAGCAGTTGGCGAAAGAATATCAGAAAAGTGAAAGTTGGATTCGGCAACAATTGGATAAGTTTTCAGTTAAAAAACCAGTCGTCCAAGCTCAGCCAGTTGTAATCGTAGCTGACAATGACTTTTGTCAAAAGAACTTTCGGTGTAGCTGTCGCCAGATCTCCGCACCTCAAGAAAAATCTAGCTTGGAAAATGTCTTTGACTGAGAATGTGAAAATCTACCGAGAATTGCGTTGGCAGTTATGGACGAGCGGATTTGAGCTTCAGGTGGCAGTAATTGACGGCAGGTCAGGCCTAATCGAAGTTTTCTGGGATATGCCAATTCAGATGTGCCACTTCCATCAGATGCAAATTATGACTCGGTATTTGACCACCAGACCAAAATTAATTGCTGGGCAAATATTGAGACACATTGCACTTTGTATTCCAAAAAGCAACGAAGCTGAAATGAAAGAAGTTTTGGATACTTGGCATGAGGAATGGAAGGATTTTCTCAAAGAAAAAACTTACAATCCGGAAACTAAACGCTGGTTTTATACCCACAAGCGATTGCGTAGCACCTATCGAAGCATTACGAGAAATTTACTCTTGCTCTATACTTATCAGAAATATCCCTAACTCAAAATTCCAAATACTACCAATTCACTGGACGGAACGTTCTCCCACTTGAAAGATATGTTAAGGATTCATAGAGGATTGAAAAAGAACAGAAAATTAAAATTAATTGACGAATTTTTATCAAAATAGCATTACATATTTACTATTAACCCTAAATTTCATACAACGTTTCGGCATATCTGATGTTTGCCGTAGCGTAGCGGAGGCAAATATGGGTGGAGGCTTTTGTAAAAAGCCGTAACCAGATATGCCGTGTTATGTGATGTGCATGTTTTACTTTAATCCCGATAGCAATTGGGATTGCTCTAAAAAAGAATTTTAATTTTGTTTTTTTGTTTTGGATTTTGGGCAGAGGGGTTAGGGGTGAATGCCCAAAATCCAAAACTCCTTATTCTGTTTGAGGGAGGGGCAAGAGGGGAATTAAAGGGGTGAATTGCCCCTACCGAAAACTCGTTATTTGTTTTTATCTATCTTGTAATCCGCCTCTCTTTCTTCAATACCCTTTCTTGCTTTTTCAAATGCCCATTTTGGAATTTGATGGGATTCTAAATTTAGTTTATTTCTTCTCTCGTTCAACTTTTTCAAGTCTTTAATAACTTTTTTATCATCAATTTCGTTTAATTCAATGTCGTAAAAAATTCTCGTGTCATTTCGTAGGGCATTATACCTGTTACCTGCCTTCTGATGTACGGAAGCCCTTTCATCTGGATTGATAAAAGCTATCACGGCAGTTAAGCCAGCTACAATTATCGAAAGACTGCCTGCAATAATATTGTGATAATCAAATTGTGATAATGCTGAAGCTCCAGCGATTGCAGATAGAACAGCAGCAATACCACCAAGCCATAGATTAGTATCTACCCAGCACTGACCAGCATAAAAATGACCTTTAGCTGAATAACAGCTATCTTCCTCAATTCTTTTTGCCTCATTTATAATTTTTTCTCTATTTGTCATAATTTTTTGTTATCCATAAGCTGGAAAATAATCTCCAAATACTTTTTTCCATTCATCAACGGCATTTTCAATATTTCCGTTTTTTGCGTATTGTTCAGCTTTTATCGCTCGATTGTAGGCTGTTTCAAATCTGCCCACTGTAGCTTCCACAGTTTTGCAATTTCTAAGTCCGTTAATTTGTCCACCATATTCGACAGGGTCATGAACTTTGGATTTAATCCCTTCACGTCCTTTATCAAAGAAAAATCTCATTCCACTTGAAAAATCGGATATAGTTACATTCTTAAATATTTTGATTGCAAGTAATTCAAGATAAAAAGAAACAAAATCATTGTTGATGTTTTTATTCCAGCCTTTAATCATTTTAACTATTGGCACTAAATCACCATTATGATTTTTATTTTCTTGAACCATTACATCGACATGGGTTTTAGGATTAGTTGCAATCCAAGTCTTTTGTACAGAATTAGGTATTAGATAACCTCCACCTTTACGATTAAATGCAGGTACTACATCAACCACAAAGTCAGTAAAAGTTATAGTAACGGCTTGTCCGTTTCTGCTGATTTTAGGAGTTTTTGTATAAGTTTTCAATAGTGCTCTTTTTACTTTATCCAATAAACTTGCTTGGCCATCTGATTCATAATATTTTGGGTCAAGAACAATAAAAATATCTATGTCAGCTTCTGAGAGAGGTGCAATCATAGTTGATCGTGCATAAGAACCTGTTAAAAACGAGTCTAAAACATCCATATCGTTGGAGACAACATCTCGAACATTTTCTTGTCGAGTTGAAGCAGTACTTTTTTGAAGTCCTGTTATTTCAAGATTTTCTTTCAATTTTTGAAATGATGAAGTGATTGTTATTGCCATATCTATTTTTTAGAATGCTGCCTATTGTAAGCCTCAACAATTTTCTTTACCAATTCATTTGGTTTGGCTTCGTATTTTACAAATTCCTTAATATTATCTTGTTTAACATGTAATTGCCCTTCGCCAGTGTTGCCTCTGTGTTGGCCTTTTGAATAATATTTATTTTTCTCAACTTCTTTTGAGGCAAGCACCCAATATTTAATTGTGTCTCGCCAAACTCCAACCCAGACAAAAACATCGCAGTATTTTGGTTTTACTTGCTGAAAGTTCATATCAAAAGGCAATCCTGACTCCCATGCCAAAGCTTTTACATACAGCGGTTCTTGGCTATCAAAATCAACTGCCCGAGAGGCTTTAACCTCAATTTTGATCATTTTTCCTTTTGGTAGTGGGTATAAAAAATCGTATTCACCTGAATAATTTTCTTCAAGTTTTTTGGTGGGCTTTATGAGTTCTGGAGCAAGCTCTTTCAGATGTCCTTGCGCCCATTGTTCGCCAAATCCACGAGGAGCGGAAATTTCAAAAATGTAAAGATACATATTTCGCGCGATATATTCGTCGCGGATTTCTAAATAATCATCCATTGTGATTTTACCCAATCCCAACATGCTCGAAATAATGTATTCGTATTCATTGAACGGATAAACTGATATTAAATTTTCAAGGCGTGTTTTAAGTCCGTCTCCCTCTTGTTTTGAAAGAGATGTTATCATTTTTTCCAGTTTGCTTTTTAAAATTTCCATAGAATTATTTGTTAAAATTTTTAATGTAGTTTATTTCCTCTGGCGAAAAAGAATATTGTTTCATAATGTAATTATCCAATATTTCAAATTTTTCGTTATTTTCTATCGTTTCATCCACTAATTTTATGATATTGTTAAAAATTTCTTTGTCCCAAAGAGGCAAGGGCATTTGTTCAATATGATTTCGTAAAACCTTTATGCTCGAAAACTTTTTTTGAAAGATAAACTGATAGGGGGAAGAATTTAACAGGGCAACAATAACCTTGATTGGATAGTTTGGAATTTTAGGAATTACGATATTTGCACTATTCAGCGTTAATTTCTGTTTGTCATCATATGCAAAAACCAAGTATTTAGAAATAAATCGGTAAATAAGTTTTTCTTTGGCACGGTATTTTTCTATTGGTGCGACCTGTTGAAATTTTTCCGGCGTAAACTTTATGTAGTTTGAAGGATTGCTTAATGCTAATTTTTCAACATCCTTGCCTTTGTAAATTTCTTCAAAATCTTTTTGTTTATCGCTCGCAATATATGCCTTATTATTTCCAGTAACTATGCCTAACGCCCAATCAGCTTGTCCTGCTAATGTGGTGTGGTGAACATTATAAATTTTATCAATTATAGCTGTATCGACTCCGTTAGCATGTATATCAAAAACAAAATCTTGATTATTTTTCCATTTTGATTGTTTAGCAGTATATGTTTCGTCATCTTTGCGTATTTCTATTTGATTATTTTCTTTTTTGCTTTTTTTCAAGTCAAGCCTAATTACGGGAGTAAAAACATTTTTAAATACCCGATTAAGATAGGAAACTTTTTCAATGTGGGTATTTGTTAAAATAATTTCCCGTATATCCTTATGTGTTTTTACGTTAAGAATTGACTCGGGTAAAATAAATGAAAGTGTTCCGTCATCACGCAATAAATCAATGCTTTTTTTGAGGAAATATGAAAATGATTCTAAGGATGTTATTTTTAAAAAAAATGTTTTTAAGCGGTCTATGTCTGATTTTGAGAAATGAACGCCCCACGGCGGATTTGTCGCAATTACATCAAAGTCGCGAATATTTTCATCATTCAAACTAAATAAATCGTAATTGCCAATTCCAAAAAGAGTATTTTTGCAAACAATATTCGGTGCGAAATTTTGATTTTTATATTTTATCAATATATTTAATCTAGCAATTCTGACTGCTAATTCATCAACATCAACACCATAAATATTTTTTGGATTTTCAATTACATCCGCAAACGCCAATAAGAATTGACCCGTTCCGCAACAGGGATCAAGAATTTTCGAGTCTTTTTTTGCGTAGTCCTTAATTATCTCGTTTACAATCACTTCGGGCGTATAGTATGAACCACTTTGAGATTTTTTCCCTTCAAGTAATAGCGATTGATAAAGGAAACCCAAGGCGTCGCGCTGTTTCGGGATCGTACAATTTAGTAAAAATGTGTATTCAGATTTTATGTCGCTATTTTTGATTTCAGATAACCACGCTTTTACTTCTTCGCCGATTTGTTTGTTGGCAAAAACAACATTTTTACTAATTAAATCTGGAATTGTAATGCTTAAAAGTATCTTTTCTCTTTGGAGTAAATTTAAACTTAGCAACAAAAGAGAAAGCGAAATATCGATATTATTGTCTGATACAAAATTTATAATTTTAGTTATATCATCAACACTAACTCCGTCTTGTAGATATTCGTCTGGTATAAAAGTTCTTTCAGCTTTAGATTTGTTAGCTCTTCCGTTGAGCTTGTTAAGGTCGCCATTTTTGATATTAGCTTTGACGTTTTCTATTTCCTCAATATGAAAATATCTGTTATCCGTTGTGTGTGCTTGCAAATAACCGCACTTAACCCAATTTCTTACAGTAGCAGTTGAAATACCTAAAAACGAGGCCGTTTTTTCAAGGTCTATGATATTTTTTGCATTGATTGAAGCGGTTAATTCTTGCATGTTTATACTTTAACTTTATGTATCCATTGTATTCGTTTTTGTCCAGTCCCTGAATTACTAAACCAGTTAGTCTAAAATTTAAGAGAGTTTTTTGTAAAAAAATACGGTGTTTGGTTTTGAATACTGGTGTGTAATCTTTTGTAATTATAATACTTAATCTTACTTT
>Ga0210044_10002905_pt1 | contig 24897 bp, 22 predicted proteins | sample CryGey13umfilter_2_FD_183959 | JGI IMG/M metagenome (GOLD analysis project Ga0210044, IMG submission 183959) | Groundwater microbial communities from aquifer in Utah, USA - Crystal Geyser 4/9/14 3 um filter (SPAdes) (version 2) | ecosystem: Environmental > Aquatic > Deep subsurface >... | reverse complement strand
ACTTCTTTTGTTTATTGTTTTTTGATCCAACTATTAAATTTATCAATTGCTTCACCACACTTTCCTAAATAAATTGATATAGCAATATTTAACAACTCATCATTTCTTTATACATTAGCATATAAATAAACTTATAAGGAATAAAGTAAATCATGACTATTATCGTTCCCTTTATTCTTCAGTCTGCAACTCTAATACTTTTTTATAGGATGTAGTTTCATCAATTTGAGCTTTGCTTATAGTTGATATAAATAATGCAGTTATAATTACAACAAATAACTTAAGTTGATTTTTCAACTTTTATATCATTCTATATAAAACTATTTTTTTATATCTTATATTAAAAGAAAAATATTATAAACAGTTAATATTTAGTTATCTTTTCCATTGCAATATCAAAGCCTGAAATTAATTCTTTAAATAATTCATCGACTGAAAGAATATTTTTAATTATGCCTGAGCTTTGACCCGCCTCCATTTCTCCATCAATCTCATCACCTTCAAATATTCCCAATTTTTCTCTTTTTTTCCCAAGTAGTTCTTCTAGCTGTTTTTCATCCCATCCGTTTTGCTCTGCTTGAATAGAACGATTCGCGAAATCATTTTTTAACATTCTTACTAGCCCAATTTTTTTATATGCAAGTATCGTATCATTGTCTTTAGCATCAACAACTCTTTTTTTATAATTATCGTGCGCAGAGGATTCAACTGTAGCAGCAAATCTGGTTCCGATTTGTACACCTTCTGCACCGAGAGAAAGTGAAGCTAATATTCCTCTTCCATCTGCAATACCACCGGCAGCTATTACAGGTATTTTAACAGCATCAACCACCTGAGGGGTTAAACACAATGTAGTTGTTTCATCAATGCCATTATGTCCCCCGGCTTCAACTCCTTCTACTACAAGGGCATCACAGCCTGAAGATTCCGCCTTCAATGCAAATTTTACAGAAGGGACTACATGCACAACAATAATATTATTTGCTTTTAATTTATCTGTATATGATTTTGGATTACCAGCTGAAGTAAAAATAATTTTAATTTTATTTTGAATACATATATTTACTAAATCTTTGGCATCTTTTCTCATTAAAGGAATGTTAACCCCAAAGGGTTTATCTGTTGCATTATTACATTTTAATATATGCTCTTCTAATAGTACTGGTTTCATAGAACCAGATCCAATTAACCCTAAACCACCATTATTAGATACAGCTGATGCTAATTTCCAACCCGAGGCCCAAACCATACCAGCTTGTATTATCGGGTATTTAATTGAGAATAATTGTGTTATTCTATTATTAATTGTCATAAAATATCAATCCATTTTAATTTGTTAATAAAAACAAGATTAAGTAATTTTGAATTTATACTCAAACAAAATAATCAATTATGAGAGCAATTATACCTGTTGCAGGTATGGGCAGCAGACTAAAACCACATACTTATACTATACCTAAAGTTTTATTAAATGTTGGTGGTAAACCCATATTAGCTCATATTTTAGATAAATTAATATCTGAAGAAATTAATAAAGCTACATTCGTTATTGGTCATTTGGGTGACCAAATTAAAAAATATGTAAAAAATGAATACCCTCAAATTAAAAGCGAGTTTGTAATTCAAAAAGAACTTGGGGGATTGGGACACGCAATTTACACAGCAATACCTACTTTTGATGATAAAGATATTTTTATAATTCTTGGGGACACAATCTTTGATGTAGATTTAAAAAAAGTTTTTAACAATAATTCTTCAATGATTGGTGTTAAAGAAGTTGCAGACCCCAGCAGATTTGGAGTTGCTATTGTTAAAAATGGAAAAGTTGAAAAACTTGTTGAAAAACCAAAAGAACTTGTTTCTAATTTAGCCATTGTGGGTCTTTACTATATTTCAAATGCCAATGTATTGGCTGATTGTTTGAAAGAAATGGTTAAAAAAGATATTCGAACCAACAATGAGTTGCAACTTACTGACGCACTTCAAATGATGCTTGAAAAAAATGAAAGGATAAGTACTTTTTCTGTTAAAGGCTGGTACGATTGTGGTAAACAAGAAACTTTGCTTGAAACTAATAGAATTTTGTTGGATAATAAATCCACTAATAAAAAATTCAGCAATGTTGTAATTAATAATCCAGTTTTCATTGCTGATGATGCCAATATTACAAATTCTGTAATTGGTCCTTATGCAACTATTAGCAAAGGTTGCAAAATATCTGATTCTATAATTAGAAATTCTATTATTGGAGAAAAATCAGAAATTATTACTTCATTGCTGAATGAATCAATTATAGGCAACAATACTTTTATTAAAGGAAGTTATAAAAAACTTAATACTGGGGATTCAACTGAGATAGAAATTTATTAAATTTATAATTCATTTTTTTAAGGATAAATATGTCATACTTTTTTACTTCAGAGTCAGTATCAGAAGGACATCCTGATAAAGTTTGCGATGCTATATCTGACGGAGTTCTAGATGCAATTTATAAAATTGATAACAAAGCAAGAGTTGCTTGCGAAACTTTTGTAACTACAGGAATGGTTCTTGTTGGTGGTGAAATTACTACTGATGCATATATTGATATACAGGAAATTGTACGCAATACAGTTAAAAAAATCGGTTATACAAAAGCTGAATATAAATTTGATTCTGAATCATGTTCGGTATTAAATGCTATCCACTCTCAATCACCAGATATTGCTATGGGAGTTGATACAGGTGGTGCAGGTGATCAAGGTATTATGTTTGGATATGCTTGTGATCAGACACCTGAACTTATGCCAATGCCTATTATGTATGCTCATAAATTAGTTAAAAAACTTGCTGATATTAGAAAAAGAAATAATGGTTTAATGCCGTATTTAAGACCGGATTCTAAATCACAGGTTACAATTGAATATGATGAAAACAATAAACCATTAAGAGTTGATGCTGTTGTCATATCTACACAGCACGATGGAAATGTTAGACAATCGACAATTAAAAAAGATGTTATAAAGAATGTTATATTAAAAGTAATACCAAAAAGATACATAGATAAAAACACTAAGTATTTTATAAATCCAACCGGCAGATTTGAAATTGGTGGACCACATGGTGATAGCGGGCTTACAGGTAGAAAAATTATTGTTGATACTTATGGCGGGTGGGCTCCTCATGGTGGTGGTGCATTTTCAGGAAAAGATCCTTCTAAAGTAGATAGAAGTGCAACATATGCTGCAAGACATATTGCTAAAAATATTGTTGGGGCTAAATTGGCTAATGAATGTATGGTACAGCTTGCATATGCAATTGGAGTTGCTCAACCTGTATCTGTTTTTGTTGATACAAAGGGAACAGGTGTTATTTCTGATAGTGAAATATCAAAAATGATAATGAAAGAAGTTGACCTTACTCCTAAAGGAATAATTAACAGATTAAAGTTGAGAGCACCAATTTATCAAGCCACTTCTTCTTATGGTCATTTTGGTCGTAATGAATTTTCTTGGGAAAAATTGGACTTGGTACCGAAATTTAAAAAATATAAGAAAAAAAATTAAAAAGGAATAATATGAGTGAAGTTATGAATAATGATGTTAAAACTTTGAAGTATAAAGTAAAAGATATCTCACTTGCTGAATGGGGAAGAAAAGAAATTAAACTTGCAGAAGATGAAATGCCGGGTTTAATGTCATTAAGAAAAGAATATGGAAAATCAAAACCATTAAAAGGTGCTCGTATAGCAGGTTGTTTACATATGACAATTCAAACAGCAGTTTTAATTGAAACTTTGATTGAATTAGGTGCAGAAGTTACCTGGTCATCATGTAATATATTTTCTACACAAGATCACGCCGCCGCTGCTATTGCTGCTGCAGGTGTTTCTGTTTATGCTTGGAAGGGAATGAATGCCGAAGAGTTTGATTGGTGTATTGAACAAACACTCTTTTTTGGAGATGATAAAAAACCATTAAACATGATTCTTGATGATGGTGGAGATCTTACAAATATGGTTTTGGATAAATATCCTGAATTAGTAAAAGATATAAAAGGACTTTCAGAAGAAACAACTACAGGTGTGCATAGATTATATGAAAGAATGACAAAAGGCACTTTACCAATGCCTGCAATTAATGTAAACGATTCAGTAACTAAATCAAAATTTGATAATAAATACGGTTGCAGGGAATCATTAGTTGATGCAATTAGAAGAGCAACTGATTTGATGATGGCCGGCAAAGTGGCAATAATATGCGGCTACGGTGATGTAGGAAAAGGTTCAGCTCAATCATTAAGAAGTGCAGGCGTTAGAGTTATAGTTACTGAAATTGACCCTATCTGTGCTTTGCAAGCTGCTATGGATGGATATGAAGTTAAAAAATTAATGAATTGTATTCATCGTGCGAATATTGTTGTAACCAGTACAGGAAATAAAGATATAATTACTGAAAAAGCATTCAAACTTTTGAAAGATAAAGCTGTTGTTTGTAACATTGGTCATTTTGATAATGAAATTGATATGGCTTGGTTAAATAAAAACTACGGAAAAACAAAAGTACAAATTAAACCTCAGGTTGATATGTATAATATTGACGGCAAAGAAATAATAATTCTTGCAGAGGGAAGATTAGTTAATCTTGGTTGTGCAACAGGCCACCCATCATTCGTAATGTCTAATTCATTTACAAATCAGACTTTAGCACAGATAGAACTTTGGAATAATTCTGATAAATATGAAAACAAAGTTTATATGTTACCAAAACATCTGGATGAAAAAGTTGCTATGCTTCATCTTGAAAAAATTGGTGTTGAATTAGAAGTACTTTCAAAAGATCAAGCTGATTATATTGGCGTTGAGGTTGGAGGACCATTCAAACCTGATTATTACAGGTATTAAAAAAAACCTAATTATAAAGCTAAGGCTCATTTTTAATGAGCCTTTTTTATTTTAAAAGATCTTCTAAAGCTGCTTCAATACTTATATAATTAAATTTAAAACCATTATTTAAAAGTTTGGCCGGAACTGCTTTTTGGCTAGCCAATATATTTTCCGTTGCTTTACCAATTACAATTCTTAATATAAATTTCGGTACTCTAAAAAAAGATGGTCGATTTAAAACTTTGCCCAATGTTTTAGCAAATTGGTTCATTGTAATATGATTTGGAGCAACAAGATTTACAGGTCCGTTAATTTTTTTATTATCAATTATAAAAAGTATTGATTTAATCTCATCTTTAATGTGAATCCATGGGAACCATTGTTTACCACTGCCTAATGGACCACCAACAAAAAGTTTAAAAGGAAGAAGCATTTTATCTAATGCACCACCTTCATTTGCTAAAACTACACCGGTTCGGATATTTGCCAGACGTACATTCCATTTTTCAACAATTTTAGATTCTTCTTCCCACTCTACGCATATTTTTGCCAGAAAATCATCACCTTGTTTTGAACTTTCATCCAACAGATTATCTTTAACATTTCCATAAAAACCTATAGCAGAAGAAGAAATAAATAAATCAGGTTTTTCTTTACAATTACAAATAGCTTTGGATATTAATTCTGTTATAATAACGCGGCTGTTTCTTATTTCTTTTAAGTAACTTTTTATCCATCTTTTACCGCCGATTGAAGCACCGGTTAAATTGATTACAACATCAAAAGAATTTATTTTCTTTTCTAATGATGCAGAAGTTTTATAATCCCAAGTAAAATAATCATCATAAATAGGAATTTTAGCTTTAGAATTTTCGGAATTTCGCGAAATTAAGAGCAAATATTCACCTCTATTTTTTAGCTCTTCGGCTAAAAATTTTCCAATTAAACCTGAACCTCCAACTATAGCAATTTTCATAATGTTTACTTTTATCTTTAGTTCATAAAAAATCTAATTGAATATATTATTAGTAATGTGTAATTTCAATAAATTTTATTAAAAGAATTATAATAAATTAGCTAAAAGTAATTTCTATCGGAGAAAGAAATGGGCTTATTCAACTCTAAAGAACTAGAAAAATTAAGAACTGAAAATCAGGAATTGAAGACTAAATTTCATTTTATGTATGAAAAAGAAAATCAAGCTGAACTTCTTAAAAAAACTTTAATAAATCTTAAAAAAGAGATCTCTGATACCAACAATTCCAAAAATCAATTATTGGATAGTATGGGGGAATTAAAGGTAAAGCATAAAAGAAAAGAAAATGATGTAGATCAGATGAATAAATTAATTCTAGAACTTGACAAAAAAAAGTTGGAGTTAGAAGATACTGTAAGTTCATATGATAATAATCTTAAAAATGTTTCGGACATTTTAGGTAAAAGTAATGTAGAGTTTAATAATGTTTCCCCTAATATTAAAGATGCAAAAACAACTGATGAAATAGAATCATTTATTTCAAATCTGAAAAACAGGTTGGTTAATTACAAAGAAGATGAAGTAAAATTAAATAAAACAATTGAACTTAAGAATTTAGAGATCAATGATATTGAAAATAAATATGAAAGGCTTGTAAAAGAGCAAAATGAATTGGAACAAGAATTAGAAGAAAAGAGAACTCAGTTAAAAGAAGAACAAGAGAATTATGAAAAAGAAATATCTGAGACAAAAAATAGGCTAGGAGACCTCCAGACTAAAGAAGGCGATTTATTAAAGTCCCAAAATGAATTGGAGATTAAAAAAAATGAATTAAATGTATTACTAGAATACATTGATGCTGAAGTTAAAAACAAAAGGGAAGTAAAAGATTCTTTAGAGTTTGAATCTTTAAATTTAGAACAGCAGATTAAAGAGCAAAGCGAGAAAATAAATAAGGCACAAGAAAAATATGCTACATTAGATATAAAAACTAATCTTAGTGAAAAAAGATTATATGAAATAGACCAATCGATAGAGATCAAAGCTAAAAAACTTTCTTCGATAAACACAGAAATTCTTTTACACGAACAAAATTTTACAAAAATAAAATCTGAATTAGACAGCTTAAAAAGTGAAAAAGAAAAATTAGAAGCAGATATTATTCAACAAAATAACTCAATTAGGGGTTTTGATACAAAAATAGAGAAATTAAAAGAATTATGTGCCCTGCTTGAAACTAGAAGAGGGGAAATTGAAAAGGGTAACCTTGCTTTAGAAAATCGTTTCGCTAATATGTTTCAGAAATATAACACTGAATTAAACAAGATAAATAAAAAAAGAAATCTTCTGGAAAAAATTGTCCTTGCTAAAGAGAAAGAAATAGAAACTAAAGATCAAGAGTTATTTGAAAAAATTGCATCTTTAGAAGAAAGCGAAAGGATCTTAAATTTAAGACAAGTAGAAGTTGATTCGTTGGAAAAATTCATAAAAACTTTAATGGATAAAAAAGAATATCTTTCAAACGAAATTAATGTAAATGCTAAAGAATATGACAAACAGATAAAGCAAAAAGAAATATTAAAAAGTGAAATACAACTTCTTGTAAATAATAAGGGCAATATTGACAGAGATATGCAAAATTTAGTAGATGTTATGGTCTCAAGTTATAATCGCTCTGAAGAAAGAAAAAAAGAAATAGAAAAAGATGTAAAACTCTATGATGAACAGCTTGATACTTTTAAAGAGAGAATTAACGAATCGATGAATGAAATGCTTGAGATACAATCAAGTGTAAGTGGACTTAAATTGGAACACGAAGAATTAAGAGCAAGTATTTCAAAATTAATTAAGACCAAGAAAAAACTTCACGAAGACATCTCAAAATACCAAGATGTGGTTCAAAGATATCAAACTATTAAAGAAAAATTGAAAATAGAACAAGCACTTGCAAAAAATAAAGAAGTGCCGGGTCCTTATAAAGGTATTGAAATTAAAGCCGGCATTGCTTTGGATAAAGAATCTGAATCAACTCAAAGATCTAAATTATTTAAGATCTAAATTATTTTTGTGGAACACTTTTCAAAAATGTACCGAATTGCTTTTGCTCTTCCAATCTGCAGGACCAAACAAGTTTATCATTCCAAACTGTTACATCAGGACATCCATCACACATATTTTGCTCACCGTCAACTCCAAAATCAACGGGTTGTATAAACATAATTGTCTGCAGATAAAGTTTTCTAAAAATATTTAATGGATTTTTTAAACAAGCTAATAAATATTTCTTTGCTGCTTTCCTACTTCCTTTATCAAAAGCCCATAAAAGTAAAATTGATTTACCTTGTTTTGTTAATTTTGGTGAAGCATAAGAAAGATATTTTCCGCTAAAAAAATGGAAGGTTGACATAACAAATTCTATATATTTTTTCCCTAAATAACCGAATATTTTTTTCTTGGTTCCAACTCTTTCTGTCAACAACCATTTAAAAGTATCAGGCTGATCCGTACCGTTTAAATATGCAGCAGGTGTAAACTCAGGAAATATTTTTCTTATTTCGTCCAAAACAGCTTGAGCATTAATATCTACTTTTCTTTCAACATCAGAATGATATTTAATATTTTGCCAGTCAACTTTTTGTCCGCCTGCAAACCAATCAAATTTCATTTGAGGAACAACATGACGAAACATTATAAAAACCATTGTATGAACAATATCAATATGTTTCTCTGCCCAGGCAACTAAATCGGGTACATGTTTTAGTGTATCTTCATAAACAGTTGAATTAAAAGAGCAGCTCATACCACCAACATCGGCAACCATTTTTGCATAATGATAACGAAGTTCATTTAATTCAATTTCATCTTTGCCTTTCCATTTACCTGGTCTTCCTTGTTTGCTGTCAACATGAAAAGTAAAACCAAAAACACCTGCATTCTTAAGATCAATTAAAAATTCTTTTGTTAAAGCCAAACCATTTGTGTTAATTATAGGTTTTATATCTCTTGATTTAATTTCTTTTACTAATTCTAAAATGTTGGGGTATAATAGCGGATCACCTCCCGCTATAGAAATACAATCTGTATTTCTTAATCTTTGAAATACATCCAATTCGTGTTTTACTTCTTCAAAAGTTTTATGCGAATTTTTAGTGTTGTCTCTGTAACAACCATCACATGATAAATTACATTGTGCAGTGGGTTCCAGCCAGGAGATTGCATTATCAGGTAAAGTCCAAGGTAAGCGGTAAAGTTCTTTATGGTTAAGAATTAGTTTTTCCATATCAATTTCCCTATTTTTATAAAATATTACTATGAATGGTACTAATTACTTAAAATAATTGAAAAAAACAATCTATATATCTTATACCTCAAATCCGATATAGAGCCTCAATAATGGATATTTTGATGATAAATTTCTCTTTTGACAGACTGTGTTAAGTGCTGTCTGTTTTTGTAGTTTCTTCAGAACATTTTTACTGATGAAAAATTTTGATTTGCATTTTTTATTAAGCAACAAGACATACCATTGCCTTTAAGTTTTAGTTCTTCCTTTTTTTTCTGGTAACTTCAGTTAGTAACTTATGGGTAAGGGGCCGTATCGTATTCGGTAATAAGCTTTGCTATATAATTCTATATTTTTTAGCGGGGCAGCTATCTGCAGTATTCTATATCTTGCGTGAGTTACAACTTTGCCGGCTAATTTTATCAATTGATATCTCAGTGTCTTTACTGTCTTTGTATGATATTCTTCCGACAAGCCTATCAACTTTAATAATTGTAGTAAATTATAAGCCAAAACACCTATGGTAAAATACAAACAGTTTGCATTGAACTGTCCGCAGGGAAGATGATAAAATATTTATCAGGACTTTTGAACGGGGTGTTGAGGATGAAACACTTGTCTGCGGAACTGGCAATGCTGCAACGGCAATAATACTTAACAGAGTAGAAAAAAAAATACCACCTATTAATTTAATGACAAGGGGAGGAGAGGAACTAATTGTTGACTTTAACAATGATAGAGATATTATAAATAATATAACACTTACAGGCCCGGTGAAAATTGTATTTACCGGTGAAATTTTATTTAACAACATACAAAACTAATCGGAGAATAAATGTCAAAAGTATTATTGAGTATCAGATACGAAATAGAAACATCAAAAAGAGACGAATATTTGAGTGTGATTAAAGAATTAAAAAATATTCTTAAAAGCGATGGGCTTGAGAGCTATTCTGTTTATGAAATAAAAGGGAAACCAAATCACTTCGAAGAAATTTATATTTATAATTCTGTCCAGGCTTATGAAGACGCTGATGATAGTGAAAATGAAAGAATTAATATTCTTATAAGCAAGATCAGCGAAATGACAACAGGCAATTCTACAAAACACAATACTATGTACGAAGTAATAGAAAATTAAGAGATAATTATTCATTACTTTTTGTTCTTATCAAGATTTACAGGTATATTCTAAAATTTACTTTCAGCTCTTTTCATATTCAGTAGAATATCAGGTTAACTTAAGGGCATCTCTAAAAACAGCATTTTGTAACTCTATGGGCTAACATCAGCATAAGCTTGTTAGTCTATAAGGTTATTTGTTGTTTTTACTTTTTTGTTCTCTTATATTTTTGTTTTTATTAAATTATCTAAATGATTCTCGTTCAACAGCACACACTTCATCTTAAGCAGCAACATATCCGAGCTGAATGGCTCGAAAAATATTGTAGGTTAAGTTCATCAAACCCACAACAGCGGTAGCTCGTTTGATACCGATGGTTCGGATAAACGAACCATGCATACTGTTCTCTATGAATCCGAAAATATGTTCCACCCGCGCTCTTGTTTTTGATTTGAGATGATTGCTTTCTTTTTGCTCATCGGTTAGCGGAGTGTTTTTGTATCCTTTTTTGTGAATGTGATTTTTCATCTCATATTTTTCAATAACTTCTTTTACTGGTTTGCCACTATAGGCGCTATCTGCATGTAGTCCTTGTCCTTTGTCCTCTTCTTCAAGTAAATTTTCCGTCTCTTGCGAATCATGGACGCTGGCATCTGTTACCGTGTAGGAATCTATCAGTTTACTTTTCTCATCTGCTTTAACATGATCTTTATAGCCGTAATAACTCTTTCCGTTCTTTTTTGTCCATCTCGCATCGACATCTTTCTGCTCCAGTTTATTGGGATTGGTTTTCCACTGTTCGGGAAGTTCCCCTTCCTTTATTTGTTTGTTTTCTTCCCGCTTGTTTCGTTGTATCGGAACTTCTACAAAACTGGCATCAATTATTTTTCCTTCGTTGCCTATAAGATTGTTTTTTTGTAATTCTTCTTTGAATAGGTCAAATAGTTTTTCGACTATATGCTTTTTAACTAATTGTTCTCTGAAATGCCAGATTGTTTTCGCATCGGGGACTTTATCGGCCAGGGTTAAGTCCAAGAATCGCATAAAGGAAAGACGATCCAATATAGCGTATTCCATCATATCGTCGCTGATGTTGTAGTAGCGTTGCAAGATCAATATCTTAAACATGAGTACATAATCATACGGGCGCGCTCCTCCGATTCCTTTTCCTTCTTTATACAAAGCTTCTTCAAGCAGTCTGCGAAACAGTTCAAAGTTGATGCGTTCTTTAAGTTTTATCAGCGGGTCTTTGGTTGCTGTTAGTTGTTCTAAGCGATGTGATTCGTCGAAGAATCCTTTTGCTTGGTTGTTTTTGTATTTTCCGTGGCTCATTAAATATCTCTCGTTTTTTTCTACTGTAAAAATACAACTTTACTTTTTCTCTTTTTTTGTTTCTTTTTTTTTTTTTTATTAACTTTTACAAGAGTTTTTAGAGATGCCCTTAACGCAAATAGACTCGTAATTATATTATTGATGCAATGAACAAAAACCTTCATGCAATTTATGTGGGCCTTTTTTTCCTGGTGGGCGTTTCAATAACTGTTCTCCTTGCCGTGGATGGATTCAAATATTATAATCTGCCAATTGAACAAAGATTCTTTTCATCGCAACACACTATTCTTAAACCAAGTGGATTTATCGGGCATGGACTGGGAATATTTGGAACTCTTATGATGATTTTCGGAGTAGCGATTTATATGATCAGGAAAAGAACCCCCAAACTATTAAATTTTGGTTACCTTAAATATTGGCTTGAATTTCATATTTTTCTCTGCACTCTCGGGCCAATACTCGTTTTATATCATACGGCTTTCAAATTTGGTGGACTTGTTTCGGTTAGTTTCTGGAGTATGGTTGCAGTTGTTTTAAGTGGGGTAGTAGGCAGGTTTATTTATCTCCAAATTCCGCGGACTATTCAAGGCCAGGAAGTAAACATCAATGAATTAAGCGAAATCAGTGATGACCTGACTTACAAACTTAAAAAACAATATAATGTAGATGATTCCATTATCAACCAAATTGAAAATATTTTTTCCAGCAATAAATATTCTGCTAAAAGTGCAGGTTACAATTTTTTAATAGTTATTAAAGAATATTTTGGTTTGAAAGTAAACCTTGCAAAGTTAAAAAAACAAATTTCTTCTAAAGGGACTAAAGGAAAGCAGCTGAAAGAAATTATAAAAATTATTAAATCAAAGATAATTTTAAATAGAAGAATCGGTATGCTTCGATCAATGCAGAAGTTGTTCAGGTACTGGCATATCATACATCTTCCTTTTGCAATAACTATGCTTGTAATAATGCTTGTACATGTTGCTGTTACAATAATACTTGGCTATAAATGGATATTTTAGGAAAAATTATGAAATTCAGACCTGTTTATCTATACCTCGGACTAATCATTATTATTATTATGTACCTGGTTATATCTTTATCAGACACTAAGAATATAAATTCAGTAGCGGATATTCAAAACAAAGATATACCTAAAGATGAAATTCACCAGGGAATGACCTTACCCGGCCAGCAAGTGCCGGGTAAAAGTAATGTTTCCGCCGAAGTATTTCAGAAATTAGGAACTCTTAAAAATGCTTTTGAGAAAAGCCCTAACGATACAGTTAAAATCAGAGAGTATGCTGATTTTTTAATGGCTGCACATCAAACTGAAAATGCGATCCCGTTATATCAGAAACTTGTAAAACTTAATCCTCAAAATAGTGATGCTCATTTTTCCTTAACCTATATTTATTATCTTAAAAAAGATTTGAATAAAGCTGAAAGCGAAAATGAAATCATTTTATCTTATGATAAGAATAATTCGCAGGCGCTTTATAACAAAGGCGCAATTACTGCTGCTAAAGGGGATAAGAAAAAAGCTAAAAAAATCCTGAGCGATGTATTAAATAGATTTCCCGGAACTGAAGCAGCAAAGCTTGCGGAAAGTGCATTACAAAATCTTTAATTAATCAAGGTTGGGATGGAAATAATTTTTGAAAATATTATTGTTTACTCAGTTGTTTTTTTACTGATTGCTATAATATTTTTTGTTTACCTGAGAGTCTCCGCAAAAAAATCACGCGTAACTTCAGAGAAAATCGAAAAAGCCAAAGAGTTTGGAATTTATGAACCAATATCATTGCATCCTGTTGTTGACACAGAAACTTGTATTGGAACTGGTGCATGCGTAGCGGCCTGTCCTGAAAAAGATATACTTGGAATGGCAAACGGACAAGCGCATACAATAAATGCCTCAAGATGTGTTGGTCACGGCGCATGTTTTCACGCCTGCCCTGTAGAAGCAATAACCTTATGTATCGGAACGGAAAAAAGAGGGGTTGATCTGCCTCACATAAGCCAGGAATTTGAAACTAATATCCCCGGTCTTTTTATTGCCGGTGAACTCGGCGGAATGGGACTTATTAAAAATGCTGTTGCACAAGGTAAGCAAGCCGTTGAGAATTTTTCAAAAAAGAAAAATACTTCATCAAAAGTACAATATGATATAATTATTGTAGGTGCTGGTCCCGCTGGAATCTCAGCTACATTAACCTCTGAAAAAAGCGGGTTGAAATATTTAACCATCGAACAGGATAGTCTTGGAGGCACTGTTTATAATTTCCCGAGAGCTAAAATTGTTATGACCTCTCCAATGTATCTTCCGCTTTATGGAAAGGTTAAATTATTTGAGACCACTAAAAAACAACTTCTCGATTTGTGGAACGAATTGCTGTCAAAAAATAATATTAAAATAAATGAATTTGAAAAAGTGGAAAATATTGAGAAGGTGAACGATTATTTTATAATAAAGACTAATAAAGCATCATATACTTCTGCAGGTGTATTACTTGCCATAGGCAGAAGAGGGACACCAAGAAAATTGAACGTTCCGGGAGAGGAAAAAGAAAAAGTGGCTTACAGGCTTATCGAACCTGAGTTAATTCAGAAACAGAATGTGCTTGTAGTAGGGGGGGGAGATTCAGCAATTGAATCTGCCATATTGCTTGCCGAAGAATATAATAATGTTACTCTTTCATATAGGGGAGAATCTTTTTCCAGGGTGAAGCCCAAGAATCTTGAAAAAATAACTTCAGCTTCCAAGTTAAAGAAAGTTAAAGTTTTATTTAATACCAATGTTAAAGAGATAAAGGATGAAACAGTTCTTTTGACAGAAAACAGTAATTCTAATATTTTGGAAATCGAGAATGATCTGGTTTATATTTTAGCTGGGGGCGAACTACCAACTGCATTTTTAGAACATACAGGAATTACTATTACTAAGAAATTTGGTGATACTATTTTAAAACACGGTAAATAGCATGCTATCAATTCTCATTAAAGAGAAAAGAATATTTTTTTATTTTTTTTCAACACCTGTTTACAATAAAAAATTTATTTCTAATAAGTTGACATATTAAATCAAAGTTCTTATCTTAATAAGAGAAAAATGTCTGATTAAAACAATTTTTTAATATTTGTATATTTTAATCCCAAAAAATTCATTGGAAATGAATTTTTTGCCGAAGGCCGCTTATAAAATGTTTTTATAAAACATTTTATATAGCGGGGTTAACCCCGACAATTTGTAAGAAAAACATATTACTCAAATAACGAATTCCGAGATTTTTATATAACTAAGTATATGATTTTTATTTACTTACAAATTGTCGGCCCGGAGGGCAGATTTTCCAATGGAAAATCTGGGTTAATCATTATTTTTAATGTGACTTAGAAATCCACCTTCTTAGAAGGTGGATTCTTTAATAGATTGATCAGGTAATAAAATAATTCAAAAATTATGATTAAAGATGTAAATCAATATTTACATTCAATCGGTGTTTCCAAACATTACTTAACAATTATTTTTTTGTTATTTATGTTTGCGGGGAATACTTATGCACAACTCTCACCGGGTGATTTAACAAATGCCCATTCCAAACTTGAAGGATTAAAAAATTGTACTAAATGTCATGAGTTAGGTGAAAAAGTAACTAGTGATAAATGTCTGGCTTGTCATAAAGAGATTAAAGCTTTAGTTGATAAAAATTCAGGTTATCATTCAAGCGCCGAGGTAAAGAGTAGGGATTGCAGTAAATGTCATAGTGAACACATGGGCAGAAATTTTCAGATTGTTCGTTTTGATGAAAATAAATTCGACCATTCAATTACAGGTTTTAAGCTTACCGGGAAACATTTACAAGCAGATTGTAATAAATGCCACCTGGCTAAATTCATTAAGAATACTGAATTAAAAAAGGGAAAAAAAACATTCCTGGGATTAGGAACAGACTGTCAGAACTGTCATGAAAACATTCATCAAAAAACATTGGGGAATAATTGTAGCGAGTGTCATGATACAGAATCATTTAAACCTGCTGTTCTATTTGATCATAATAAAGCACACTTTAAGCTGACCGGACTGCACATTAAAGTTGATTGTGTAAAATGTCATAAAAAAGAAACAAGGAAGGAGAAAGAATTTCAACAATTCAAGAACCTTGCATTTAATAGTTGTACATCCTGTCACACTGATTTTCACAAAGGGAAATTTGGGGAAAATTGTGAAAGTTGTCACAATACTTCAGGGTTTAAGAATGTAAGAACTTCAACTTTTGATCATAGCAAAACTAATTTCCAATTAGTAGGTAAACACCAAAGCGTAAAATGTGCAGACTGTCACGGACTGAACCTGGCATCAAAACCAAAATACAAGCAATGTATTGATTGCCATAAAGATTATCATAAGGGACAGTTTACAAGAAATAATGTATTACGCGATTGCAGCGAGTGTCATAACGAAAACGGATTTATGCCTTCGTTGTTCACAATAGAAAAACACCAGGTTTCAAATTATACACTTACCGGAAGTCACCTGGCTGTTTCCTGTAAAAATTGTCATCAGAGAGAAACAGAATGGAATTTTGTTTTTAAATCACACGATTGCATATCGTGTCATAAAAATGTTCACGGAACGGAAATCAGCGCTGGATTTCTTGGTGATAATTCCTGTGAGAATTGTCATAATACAATGAACTGGGGAAAAATAAATTTTGATCACTCAAAAACTAAATTTGTTCTTGAAGGGAAACACAAAACAGTACAATGTCGTAATTGCCATACATATCAGATTTCTGATAATAAGGTTGGATATAAATTCGTTTCATTAAAACTGAATTGTGAGAATTGTCATAATGATATTCACCATGGACAATTCAAAACTAATAATCAAACAAATTGTTCAACCTGCCATTTATTTGATAAATGGATACCCACTAAATTTGATCACGAGAAGACAAAATTCAGTTTAAAAGGTGCTCACTCAAAATTGAAGTGTTTACAATGCCATAAGCCCGCAGTAAATAACGGGATAAGATTTATAAAATATAAACTGGAAGAATTCAAATGTGCCAACTGCCATACATCATAATTTCGCTGCTTTTTGTAGCTAACTTATTTGCGCAATCACCGCACGGTAAAGATCTTAAATACGACTGCTCTGATTGTCATTCATCGGTTAGTTGGAAAGAAATTCCTGAAAATATAAAATTTGATCACAAAAAAACTGATTTTAAATTGAGCGGACAGCACAAAATCATAAGTTGCGTCAATTGTCATCAATCACTTGTATTTTCAAACACGAAAAATGATTGCAGCAGCTGCCATAAAAATATTCATCAGAATTCTGTTTTACCGGTGTGTTCAAGCTGCCATACAACTCAAACATGGCTTATAACTAATATTAATGAATTACATCAGCAAAGCAGGTTTCCATTAATTGGAATTCATGTGGTACAGGATTGTGCACAATGCCATTCTAAATTTTCTACTTTAAATTTTGAAGTAGAGGGTATAGAGTGCATAGACTGTCATCGTAATAATTTTATGGCTACAAAAAACCCTGATCATATTCAGGCAGGTTTTTCCACTAACTGTCAGCAATGCCATTTAATAAATCAGATTAGTTGGGGGTTATCAAGTTTTGTTCACGAATTATTTCCTCTGGTTGGCGGGCACAATATTAAAGATTGTTTTTCGTGCCATCAACAGAGAAACTTTAAGGGTTTGTCACAAGATTGTTATTCCTGTCATAAACAAAATTATGAAGCGACTACAGACCCGAATCATATTCAAGGTAAATTCAGCACTGATTGTACTTCCTGTCATAATATAAATGGATGGGGTACAACAAGTTTTGATCACAATGCAACTATTTTTCCATTGCTTGGAAAGCACACAACTTTAAGTTGTAATTCATGCCATTCAACAGGTTATACAAATTTACCACTTGAATGTTATGGATGCCATAAGCCTGATTATGAAAAGGCAGTTAGTCCGAGTCATGTTTCAAATAAATTTTCCACTACTTGTGAGCAATGTCATACATCAAATGGTTGGATACCTGCTTCTTTTGATCATAAAACAACGGCATTTCCACTAACTGGCGCTCATATTAATTTAGACTGTAGCTTGTGCCATACAAATGGTTACGCAGGGACGCCAACTGATTGTTATTCGTGTCATAAAACAAAGTATGATAACACAACTAATCCTAATCACATTACAGCAAACTTCCAAACAATTTGTGAACAATGTCACACAACTAACGGCTGGACGCCATCAACCTTTGATCATAACGCAACTACTTTTCCATTAACAGGAAAACACACAACTGTAGCATGTAACTCATGTCATACAAACAGTTATACAGGAACACCGACTGATTGTTACGCTTGTCATAAAACGAATTATGATAACACAACTAATCCTAATCATATAGCAGCAAGCTTCCCGACAGTTTGTGACCAATGTCATACAACAAATGGATGGACTCCCGCTTCATTTGACCATGACAATCAATATTTCCCGATTTATTCAGGTAAGCATAATGGTAAATGGAATACTTGTTCAGAATGTCATACAACTGCAAACAATTATGCTGTTTTCTCTTGCATAGATTGTCATGAGCATAATAAACAGGATACAGATAAAGATCATAATGATGTTAGTAATTATGTTTATGCAAGCAGCTCTTGTTATAGTTGTCATCCAAGAGGTAGCGAATGAAAAATAATTTTAATTTTTTGTTACATCTTATTTTTATTGTTCTTTTAATTGTTACTGTTAAAATGTATCCACAGAATGAAAGCAGGTTGATAGAAAAAAAAGGCAGAATAACTTTTCAATCTTCACAGAATACCTACATAAATTTCACTAATACTGAGGGAATAAAAGAGGGTGATACTCTATTTGTCAAACAAAAAAACAAATTGCTGCCGGTAATTATAGTGAAATATTTATCTGCTACATCCTGTGCGGGAGAAAATACCAGTTTGTTAAAATTAATTGGAGATGAAGTTATTATTGCTTTCATAAATGAAAAAATAGTAGATGCTATAAAGGAAATAGACTTAAAATCAGTTGAAATAAAATCAGATAGTATGAAAGCAGAAAATATTCCACAAGTGAAAATAAGCAATAGTAAAAAGTATATTCCTGAAAAAAACTACTATGGAAGATTTTCAATCCAGTCAATTTCAAGCCTGGCAAATACCGGCAGCGCTGATGATGTACAAAGGTGGAGATATTCTTTTTCTTTCAATAAGACAGAATTTCTTGACCCAAAGCTTTCATTTTCAAGCTATATAATATTTGCATATTCAGCAAACAAATGGTCGGAAGTAAAGTCAAACATCAATAACAGCCTGAAAATTTATGATTTAACACTTTCATATAAACCTGATAATAAAACAACTTTCTGGCTTGGCAGGCACCTGAATAGTAAGATCGGAAATATTGGTGCTTCTGATGGAATGCAGGTTGAAAGGCAGCTCGGTGATTTTTATGCAGGACTTTTTATAGGGTCACGTCCGAATTATACAGATTACAGCTATAACATCAAATTATTTGAATACGGGGGGTATTTAGGAAGAAGTGATAAGATTGATGATGGGCATATGGAAAATGTCATCGGTGCATTTCAACAAACAAATAGTATGAAAACGGACAGAAGGTTTTTATATTTTCAGCACAGCAACACATTAATTTCCAGAACAAATTTCTTTTTTTCCACTGAAGTTGATCTTTACAAAAAAGAAAATAACAACGGAAAAAGTACATTCAGTCTTACCAGTTTTTATTTGTCGTTACGCGTAGCCCCAAGTCGATTAATTTCATTTTCAACTTCCTATGATGCGCGTAGAAATGTAATTTATTATGAAACTTATAAGTTTTTAATAGATACTCTGTTTCAGAATGAATTAAGGCAGGGGCTGAGGTTCAGCACAAACATCAGGCCCACAAATAATTTATTTGTTGGACTAAATACAGGTTACCGGTTTAAGAGTGGAGATATGAAGCCTTCAAAAAATTACGGTGGGTACATGAGCTATTCGAATCTGCCGCTCTTAGGCATAACACCTTCTTTTAACTTTACAAAAATAATCAGCAGCTATGTTGATGGAACAGATGTTGGGGGAAAACTTAGTAAATATTTATCTGACGGAATTAATTTTTCGGTTGGTTACAGAAGGCTGACATATCAGTATACATCGATATCAAATCAAATAGAACAAAATATTATTGCTTCAGATATTTCAATCCTATTATTTAAGAATCTTAACCTTTCAATAAATTATGAGGGAGTGTTTGAAAAAGCAAACACCTATAGCAGGTTTTTTATTGATCTGACAACTAGATTTTAAGCCGGGATTTGTATTTCACTTATTTAACTGAAGTTACGCAAAAAGATAAAAAAACGATAAATTAGTAGTAACAAAAATCGAGGAGAAAATGGACAGAGAATTTTTAGAATTATATTCTGATTATCTGTTAAGTTCATTTTCGTATACAACCGCTACAGGCTTATCAATAATGACCGAAGGTGAAATAAGTCACGATAAGGTCACAAGGTTTCTAAACGAAGGAGATTTCAGTTCAAAGGATTTATGGAAATTAATAAAACCAACTATTAGAGAAATAGAAAATTATAATGGAATAGTAGCAATAGATGATACCATAGAAGAGAAGCCATATACAGAAGAGAATGAAATAGTAAATTGGTATCACGATCACGCAAAAGGAAGATCAGTCAAAGGCGTCAACATACCGGCAACACAGTGAGTCATTATAAAAAAAATTAAGGAACAAATAGTATGGAAACAAATTTAAGTTCACTCAAAAAGACTGCAAGACTTACCGGCTTACTGTATTTTATTTGGATAATGACAGGCCTTTATGGCGTGTTCTATATTCCATCACAAACTATTGTACCGGGTGATGCTGCAGCCACTGCCAATAAGATCCTCGCCAATGAGTTTTTATTTCGAACAGGTATAATTAATGATGTTATCAGCAACACCATTTGGGTGTTTATAGTATTGCTTCTATACCGGTTGTTCAAACAGGTAAACGAGCGTCAGGCTAAACTTATGGTTGCATTGGTGCTTGTGCAAATCCCTGCCGTTTTTATTATTGAAACATTCAATATTGCTTCCCTTATGATTTTTAAAGGCGAAATATTGAAAACATTCGAACTTGGTCAGAGACAGGATTTGGCAATGTTTTTCCTTAAAATTAATGACTACGGATCAATTGTATTGGAAATGTTCTGGGGACTCTGGCTTTTACCATTTGGCCTATTGGTTTATAAGTCGGTGTTTATTCCTCGTATATTAGGAGTATTTCTAATTCTTGACGGTATAGCTTTAATCATACATTCTTTTACATCTCTGCTTCTTCCCGACTACCAAGCTATTGTTTATCAATTTACAATGCCATTTTGGATTTTAGGAGAATTTTCAATAATGCTATGGCTTTTGATTAAAGGTGTGAAAGTTGAAAAATCAAAATTGGTTCAACAACTATGAAAAAAGTACCGTTATTTTTAACTAAAAGTAATTTACTATGAAAAAAATAAAATTAGGTGCCAACTTTGCAGTGTTTCTTCTCTTTTTCGGAGTTGCTATGCTGGAGGCTTTTCAAACTCAAAACTGGCTTAAGTGTATTTTCTGGCTGGCTATTGGTATTGTTTTTCTGGCAGCTGACAATCTCAAAAAGAAAAGCGATTGAATGCTTTGAGGCTACAAAAGCGAAAACTATGCATAGGAAATTCTCAACAATTCTTCACTGAAGGTATTCGATAAGTTGTATGTTTTCAAATATTTCAGTGGCCTCTAAGAGATAGTTTTTGATAATCTATAATTCTTCTCTATATTCTAAAATATTTATTTAACACCATCAATCCGCAATTGCAGCAGAAATTGAGTATACATTATTAGCTTTCGGTCCAATCTATTGAAGCCACTTCTAAAATTCTTCTAATGATTTAAATTTCTTATTTTAATGTAAATCTCAAACCCATAAAATTTGTTAAAATAAGAGTTATTGTATTTAGTAGAACATATACTCGAAAATATTTTCAGAATTTCTTGCTTTAAATTAAACTAATTTTTACTTTTGTACAGCAATTACTTAGAAATAAATTTTGTAAGCAAATTGAAAACATTATTAAGACATATCGCTACTATCCAAACTGGAACCTTTGCTAAAACAGTTTCTCAAGGTGAAATTGTCTATCTACAAGCCAAACATTTCAATGAATATGGTCAACTCAATTCAGTTCTTCAACCTGATCTAAAAGCTAATAATAGTACACAAAAGCATTTGCTCAAGGATGGTGATGTTCTGTTTGCTGCAAAAGGTACAAAAAATTTTGCTGCCTGGTATGAAAGTCAAAACCAACCTGCGGTTGCTTCTACTACTTTCTTTGTTATACATTTACAGGAAGATTTTATAAACAAAATATTACCAGAGTTTTTAGTTTGGTTCATCAATCATCCATCCTCTCAGAAATTTTTAAAAGAAAGAGCAATCGGAACTTCCATTGTCTCTATTTCAAAATCTGTTTTAGAAGAATTGGAAATTTCTATACCCGATCTACAAACTCAAAAAGTAATTTTAGAAATAACTCAGTTGCGTAACAAAGAAAAACTTTTAAGGAATAAAATTGAAGACCTAAGAGAAAAACAAATTCAACAACAAATAATAAATGGAATAAAGTAAATATCATGGCAAAAACAATAACTCAAAAAGACATTAATGATGCAGTTTGGAAAGCTTGTGACACTTTTCGTGGTAGCATTGACCCAGCCGTTTACAAAGACTATGTACTTACCATGCTCTTTGTCAAGTACCTCAGTGATGTGCATGATGATAAATACGAAGCCCATCTAAAAAAATATAACGGCGATAAAGAACGTGCTGACCGTGCTATGAAGCACGAACGATTTGTAGTACCTGAACACAGCCATTTTAAATATTTATTTGAACACCGTAACGAAGTTAATATTGGTGAACTAATTGACATTGCATTAGAGGATTTGGAAGAAGCTAACCGTGAAAAACTTTACAGTGAAGATGGTGCGGGAATTTTCCAGAACATCAACTTCAACAGCAGTGTTTTGGGTGATACAAAAGATAAAAACACACGATTAAAAAACTTGTTACTTGATTTTAACAAAGAGTCCTTAGACCTTAGACCATCACACCTTGAGGGCACTGATATTATCGGTGGGGCATATATGTTCTTGATTGAAAACTTTGCAAGTGATGCAGGCAAAAAAGCTGGAGAATTTTTTACTCCCAAAGAAGTATCAACACTTATAGCAAAGCTCACCAAATCAAAACCAGGTTCAAGAATATGCGACCCGACTTGCGGCTCGGCCTCTTTACTTATTAAAGCAGGTGAAGAAGTTGGCTCTGATAATTTTTCTCTATACGGACAGGAAGCAAACGGCAGCACCTGGGCTTTGGCTGTGATGAATATGTTTCTACACGGTTTTGATAATGCAACAATTCGTTGGGGTGATACTATTAGAAATCCAAAACTCAAAGAAGGTGATGCACTAATGAAGTTTGATACTGTTGTTGCAAATCCGCCATTTAGTTTAGATAAGTGGGGAAAGGTTGATGATAAAGAAGAAAATAAAGCAACCGATAGTTTTGACCCTGCAACAGATAAATACAATCGCTTTTGGAGAGGCACACCACCAAAGAGCAAAGGTGACTGGGCTTTTATTTCTCATATGATTGAAACTACTTATGAAGGCAAAGGTAAGGTGGGTGTTGTAGTTCCGCACGGTGTTTTATTCCGTGGTGCAAGTGAAGGAAAAATTCGCAAGAAAACAATTGAAGAAAATATTTTAGAAGCTGTTATTGGTTTACCGGCAAACTTGTTTTTCGGTACAGGTATTCCTGCAGCCATTTTAATTTTTAATAAAGGTAAAGGTGAAAACAAAAATGTTTTGTTCATTGATTCCAGCAAACATTACGAAAGCGTTAAGAACCAAAATAAACTCCGTAATGAGGATATAGAACATATAGTTAAAACCTACAGGGATTTTAATACCGGTAAATTAAAACCCGGTGTTGTTGAAGATAAATTTAGTTATGTAGCCACCTTTGATGAGATAAAGGAAAATGAATTTAATCTGAACATCCCACGCTATGTGGACACTTTTGAGGAAGAAGCCGAAGTGGATATTGCCAAAGTGCAAATCGAAATTGATACTTTGGAAAAAGAATTAGCAGCCGTGCAAATCGAAATGAAAAAATATTTAAACGAATTGGGAGTCTAATTCCATCAAATGCGAGGGAATTAAAGTGATCTAATTCGACCACTTTAAAATAAAGAGTGAAACTATGTCAAAGGAAAAAAAATCAACCATCAATGTGCAAGGCACTGCCATTACAATCCTAAGTAAGGAAGCTGATGATTTTATCTGCCTCACCGATATGGCAAAAAAATTTGGAGGTGATGACCTTATCCATAACTGGATGAGAAACAGAAACACACTTGAATATATTGGCATTTGGGAGCAAATTCACAATCCCGATTTTAAAGGTGTCGAATTCGACACCTTTAAAAAATCACCCAGGCAAAATTTGCACACACTAATGAAAAAATTAGCAGCTAAAAAGAAATGATGAAAAATAAACAAGGTCTGAACCATGATTTACAGGATTTGCATGATTCAAAAAACAATACAACTAAATCAGGGCAATCCTTGAATCAAAAAAATCAATGTTCAGACAATTTACAACCCTTTTACAATACCACCATTCCAAGTGATTGGGAGGTGATGGAGTTGGGAAAGATTTTCAAATTGACATCAGGAAAAACAAAACCTGCTGTGTTATTTGAAAATCCTGCTGATGAAAATATTTATCCTGTTTATGGTGGAAATGGAATTATGGGATATGCATCTGAATATAATTCCGAAGGTGAAAAAATAATAATAGGAAGAGTTGGAGAATATTGTGGTGTTACAAGATTTCTAAATGAATTATGTTGGATTACTGATAATGCTTTACTGACAAAAGAATTTTTAATTGATATTGATATAAAGTTTCTTGCCTTCAAATTGCAACAAGAAGATTTATCAAGACTCAGAAGCAAAGGAGGACAGCCGCTTGTTAGTCAAGTTCCGATTTCTATTCATAAAATCGTAGTACCAAGATCTCTCCCCGAGCAAAAAGCCATTGCTCACATACTGGGTTTGATGGACAGTGCCATTAATACTAACAACCAACTCATTGCCCAAAAAGAACTCCGTAAAAAATGGCTGATGCAAAATTTATTAACTGGTAAGAAAAGA
>Ga0210044_10002903_pt1 | contig 24908 bp, 22 predicted proteins | sample CryGey13umfilter_2_FD_183959 | JGI IMG/M metagenome (GOLD analysis project Ga0210044, IMG submission 183959) | Groundwater microbial communities from aquifer in Utah, USA - Crystal Geyser 4/9/14 3 um filter (SPAdes) (version 2) | ecosystem: Environmental > Aquatic > Deep subsurface >... | reverse complement strand
TTGCCAAAATTGGTGTCCATTTAGTGTTTCCATGGCTTATGAATATCGAAAATTACATCAAATTTTCTGTAAACATAAAGATTGCAAATGGTTAGGAATGGCAAATTTTTATGTCAAGAATTACTGTAACTCCTTGTAAATATTGAATCGACCTTGCAACGCTCTCAATATTACATTAAAAGATATTCCGCTTGAAATACCTATATGCCAGCTCTGTTGCCCTTCTGCCACGGGGTGTCCTTTCAAGGAAGCCTATTTTTACCAGATAGGGCTCATACACATCCTCTACAGTTACTGTTTCCTCACTTACAGCAATAGTCAGGGTACTAAGCCCTACTGGTCCACCACGGAACTTATCAATTATTGTCTCCATTATTTTTCTATCCATGGCATCCAATCCATATTCATCTACCTCTAAGGCATCAAGACCAAGGCAGGCTATCTCCCGTGTAATCCTGCCATCCCCTTTAACCTGGGCAAAGTCACGGATCCTTTTTAAGAGTCGATTGGATATTCTGGGTGTTCCCCGAGAGCGTTTAGCAATCTCTTCTATGCCAAACCCATCTATTTGTATTTGAAGAATTCCTGCGGCGCGTTCAACTATTTGCTGCATCTCTTCCTGTGAATAAAAGTCCATTCTGTTGATTATTCCAAACCTATCCCTTAATGGCGAGGTAAGTTGTCCGGCACGGGTAGTTGCCCCAACAAGGGTAAATTTTGGCAAATCAATTCTTACGGATTTTGCAGAAGGACCCTTACCAATAAGAATATCGAGCTTAAAGTCTTCCATTGCTAGATAAAGTAGCTCTTCAGTCATACGATTCAATCGATGAATCTCATCGATAAACAAGACATCAAATGGAGAAAGGTCCGTCAGAATAGCAGCCAGATCCCCGGGTCTTTCCAGAATAGGTGCGGATATAGACTTTATATTAACCCCCAGTTCAAAGGCAATGATATTTGATAGAGTTGTCTTCCCCAGCCCTGGTGGACCATAAAAAAGGATATGATCTAAGGATTCCCCTCGAGACTTAGCAGCCTGAATAAATACCTCTAAATTTTCTTTTAACTTGCTTTGACCTATAAACTCAGAAAACCCCCCTGGTCTAAGAGACTTTTCAATCTCTCCATCCTCAGGCATTCTGGTTGGTGTTGTCAGCATTTCTTCCATAATCTATTCTCCTGAAATATTTAACCGCAAAGTATTACAAAGAAAATCGCAAAGTTCCGCAAAGTTTCGAGCTGTGCAATCGGAATTAATCACACAAAGACACAAAGAACACAAAGGATAGAAAAGAAGAAAAATCTCATATATCTTTGTGATCTCTGTGGCTTTGCGTGAGAAATAAGTGAACCTTGTGAGCTTTGCATCTTTGTGAGACTCTGCAGTAAAAAGATAATATTTTACCTCATAGTTGTACACTCGGAAATCGACCCATATCCGTATGCGGCAAAAACAATGCCCCTGTATATTCATACATGTAGGAAACATCAGCACTTAGCTCTATATAGGTCATTTTTGATGCTATCTCTTCTGCTATTTTCATGGCTTTATCTGAAAGAAGACAAAATCTGGCACCAGTTAGTGAGCTATTGCCGATAAACTTGTATCTATCTCGATCAATATCCGGCAGAAGACCAATCATTATCGATTTCTCAATATTCAAATAGTTCCCAAACCCTCCAGCAATATAAATTCTTTCAATATCATTTATATCAAAACCTATTTTACCTGCTAACACAACACAAGCCGTATAGATAGCCCCCTTGGAGAAGATAAGATTTGATATATCTGACTGAGTAATAACAATATCCAATAGAGTGCCACTATCCTCTTTCCAAACAAGAACAAACTCCAAACCATTCTCTGTTTCCCTTATTCTTTTTGAGGGAATGCTTTCATTAATATTACCTGATTGATCGATTATCCGTGCCCTGAGCATTTCTGTTAAGGTATCAATCAACCCTGACCCACAAACACCTATTGGTTTAACCTCACTAATGGTATTATACCGTACTGTATAATCCATAGGGTCTATCTCTACCCTCTGGATTGCACCTTCCATTGCCCGTATTCCTGCCTTTATTCCACCGCCTTCAAATGCCGGACCAGCTGAAGAGGCACAACAGACTAACCAATCTTTATTGCCAATAACGATCTCACCGTTTGTACCAATATCAATGAGCATGGAGACTTCATCAGATTGATACATACCGCTTGCCAGCACCCCTGAGGTAATATCCGCACCAACGAATGATGCCACATGTGGTAAACAGGCTACTAACCCATGAGGGTTGATTTTTATTCCAGTCTCATCAGCATTTATTAACGGCATTCCATTAACAACAGGGATATAGGGTTCAAGTCGGATATGGCTGGGGGTAATCGAAAGCAAAAGATGGAGCATGGTTGTATTACCAGCACAGGTTACAGCAGTAATATCATTCTGCTGTATCTGATGCCCATTGATCAATGCCAGAATAAGGTCATTAATTGTTTCAATAATAAGCTGATGCAGCTTGTCTAATCCTTGCTTGTTGCGGCTGAAGATGATCCTGGTAATAACATCTGCCCCATAGTGTGCCTGTCGATTATAGCTTGCCTCTGTATCAATAATCATTCCTGTATTCAGGTCAATTAATGAAACAACCACGGTTGTTGTTCCTACATCTATTGCCAGTCCAAAATTTCTGTGTGAGGTATTCCCTGCTTCAAGGGAAAGTAATTTTCCATCCCCTATGATCGCTGTTACCTGCCAGTTATTATCCCGTAATATCTCTGGAATCAGCCTGATAGTAGAAAGTTTCGTGGAAATATCTTCTAAACCTGTTAATTTGTTAATCTCTCGATACACTCGTTCCAGATCACTGGTATGATCATCCAACGAAGGCAATGGAATCGTAAGATGAAGCTTCCTAACCAAGGGTGTATGGATAAACACCTCTTTCCCTTCACTATCACCAGCATCAAGCCTGCTTATAATTCCTTCCATGTGTTCTACCTTAGCCTCTTGGGTCAAGATTTGTTCCCTTGAAATACTCGAGGAGGTGGGGATATCTATCTCCACATCTGTTAAGCTAATTGAGCCACAGGCAAGAACAAAGCCATTATCAATCTCATCCTTAGTTAACAATCCAACTGTTTTTGTTTCTACCCTGCCTTGTTTTATCCTGACCTTACACTTACCACACACCCCCTTCCCACCACAGGGTGAGTTGATGTGAACCCCAGCCATAATAGCAGCTTCTAAAATACCTGTGCCCTGATCAACATTGATTTCCTTATTGTCAGGATAAAAAATAATCTTGTTTGCAGTCATATTTAACACCTTGCTTATTTATTTTGACACTGATAGCCATTATGGGATAATGACAAATGCGGTAGGGCAGAAAACTAAGGGGTGATTTGCCAATCTATTATACCTCCACGATAATTGGAAATATCATGGGTCTGCGTTCGGTCTTATCAAATAAGTATTTACTCAACACACTCTTAATCCCTGACTTTATTGCCGGCCAGTTGGCTGTTCCATCTTTAACCAATTCATCTATCAGATTTTTCACCCTTGTCTTGGCTTCATTTAACAATTCATCAGCCTCACGGACATAGATAAAACCACGGGAGAGAATCTCTGGACCAGCGATGAGCCTCGCACTCTGACGATCAATGGTAACGACAACAATTACCATCCCATCCTGTGCCAATTGCTGTCTATCCCGCAGCACAACTGTGCCTATATCCCCAACCCCTTTTCCATCTATCAGGATTTGACCTGCATCAACCTTTTCAGCTATCATTGCCTTTTCTTTAGTTATTGCAAGTTTCATTCCATTTTCCATGATAAAGACATTTTTTGCTGCAAGACCAAGCTTCTGGGCAAGTTTGCCATGATGAACCAAGTGCCGGTACTCACCGTGTATCGGCATAAAATACTTTGGTTTAACCATATTAAACATCCACTTAAGCTCTTCCTGACTGGCATGTCCTGAGACATGAACCTCAGAGACATTCTCGTAAACAACCTCTGCTCCCAGCTTAAAGAGATTATTGATGGTTTTAGAGATAGAGACCTCATTGCCTGGAATAGCTCGTGCAGAGATAACCACGGTATCGCCACTTGAAATCTTGACATATTTATGTGTATGCATGGACATACGGGTAAGGGCAGACATGGGTTCACCCTGACTGCCTGTAGTAACGATAACCGTGCGTTTCAGGGGTACATGTTTTAATTCATCAACAGAGATAAGGAGTTTTGGAGGAATAGTTAAATAGCCAAGCTCACTGGCCATAGTTGTTACCTTTTCCATGGACATGCCGACAATACAAACCTTTCGGTTATAAATAGCAGCGGCATCTATAACTTGTTGAATACGATTAATATTGGAGGCAAAGGTAGTCACAATTATTCTACCTGTTGCAGTTCTAAATATTTGCTTAAATATCTCTCCAATTTCTTTTTCAGAAATGGTATAGCCTTCTTTTTCTACATTGGTACTATCAGCTAATAGCAATAATGCCCCATCCTTACACATTTCTGCAATCTTATGAAAATCTGTTCCTTCTCCATTAATAGGGGTCTGGTCAATCTTGAAATCTCCAGTATGAATAATTAATCCCAGGGGTGTGTGAATACCCAAACCAACCCCATCAGGAATAGAGTGACTTACCCTGAAGAATTCTACATTAAACACACCGAGTTGAACACTTGTCCGCGGTTTGACACAATTTAATTCAACTTGAATTGCCGGTTCAAGCTCAGACAGCTTGTTTTTAATCAATCCTAATGTTAAACCAGTGCCATAAACAGGCACAGGTAGTTTTCGCAAAACATAGGGCAATGCCCCGATATGGTCCTCATGCCCATGGGTAATAAGTATTCCTCGAATATTGCCTACCCTTTTTTCTAAATACTTAAAATCAGGGATAACAAAATCCACACCCAGCATATCATCCTCAGGAAACATCATGCCGGCATCAACAACAATAATATCATCACCATACTCTATGGCCATCATATTTTTGCCTATTTCCCCCAACCCACCCAAGGGAATAATGTTGAGTTTTTTTTCCTTTTCTTTTTCTTTTCCTTTTTTCTCTTTTTGTGTCATAATCGTTACCTCCACACTTGTCTCATCAATCTCTCGCATTCCTTTTTTTTCACAGAACCAATAGCTGCCAGATTGAAGTATTTCTCATCAAGCAATAAAGAAGCCAACCGACTGATATCATTTATAGTCACCTTATCAATTCGCGACAATATCTCATCTATAAGAGAATGCTTTCCAAAATAGAATTCCTGTTCTGCCAATCGACTCATACGATAGCTGCTATCCTCCATATGAAGGACTAATATGCTTTTCATCCGATCCTTAGCCTTTTCAAGTTCCCGGGCAAGCACCCCATTCTTTCTTATTTCTCCAAATTCTTTCAGAATTATTTCCATACACTCACTGTACTTTTCAGGGCTTGTGCCTACACATACAGCAAATATTCCTGCTTCCCTGTGGGCAGTACAATAAGAATGAACATCATATGCCAGTGCCCTTTTTTCCCTTATGTTTTGAAAAAGTCTGGAACTCATCCCGCCACCCATAATAACGCTCAATAGCCGTAACACAAACCTGTCCTCATGTGTATATGGAAGTCCCATTGTCCCAAGACAAAAGTGTACCTGCTCCAGATCCTTTTCCTGAACCATAATATTGGAAGATACCTCTGGCTGATGATACCCTTTGTCGCTCGTTTCCTTAGCTTTAATTTGTCCAAATGCAGAAAGCATGTCAACTGTTTTTTCATGCGAAACATTACCAGTAGCTGAAATAATAATCCTGTCCGGGGCATAATAATCATTACAAAATGTAAAAAGTGCATCCCTGTTTAAGGAATTTACTACCCCTGGATTACCCCAGATAGGTCGACCCAAAGGGTGTTTCCCCCACATACTTTGAGTAAACAGATCATAGATTATCTCATCAGGAGAATCCTCGTACATCTTGATTTCTTCGTTTACCACCTCTTTTTCCCGCTCTATCTCGTCATCAGGAAATGTTGACTCAAAGAATATTTCTGACAGAACATTTATTGCTTGAGGTAATTTAGAATCAATCACCTTTGCATAGTAACAGGTAGACTCCCTGCTGGTTGAGGCATCTATGTGACCACCTAATTCATCTATTGCCCCAGATAGTTCTTTGACAGATTTCTTATTTGTTCCCTTAAACCTCATGTGTTCAACAAAATGAGAGATACCACTATTTTCTATGGTTTCATCCCTTGAGCCTACACCAATTAATATTCCAAAACAAGCAGAACGAAGATGTGGCATCTCTTCGGTAATTATCCTTACCCCATTATCAAGGGTTGTTTTTTGATACATGATGTTTTCCCTCCAAAAACGCAATTCCTGCCCCAATAGTAATGTTTGTCACAAAATAACTGTGTCACATCGAGGTTGTCGCTTCATCTCGTCCAGCGGCGACAGACCCTATACAGGTCATACAGGTCTTATGACCTGTATGACCTATTATTTTTCTGGGGTTATTTCCTTTCCTGTAACGCAGCCTTATGGCTGAAGTTTAATCTTCCCTGATTATCAATCTCCATCAGTTTGACTAAAAGCTCATCACCCTCTGAAACTACATCCTCTACCCTGTTTACTCTTTCTGAAGATAATTGAGAGATATGGACAAGTCCTTCCCTTCCCGGCATTACCTCAACAAAGGCACCAAAGTTCATTATGCGAAGAACCTTACCCATATATATCTTGCCTACCTCAACCTCAGCCGTAATGCAAGCTATTGCCTCCAATGCTTGATTCACTGCTTCATGATTGGGTCCGGACACAACAACCGTACCATCATCAGAGACATTGATCTTTGCCTTGGTAGTCTCAATGATTCCCTTGATTATTTTCCCGCCAGGACCAATGAGATCCCTGATTTTACTAACAGGAATAGTTAGTATATGGATTTTTGGTGCATAGGGTGAGACCTCTTCACTTGGCTTATTGATGGTTTTTTCCATAATATCCAGGATTGCTTCCCTTGCCTGTTTTGCCTGAAACAAGGCTTTTGAAACTATCTCATCGGATAATCCAAGAACCTTAATATCCACCTGAATACCGGTAATCCCTTTTTTGGTGCCTGCTACCTTAAAGTCCATGTCCCCATATTGATCTTCCATGCCGGTAATATCTGTAAACAAGGCATGTTTTTCACCATCTTCCACCAATCCAACACTTATTCCGGCAACCGGGGTAGATATTGGCACACCGGCATCCATCAGGGCAAGAGTACCCCCACAGACTGAGGCCATAGAGGTAGAACCATTTGATTCAAGAATATCTGAGACAACACGAACAGTATAAGGAAATTCCTCTGCTTTTGGCAATACTGGTGCAATGGATCGTTCAGCCAATGCCCCGTGTCCCATTTCTCTTCGACCGGTTCCCCTGAGTGGAGAGGCTTCACCAACGCTAAATGGTGGGAAGTTATAATGAAGCATAAACCTTTTTTTCGTTTTACCCTCAATATTGTCAACTATCTGCTCATCTTCTACGGTTCCAAGTGTAGCTACAGCTATTGTTTGTGTTTGCCCACGGGTGAAAATAGCAGAGCCGTGTGTTCTCGGCAGGACACCTACCTCACATGTAATCTCTCTCAAATCCAGCAATCCACGACCATCAGCCCTTTTCCCATCTAAAAGGATGGACTTTCGGACAATCTCCTTTTGAAGCTTTTCCACCACAGTCTTTATGTCTGTTGTTTTAATCTCTTCGCCAAAATGAGCTATAGCATCATTGATTATCCCTTCAATTGCCTTATTCTTTTCCTTCTTTTCAGAAATAAATACAACCAATTTGAGTCGCTCTATAGCAAAATCTCGTATTCTTGCTATTAGCTCTGGTGCTATCTCACAAGAGACAAATGTATTTTTTTGCACACCAGCTTTTTCTCTTAACTCCTCCTGCATCGTAATTATCCGTCTGGAAACCTCTGCCCCTTGCAAAAGTGCCTGAATCATTACATCTTCTGTAATCTCATTTCCTTCTGCCTCAATCATAAGAGTTTTATCCTTAGAGCAACACGCAACAACATTCATCTCGCCATTATCTCTTTCTTTAACTGAGGGATTAACAATAAGTTTGCCATCAATCATTCCCATTCTTACCGCTCCAACTGGAATGGTAAAAGGAATATCTGAGATATAAAGGGCAGCAGATGCCCCAATTATACCCATAATATCAGGTGTATTTTCATTATCAGCTGACAGAACTGTAACAATAACCTGAACATCATTTCGATAACCCTTAGGAAATAATGGTCTCAAAGGTCTGTCAATCAATCGACCAGAGAGTACTTCCTTGCCATTTGGTCTTCCTTCCCGCTTAAAAAAACCACCAGGAATCTTACCAGTAGCATACATTCTTTCTTGAAACTCTACAGATAATGGGAAAAAATCAATATTTTCACGAGGTGTTGTCGAAGCCACAACCGTTGCCAACACTACCGTATCCCCATATCTAACCCAAACAGCACCGTCTGCCTGCTTTGCCACACTTCCTGTTTCCAGAGAAAGTATCCTGCCTCCTATTTCTGCCTCTACACGAACCACTATCACTACCTCCTTAAAATAGACCCACGGTTTTTATTTAATACTACACGATTCATAGGGAAAATGAGTAGCACAGACATTCCTGTCTGTGTTCCTGTGTGTTCCTCTCTGTGTTCCTTCAGGTATGTAGAGACAAACCTGTGTATCTGCCTGATATTACCTGACACCTGATGCTTTCTCACTATAACTCCTGCAGTATTAACCGTGAACCCTTAAATCTCAGATAAAAACTTATTGCTTTACCTGTAATTTCTTGTCTTCCTTTCTATCTTGTATATAGAAGACTATCGCAAAGCCAATTCCTGACAACATGGCTATACCAAACATAAAGTAAAGTCCTTCCATTCCTTCCATAATTTATACCTCCTTATCTTTTGGTGTGAGAAAATATGCCGATGCAATAAGCACCAAAAAGGCTAAGCCAAGAAAATACCTATGGATGTAAAGAACTCACCTGCCAATATACTACCAATAACACCTGCTGTGAGTGTATATTTAGCGGCATCTGCAAATATATTCCCTATTACTTTCCTTCTATCTCGATTCATCTTTTTGCCACCTCATAATAATTGACAAAAACAGAATAACCCCTCAACTGTAACCATGCTCTGTCTTATTCTCCACCAGGGGGATAGACAACTACCCCCCCCTTGATGAATATATTTATCAACACACGAACAAGGGTTATTTCCTTAAGCCCAATCTCTTAATCAGGTTCTTGTATCTCTCCACATCTTTTTGCATCACATAAGCCAACAAACTTCTTCTTGTGCCAACGAGTTTCAATAATCCCCTTCTTGAGTGATGGTCATTTTTATGGGTCTTAAAATGCTCTGTCAGATAGTTAATTCTGGCAGTTAAAAGGGCAACTTGAACCTCTGGAGATCCAGTATCCTTTTCATGAAGCATATACTCCTTAATCAGATTTTGTTTATCTAACGCTGCTAAAGCCATCTTTGATCACCTCCTTTTATAAAATAATAGTAACTACTCAGGTAAAGTAATTCACCATGGAGAACACATAAATTGATAGGTTGATAGGTTGATGAGTTTATAGGTTAAAGGAACACAGATCCATAATTCATAACCATTTACTATCAATTCATCCACTTATCAACCCATCAACTATTCAACTTATCAACTTTTTGTGTTTTCATGCCTTTGTGGTGAGTAGTTACAAATAATATTTAATTACCTAAGAACACCCAACCTTCCTTTTTTCTTTTACTCGACAGGCTGTTACGGAATGCAAAATCATCCTAACTTGCATACAGCATATGGCATGAGAGGTCGCCTGAAAATTAGTTCCGTAACAGCCTCTCGAGTTTTAACTATTCGCCACAAAGAACACAGAGATTATGCAGCTACAGCATATTCAACAGCACAAGGATTTTCTATCCTTGTGGAAGCATCCAGAATCTCTATCCCTACAAGATTACCATTCTTGTCATAATCAAGAATTACGCCTGGGTTATCCTCGTTGCTTTCTTCAATAGGTGCATTGCTGAAGAGTATTCGTAATACATCTACTCTGGGATCATATTTAACCTTCACATCTTACCTCCAATACTTTTTGATTTTGCTGGTTCGATATACAGTTACCACTACAGGAGGATCAATATTATCTATCACAATAGCACGCAACAAAAAAGTTTTGTTATCACCAAAGTTAAATTGTGACTGATAAGCCTTTTTTCATTCTTTTCTGAAATCACCTGTTGTGGAGTCTCTAAAACAGATTCAAGTAAGGTGAAAGGAATCCTTCGTCGCTCTATTTCCTCCAGTGCGTGATTAGAAAGATTGAATCTCATCTTTTTACTCAACCTCTTCTGATTAATCAATTCATAATACCGAAACAGTCCCCATCATTCCACGAACCATTTTCTCATCCTCTTTCAATTGCCCAAGCAATTCTTCCACACTATCAAACCCCTTTTCATCCCTGATCCTATCAATAAAGGTTATCATGAGTTCCTTCTCATACAAATCCCCTTTCCAGTCCAGCAGATGCACCTCAAACCTTAACTTTTCACCCCTGAATGTCGGGCAATATCCTATATTTGCCATAGCATTATATGGTTTCAATCCACGCCCTCGCACGGGGGGCGACATATTATCTATCCATACTCTGGCAGCATAAACTCCAACACACGGCAGGAGAATATCATCCTTGCATAAACAATTTGCTGTAGGATAACCTAAAATCCTGCCCCTTTTATCCCCATGGACAACAACTACCTTAATAGTATGTTTACGGCCAAGCATATCATTTGCCTGAGCTATCTTGCCTTGGGCAAGGCAGCAGCGAATCTTTGTGCTGCTTACAATCTCATTATTTATCTTGACTGGTGGCACAACCTCTGTTTCAAAGCCGTATCTCTGTCCTAATTCTCTTAAGAGTTCAATTCCGCCGGCTCTATCCCTGCCAAAGCTATAATCATAACCTACGCAGATTTTCTTGATGCGTAAATTATTAACTAATATGTCCCGGACAAACTCCTCTGCACTGATATTTGCTATCTGCCGGGTGAAATCTGAGATTATCATTCGGGAAACACCCATGGTTTCAATCAGCCTGATCCTTTCGTCCAATGGAAGCAGGAATGGCGGCGACTTGCTTAATATCACCTCTTCCGGGTGTGGGTCAAAGGTCATAACTACGCTTTCAGTCTCACCCTTAGATGCACTTTTAACAACCTCAGCGATAATCTTCTGATGCCCAAGATGTACCCCATCAAAGATGCCAATAGTCACTACACTGGATTGACATTTTAATGGTTCATTTGGTAATTCGTATAGTACATCCATATCAAGCCTCAACCCTTGAGCAACCAATCACCATCTCCAGAGGAATCATCATATCCTCCACAGGGATACTCTTATCTATTTCCTTTAATGGCACAGCCATATCTATCGAAAAATCCCCCACTCTCATTCTTCTGAGTGAACACATATGAGCACCAACACCAAGGACATCTCCAATATCAGCACACAGCGTTCGTATATAAGTGCCGGAGGAACAAACTATTCGAAGGCTTGCTTCTTGCCTTTCTGGATCAAAGATGAGCATATCCAAAGCAAACACATCTATTTCTCGCGGCTGCCGTTCTATTACTTGTCCCTCTCGGGCAAACTTATAAAGTGGCTTGCCTTTATGTTTGATGGCTGAGACCATGGGTGGAATCTGGGATGTCCTGCCTCGAAATTGAGCCAGAGCATCCTCTATCTCTTCCTTGCGGATATTAACCCTTTTTAACTCACCGATAACCTCTCCCCATGCATCCTGTGTAGTGGTAGTACTACCCAATTTTATTCCAGCAATATATTCCTTTTGTGTCTTTTTCATGTCTTCAAAGAGACTTGTTGCCTTTCCCAGAAGCATGATTAATACCCCAGTTGCCTCTGGATCCAATGTCCCTGCATGTCCAACCCTGCGTTGTCCGGCAAGCCGGCGAATACAATCCACCACATCGTGTGAGGTCATGCCTGCTGGTTTATCAATAACAAATATTCCATCCATTTTTTCTCATCCTCAAATAATTACACTATAGCATATCTTTATCTAAAATGCAAGGATTTTTTTATTTTGGAAATGTAATGCGACGAGGAATCTTAGGATTGCCTGCAAAGTGCAAAATTCTTCGTTCCCTTTTCCCGTAGATTCTATAAGGAAGGCTATGCACAGGCTGTTACGGAACTAAAAATCAAGGATACTGGCATACCACATATAGTATCTGACAAGGAAATGTGGACAACATATTGTGTGCCTCTCATACCAAATTTCTATTCCGTAACAGCCTGTCGAGTGCAGCAAGTCATGTCCGAGGCATAGATAATCCAATATTGTCAATTGCGGCAATATGCGGCAATAGATGATTGGGATAAATATCTTGATATTACAGAAGAAGGGATATTGAATAGAATTAGGGAATGTACCTCTACGGGTCGTCTTGCAGGAGATGAAACCTTTGCGACAAGGTTAGAAGAATTATTGGGACAAACATTAAGACCAAAAACGATAGGAAGACCTCAAAAATGATAAAAAAACAGGTGCTGTCCCCGGTTTTTCGTCAAGTCAGTGCCATTCGGGACAGCGCACATTTTTCTTGACAAGAGAAGATTTATATGGTAATATTTATTTATTATGGCAAGAATGGCAAGAATTATCGTACCAAACATACCGCATCATCTTACTCAGAGAGGTAATTATAGGCAAATAGTATTTGATACCAACAATGATCGGGTACAATATTTGTCATGGATAAAGGAATACAGTGAAAGATATGGGCTTAAGGTATGGGCATATTGTTTAATGGACAACCATGTACATTTTATTGTTGTGCCAAGTGATGCAGATTCATTGGCGAAGACATTTAATCAAGCACATATGCGGTATTCTCAATATCACAATGAGAAGATAGGGCAGAGAGGGCATTTATGGCAAGGACGATTTTATTCTTGTCCCTTAGATGAGGTTCACTTGTATGCAGCTGTGCGATATGTAGAAATGAATCCTGTACGAGCCGGGATAATAGAGAAAGCAGAAGATTATGCTTGGTCAAGTGCAAAGAGTCATATACAAGGGATAGATAATCCAATATTATCAAGAGATTTTTCATTAATTAAGGGCATAGATGATTGGGGTAAATATCTTGCTATTCCGGAAGAAGAATGGATGTTAAAAGAGATTAGAGGATGTACCTCTACTGGTCGTCCTGTAGGAGATGAGCCTTTTGTAACAAGGTTGGAAGAATTGTTAGGTCGAGTATTAAAGCCAAAAGCTATAGGAAGACCTCGAAAACAGTAAAAAACGGGCGCTGTCCCCGGTTTCCGGTTCCCCCTGCAAGTTATACTCAAGTGTGGCATAAATTGCGTTTTTCGCTGGTCTTAATCAACGATAGCTGTGTTGTTCAGGTGAGCAATAGTACACTATTGCTCACCTTGCGCGCCATTGCTCTCCTTGATTAATCCTCACCCCGAGAAAAATCGCAATTTATGCCCCACTTGAGTATATTTTTTCTTGACGACTTAGGAGGAATGTATGTCTTTATACGAACTTACAGCTCATCAACTTCATAACTTATTAATCTCAAAGCAGATTAGTGCCTGTGAAATATTAAGTGAAACAATCAATAGAATAGAACAAGTAGAGCCAGGAATTCATGGTTACCTTTGTAACACATTTGATACTGGTATGGAACAAGCAAAAAAGGTGGATGAGATGATTGCCCAAGGGCAGGATATTCATCCATTAGCCGGTATTCCTATAGCAGTTAAGGATAATATCTGCACCAAATCCATTCCAACCACCTGTGCCTCCAAAATCCTTGAGGGGTTTAAGCCGCCTTATGATGCTACGGTTGTTGAAAAGCTAAAAAAGGCAAATATGGTGATTATTGGGAAGACTAATATGGATGAATTTGCCATGGGGTCATCTACTGAGAATTCAGCCTTTGGACCAACTCATAATCCCTGGGATTTAGAAAGGGTACCAGGCGGCTCAAGTGGCGGGTCAGCCGCAGTGGTTGCATCCTGCGAGGCAACCACTGCCATAGGCTCTGATACAGGCGGCTCTATCCGTCAACCAGCATCCTTTTGCGGGGTGGTAGGGATGAAACCCACCTATGGTCGAGTCTCAAGGTATGGTCTTATTGCCTATGCCTCTTCTTTCGATCAAATCGGATCATTAACCAGAGATGTTACTGATGCCGCATTATTGATGAAGGTAATCAGTGGGTATGACCCAGCAGATTCTACCTCAGTAAAGATTGTCGTTCCAGACTATTTAAGCTGCTTAGAAAAAGACTTGAAAGGGATTAAAATTGGAGTTCCTACAGAATACTTTGCTCAAGGGATTGACACGGAGGTGAAATCTACGGTTCTTGATGCTATCAATCTTATTTCAAAAAATGGTGCCCTATGTGAGAATATTTCCATGCCTCATACTGAGTATGCCATTTCTTGTTATTATATCTTAGTTACATCTGAAGCCAGTTCAAATCTGGCAAGATATGATGGGGTGCAATATGGATATAGGGCAGAGCACAGAACACAGAGTACAGAGCATAGTTTATTAAATATGTACAGGAAAACTCGAAGTGAAGGGTTTGGTGACGAGGTAAGGCGACGGATTATGCTTGGCACTTATGCCTTATCAGCTGGATATTATGATGCCTATTACCTTAAGGCACAAAAGGTGCGAACGATGATAAAGCAGGATTTTAATAAGGCTTTTGAAAAATACGATGCCTTAATAACCCCTGTTTCACCGTTTCCAGCTTTTAAGATTGGTGAAAAGGTAGATGACCCATTGCAGATGTATTTAGCTGATATTTATACTGTAACAATTAACCTTGCCGGTTTGCCGGCAATAAGTATTCCTTGTGGATTTTCAAAGGAAGGTCTTCCAATAGGGCTCCAGATAATCTGTAAGGCATTTGATGAAGAGATGCTTTTGAGGATTGGATTTGCGATGGAAAAAGCTCTTGACAGAGCGAAAAAATAGGTGTATGCTAAAATATACTCAAAGGGGCATAAGTATTGTGCGTAAAATTATTGTTAAGGTTGTGATTATAGTGCAATACAATAGCTATTCAAATAGATGTTATGCACATTAATATTATAATAAAAAAAAATAGTAAATTTTACTTGCTTTTTTGAGGAAGATATGTTATGATGGTATTATCTTGATAAAAAGAGGTGCAAAATGCAAATGTTATTTCGATATACCATCTTAGCAGGCTTTGTCTATGGGGTAGGAATGTTATTTATTATAAGCATTCCATGTATGGCAGGGTATTAGTAAAATCTCGTTTTAGTGTTCGGTTATCATCCCCTCTTGAGACTTATCATTACCCACATCTTTGGAGGATAGGGAAAACCGGGGACAGCACCAATACTGTTTTCGGGGAACGCGGGGAAATAGGGGACAGACACCATTTATTGAGTTGAGAGCAAGCGAAGAACCGAAAACAGACGAAGAATGTAACCGTTCACGGGGGTGTTGGTAAAAGGGAAGGGATGAGTTGGTCTGGAACAAAGGAGGCTTGGACTGCATTGTAAATAAATTCAAAAGCAGAACGAGCTTGATTGGAGCAAGTAGCGAGCACTGTCCAGATATGTTCGCACCATTTGCGGCCTTGTTCACTACGAGTTCCCTGTGTGATTACCCGATCAATCACAACAAAGCGGATTGCTTGTTCTGCCAGATTATTGGTTGGTTCAATACCATGTGTTGTAATGAAGCGGAAATAAGCATCTCCGTTGAGACGAAAGCGTTTAGCCATATTTTGTGTTTCTTTAGTTTGGGGCACATTACACATTCCCTTAATTAGAATATTCTGACGCACTGTGGTAAGAGAGGATATAAATGAACTTTTTGACAGTTTTCGCACCAATAGGCTAAACCCCGATGTTCGTCAATCCGAACAGGCTTTTCAATAACCTCGACAGGCTGTTACGGAACTAAAAATCGAGAATACTGGCATACTACGATATGGTATTTGGCAAGGAAATGTGAACAGCATAGACTTTAATCTCTTCCAAAGGAGTGTGAACGATTACGGATTTTTTTATCAGCAATATTCTGTTTTGTTCTGAGAAAATCCTTGAAATCCATGTTAAATATCTATCCTCCTGAATTATCTATAAGCGGCATAATGATATTATACTAATTCTTTTATTGCTTGTCAAGGAAAATTTGATTTTTTTCTTGACAATCTCTTTGAAGTTGTGATTTAATTACATTAAATTGTCTATGGAAGATAATAAATAATGTTAGTCCATATGGAAGATAAATGAAAGAGATCCATTTACAATTACAGATTTTGTTGGTATGAACGAGCCCTATTCCTTTTGTGAATGAGTTATCTGTTTATTGCAAACAATAGAGGTACAATCATATGGACAGATTTTCGAGAACATGTAAAAAATTTTTTGGATTCTTATTATGGACAGCGATATTCTTAGTTACATGTATGTGTGCCTACGCTTGTTACATATATCTATTTAATAAGCCACGGTTCATAAATCTCTTCATAATTATTATAGTCCCCATACTTATAATATTAGCACCGATAAAAATATGGGGAACAATAAGAGAGATGTTTTCTATGTGGAAATTTGAAAGAGACATATTAGAGAAACAAAAGAGAGCAAATGAGAAACGACAGGAATGGTTAGAAGGATGTCCTATATGTAATAGTGATAATGTAAGACATCCTTGGAAATATAGGGAGTATTCGTATCGTACTAATTGTAGTAATGGATGTGGTGGTTACGATACCTCTGGTTTTGAAATAAATTCAGTTTTTCTATGCAACAATTGTAACAATCAAGAGATATTTCCCTTTCTTTTGTGCCCAAAATGTTACTTTATTGTGGATGCTCATGAGAAAAGAGAAACGATTGATGCTGCGGGAGATATAGATCACATGGATGGTTGCTATAACAGCTATTCTTCTTTCGATGGCGTTTATTGTTCTCATTGTGGCTGGGGAACCAAGAGTAGCAGTATGAATTGTGAACTAACAGAAAAGAAGTCAGGGTTAGATATTGAAAGATGAATAGGAAATAGGGAAATAGGAGGGAAATAGGGGACAGTTACCCCATTAAAAGCCTAACCAATCGCTGCACCTGACCCTCAAACGCAGGAGCGTTTTCGGGCAGGTGAGCTCAATCGTTAGACGGACACTTCGCGCATTATGAATGACGATTTGATATAATAATAAGGTATTTTTAGCATAAGGAGATAATGTATGGCAGATAGAACATCCAACCAATTAAGGAGCAGAGAGACAGGGCCAGACCTCGACAGGCTGTTACGGAACTAAAAATCAAGGATACTGGCATACCACATATGGTATCTGGCAAGGAAATGTGGACAACATATTGTGTGCCTCTCATACCAAATTTCTATTCCGTAACAGCCTGTCGAGGACCCACAACAAGAGAGACTACTAATTTATCTACAACTTCAAGAAATATATGATCCCATGCATCACCTTTTGTTTTATCTGACTCATTTTCAGAGGAGCAATTTTTGTTTTTTTCCCTACAAAGTTCCAAGCTTCATCAAGTTGAGCTTTTTTAACATTAATGTTACGAACCTTTTCGTTGTGAATACCTTCACATACACTGGAACATTGATTGGATAATCTCTGCACAGCTGATAGAGAGATGCCTGTAAGACGAGATGTTTTTCGAATCCCATTACCTTTTGCAAAGTTATTAAAAACTGTTTTTACTCTTTCTTCAGGTAATTTCGAACCAAAAAGAAGCGTTCCTTTTCGTTCTGAAAATGATGTTTTACAGGTATTACACCAAAGCATTCTAATTTTCTTGTCCTTACCAGAAAAATTAAAGCCACAGGTATCCTATAAAACAGGCTCATCCCCTGGTTCATGCAAGATTGCAGATATAAATAATGATGGTATTAATGAGGTTATTACCGGAGATGCAAGATCAAATAGTGTTACGGTTCATTATCCGTAACTACTCTGCTATCATGCCACATGAATATCTTTCAAACTTAGCTGCAATGTACTCATCCCATCCCATTCATTCATCTGGGGACGATAGGCAATATTAACCTTTTTTCGATTAGCAGATATTCCATTCCACACCCCGCCCAGTCCAAAGCCAATAGTATCTATTTGCCGGAGACATGAGGAAATCTTCATCTTAAGGTGATTATTTCCTACTATCCTGGGCATGTCAGCAATCCCTACAGAAGAGGATGAAAAAATAGGACGAGGGTTACCAATGCCAAAAGGAGCCAAAAGATTTTCCAGTTCAAAGACAAGTTTGGGGGTTACCTCTTCAAGGTTAACCTCAAATACCTCCATCGACTGAACCATATCCTCATCAGTTAACACCTCATCTGCATATACATTTATCATCTTGCGGAATTCATCAACATGTTCCTTTTTTATGCTAAGACCTGCTGCATGTTTATGTCCGCCATAGGCTTGAAGCAATGCATCACATTTTGTCAAGCTATTTAATAGATGAAACTGTGGTATACTTCTGCCAGATCCTTTTCCATTTTCATTATCATAGGCAATAACAATGGCAGGACGGCCATACTCATTAACCATTTTTGAGGCAACAATACCAACTACCCCTTGATGCCAATTATCCTTTGCCACTACAATCACCTTTTTATTGTCAGGGTGTCCGACTAATTGTTTTGCCTCTTCAAAGACCTCTTTTTGAATCTGTTGCCTGAGGGTATTCTTCTCATCCAATATCTTTGCCAATCTTATGGCTTCGTGATGTGTATGAGAAAGAAGCAGATCCAGCGAGAGAGAAGCGTCCTCCATCCTTCCAGAGGCATTTAGCCTTGGACCCAGCTTAAAACCAACATCTGCTGTATCAATTACCTTCCCTCGTATCCCGGAAACCTCAAGAAGGGATACTAACCCCGGCTCCCTTGTAGATGATAGAATCTTTAATCCATGCCTGACAATAATCCTGTTTTCACCAGTAATTGGGACAATATCAGCCACCGTACCTATAGCTGCAAGAGCCAAAAGGGCAGTAAAAGATACCGGAACATTTGTTGTTTGCATCAATGCATGGATTATCTTTAAGGCAACCCCTACACCAGATAGATCCTTATCCGGATAAGAACACCCCGGTTGTTTTGGATTAACAATTGCATAAGCAGATGGTAAAACATCCTTTGGCTCATGGTGATCTGTAATAATTATATCCAACCCGGATTGATTGCCATAATCAACGACATCTACTGCACTTATGCCACAATCAACCGTAATAATAAGTGAAACATCGTTAGATACAGCATAATCTATTCCCTGATTACTCAATCCATACCCATCCACAAACCTATTAGGCAAGTAGGATAACACCTCTGCTCCCATACTACGAAATACCCGAACAAACAAAACCGTAGCCGTAATACCATCAACATCATAATCCCCATAGATCATAATTTTCTGCTTATCTTTTACAGCTTGAAGTATACGGTTGACTGTTTGTTCCACACCTTTCATCAAAGAGGGTGAGTGCATATCCTTAAGGTCAGGATACAGAAACCTTCTGGCATCCTCTGATTTAGTAATCCCCTTGGCTACTAGTATCTTTGCCAATATTGGCGAGATTTTAACCTCAGCAGAGATAATGTCCTGCCAATTGGCATCAGACAATTGAATCTTTTCCCATTTCATAATTTTCCTCCTATCAATGTAGGTAATCCGTAATCACCTTTATTACTATTGTCGTGTCAACTCTCAAATGTCGGATAAGGTTACTATAGATAAACGACAAACAAGAATGTCTGTCCTACCAACTTATCCGTCATTTTAAGGTTGACAAGACACTATTATAATGCTTATTGATTATAATGTCAATAAAAAAATCCCCAACTTGGCAATGGGTCAATGAATGGTAGGAAAACTACCAACCCGTCATTGTTTCGTCGCCAGTAGCTCTTCGCAATGATATTCTGGTGACTACCGTTCACTGACCCATTACTCAACTTGAATCCTCGGAAATCCGTGAATCATTGATATTCTTCAAATTTTTCTATATCCTGCCAGATGTTTTTCATAAAAACCCTTGCATTTTAATTGAATGTATGCTATAGTGTATCTTGTAAGATAAAGAGTGGGTAAAATACCCACTCTTTTTGCTAAGAATTTATGACAGACCATAATGAAACTTGGAGGAGATACAAGGATTATGAATTCAGAATTTTTCGAGGCATTAAGTCAGCTTGAAAAAAGTAAAGGTATTAAAAGAGAGGTATTGCTTGAAGCAATAAAAGATGCCCTTCTTTCTGCTTATAGAAAAAATTTTGGTGGGCAACAACAAAATGTCTCTGTAGATTTTGATGGTAAGGATGGGTTCAGGGTTATTGCTAAGAAACAGGTAGTGGAAACAAGCAATAATTCCAAGCAGGAGATATTGTTGTCTGAGGCAATAAAGCACAAAGAAAATTGCCAGATTGGTGATATAATAGATATGGAGATTACACCCTTTGATTTTGGCAGAATTGCTGCTCAAACAGCCAAACAGGTGATTACTCAGAGGATTAAAGAGGCAGAAAGAGAAATAGTCTATAAGAATTTCAAGGAAAGAATTGGAGAGATTATCACCGGGATTGTCCAGCGGGTAGATCAACAGAATATCTTTGTTGATCTTAGTCGGGCAGAGGCTATCCTTCCAATGAAAGAACAAATAACAAGGGAGAAATATCGAGTAGGTGACAGGATAAAAACATATATCTTAGATGTAAAAAGCTCTTCAAGGGGTACCCAGATTATTCTTTCCAGAACACATCCTGAATTTGTGAAAAAATTATTTGGATTAGAGGTGCCGGAGATATATGAAGGGATTGTGGAGATAAAAGGGGTTGTCAGAGAGCCTGGTGCAAGATCAAAGATAGCCGTCTATTCAAAGGATGCTAATGTTGATGCAGTCGGTGCCTGTGTTGGTATGAAGGGTATGCGTGTTCAGGCTGTAATTGCTGAACTAAGTGGAGAACGAATTGATATTGCTTTATATGATGATGATCCACAAGTTTTTATAAAAAATGCTCTTTCTCCGTCAAAAACAACCTCTGTTATAGCAGATACAAAATTCAAATCTGCTATAGTGGTTGTTCCTGATGGGCAATTATCTCTGGCTATTGGAAAAGAGGGACAAAATGTCCGTTTAGCAGCTAAACTTACAGGATGGAAGATTGATATCAGGAGTGAATCTGAAATAACTAAAGAAAAGGATGCAGTAGCCAGAAAACAGGCCGAGGATGAACTTTTTAAGAAACCGGAAGAGATGCAGAAAATCGCGGCTGAAGAGTCCATTGCAGAAGAAATGGTTCAAGAATCTCCTATCGTTATTCCTGCGAAGGCAGAAATCCAGGTTGAAAAGTCTATTGCAGAAGAAATAATTCAGGAAACTACTCTAATCGGGTTAGACAAAAAGATTATGGGAAAGTTGCACGAAGCAGGGTTAGATACTGTTAAACAAATTAAGGGTATGTCTGTAAATAAGTTGATGAAACTTCCCGGTATTGGGAAGGTATCAGCAGAAAAGATATATAATGTCGTTAAGAAGTTGGAAGTGTAAAAGGGGTTGATAGTATGAGTATGAGAGTACATGAGTTAGCTAAAAGATTAAATATGGAGATTAAGGATCTGATTGTGGAGCTTAAAGGGCTTGGTCTGGATGTCAAGAGTGGGCTCAATGTATTAGATAAGGAAACAGCTACTCATGTTATAGATTTATTCTACACTCCATCAGAAGAGAAGAAAGAAGAGAAACTCATCCTGCCCTCTGAGGAAATATCCCTACCTCATGAAGGAATTATATCTATTTTATCATCAAGTACCATACATAACCTTGCTGAATCTCTTGGCATTAAGACTAATGCGTTGATTGCTGCTTTAATGAAAAAAGGATTCATGGTAACAATAAATCAATCTATTACTGCGGAGATTATTAGACTAATTGAAAATATTTATAGCGTTCAAATAGGGATAACTGCCCCTGTTTTTGAGATTGAAGAAAAGGATGAGCATCAAGGGGAACAAATATTATGTCCGCGACCACCAGTAGTTACGATTATGGGTCATGTTGATCATGGTAAAACAAAACTACTTGATGCTATTCGGGAAACCAATGTTGTAGATGGGGAATCCGGCGGCATTACTCAACACATTGGGGCATACAAGGTAAAACTTCCTGCCGGTGAGGTAACATTTCTTGATACCCCGGGTCATGAAGCCTTTACTGCTATGAGATCGCGTGGGGCACAAATAACAGATATTGTTGTTCTGGTTGTTGCGGCTGATGATGGGGTTATGCCTCAAACCGAGGAAGCCATAGATCATGCTATGGCTGCCGGAGTGACTATTATGGTAGCCGTAAACAAGATAGATCTGCCAGAGGCAAACTCGGATAAGATTAAAGCCCAATTAGCTGACCATGGACTTCAACCTGAAGAATGGGGTGGAAAGACCATCTTTGTTGAGGTTTCAGCTAAAAAGAAAATAGGGTTGGATCGTCTATTAGAGATGCTTTTATTAGAGGCAGAGTTGCTTGAACTAAAGGCTGTTTATGATTGTACGGCATCAGGAACAATTATAGAGGCTCGATTGGATAAGGGTTGGGGTCCGGTGGCTACGGTACTGATACAAAAAGGAACCCTTCAGATAGGAGATGCCTTTGTAGCTGGATTGTCATGGGGCAGGGTCAGGGCAATGTTTGATGATAAGGGAGTAAAGATAAAAACAGCTACACCCTCAACACCTGTAGAAGTATTAGGCTTTTCCGGGGTTCCTGCAGCAGGGGATATATTTAAGGTTGTCTCTACTGAAAAAGAGGCTAAACAAATAGCTACTCAAAGAAAAGATGTCATAGCGTTTGAAAAACCACTTGCTGCCAGAATAACCTTAGATGAACTATATTCTCAGATTCAACAGGGGGTACTCAAGGAATTAAATATTATACTCAAGGTAGATGTTGCTGGTTCTCTGGAGGTTATAGTTGATTCCCTTGAAAAGATAGGCACAGAGAAGGTAAGGATACGGGTTATACATAAAGGGATTGGGGATATTAATGAGTCTGATGTTATGCTTGCAGACGCATCTAATGCTGTAATTATTGGATTTCATGTTGGGATAGATATTGGGGCAAAAAGACTGTCCGAAGAAAAAGAGATAGATGTCCGAATTTATACTGTTATCTACAAGATAATCGAAGAATTGACTGAAGCCTTAGTCGGATTGTTGGAACCAAAATATAAAGAGGTGCTATTAGGTATAGCTGAGATCAGGGATGTATTTCGAGCATCTAAGATTGGAACAGCTGCCGGCTCTTTTGTTAAAGAGGGTAGGATTGGACGAAATGCAACTATTCGATTAAAACGCGATGGTAAGGTTATATCTGAAGCAAAAATAGTCTCTCTCCGCAGGTTTAAGGATGATGTTACTGAGGTTGTTGCTGGATTTGAATGCGGTATAGGATTAGAGGGTGTAACTGATATTAAATCAGGTGATATTATTGAGTCATATACCATGGAAAAGATAAAACAAACGCTATAACTCGACAGGCTGTTACGAAATAGAAATTTGGCATGAGAGACACACAATATGCTGTTCACATTTCCTTGCCAGATACCATATGTATACTCAAGTGGGGCATAAATTGCGTTTTTCGCTGGTCTTAATCAACGATAGCTGTGTTGTTCAGGTTCGCAATAGTACACTATTGCTCACCTTCATGTCTTGCTCTCCTTGATTAATTCTCACCGAAAAAATCGCAATTTATGCCCCACTTGAGTATAATTTGCGAAAATCGCAAAAAAAAACGCGAAAAATTCTGATTCGCAAATTCTTTCTGATTATTAATTTTCGCGATTTTTCGCGTATTTCGTAGTTTTTCCGTCCAATATAGCTACAAGTAGTTACTGTATACCTTTGTGCCTCCGTGGTAAATTCCTTTACCTGAGTAGTTACAGAAAAAGAAGAAAAGAAAAAGACAGTGAAACAAAGTCTAACCACAAAAATACCTGGTGGGCTACTGCCCACCAGGTATTTTTGTGGTTAGACAGATGAAAATGAATTTATTCACATGGACGAAATTGGAAAAACAGAAGGTGTAATCAGTGAATATCGAAATTGAACGCGAAGAAGACGATCGGTGGATAGCCGAAGTACCTGATTTGCATGGTGTCATGGTATACGGACAGAGTCAAGAAGAAGCGATTTCCAAGGTTGAGGTTCTGGCATTGCGTGTGATAGCCGATCAGCTTGAACACGGAGAAAGAATCTTGGGACTCCGTGATATTTTTGCGGTGCCAGCATGAGTAGTCAATGTCCGTCAACCAAAGCACGATTGGTGCTATCCGCTTTGTTGCGAATCGGTTGGATGATAAATCGTCAATCAGGCACATCACATAAGGTTCTATCTCATTCTGGCTGGCAAGATTTTACCTTTGCTTTTCATGATCAAGAAGAAATTGGTCCTCGCATGCTATCACGCATCGCTAAGCGTACAGGACTCATACCGTCTGACTTATAAAATACTATCTAACTTGGGATATTAAGCCTGCAGAATTATCTCCTTTCTGGATATCATGTAAAAAGTAATGTTATCCAGTTAGAATTATATAAAATGAGAGCGTTGCAAATACTTTCTCCATTTAATAAGGGTTTGAATAATTTCAGTAAAATAAAACTTGCCAAAAGGCTTAAAAAGGCATGTTTTGCCTACTTGACAATATTTGTAAAAATAATAGTTGCAATATTCATCGATATAAGATAAA
>Ga0210044_10002902_pt1 | contig 24910 bp, 19 predicted proteins | sample CryGey13umfilter_2_FD_183959 | JGI IMG/M metagenome (GOLD analysis project Ga0210044, IMG submission 183959) | Groundwater microbial communities from aquifer in Utah, USA - Crystal Geyser 4/9/14 3 um filter (SPAdes) (version 2) | ecosystem: Environmental > Aquatic > Deep subsurface >... | reverse complement strand
ACGTTCGACCCAGAAATACACGGCACAGCAGAAGCGGGACGCCATTGAACTGGCCAACGAGATTGGGACCTCGCTGGCGGCTGTCCGACTGGGCATTCCCAAGGGCTCGTTGAGTTGTTGGCGATTCCGCCTGGCCGCCGTTCCCAGCGCTCGCCTGCTGAGTTGCGTCGTCGCACCCACCAACGGCCGCGAACAGCGCGAACAGCAGAAGCAAGCGACCGACAAGAACCCAAACTCGAGACCCAGTCATCCAATTGAAATGACTACTGCTGTGGCCGCGTTGTGACGGCGATCGCCCAGCTATTGACCTGGCCTTGGTTCCCGAGCTCGTCGTCGACGACACGTAGGCTCCAGGTGCCGTTGGGGTCGCTCCCTTCGAAACCCCAGGCCGGTCGCTCCAGGAAAAGCAAATCAGCGGATTCCCGATCCGAAAGGACCGCCTCCGTGCCCGATGGACTGGTGAGCTTGACCACTAAGTCCCTTGGGCTTGGATGATCGAAGCGAACACTGACCACGACATCGGCGACCAGCCCCGGGACCGCGACGAATGTGTTGGCGATTTCCACTCCGATGGCGTCGCCATCAGGAATCGGCACATCGACGTTGTTGGTGACTCGACCTTGGTGGTCCGCTGGAGAGCAGAAACCGGTGAGGTGTTCGGTCAGCCCCACACAGATAAGCTCCGGCTGACACAGCTGTTCGTGGTCGCAGAGTTCGTTGTGGCTGTTGCCTTCAGTCGCACACGAGGCGTAAGTCGTCTCCTCGCTACTGGAGCCACCATCGATTGCTTGGCCATCTAGAAGGGCGTCCATTCGAAACAACGCATTAGCGCGCAGCTCGAAGCCGGGCGAGGTGCAATCCGTCGCGCTCGTGAGGTGGAGACGCATATGCGTTTGACCGGGACAAAACTCGAGGCGCTCGAACTCGACGAAGCTGAACGTGTAGTTACTCATTGGCAGGATGATTGCCCATTCTTCGGGGAACGCGATCTCGGGCGGCGGCGCGACACCAAGAGCTTCCTCGAACTCCGCGGCGGTCTTGAACACCACAAGGTCCTGGTACACTTCGAGCCGGTCTGGATGGGGGTTCACCCAGTCGACCCTCTTAGGCTGAACCACCACACAGCCAGCTCCAGACGGCCTGAGGTCGATCTCATCAACAGAGTCCCCTGAGCTAGAGTCCCCTAAGCTCGATGAATCGGTGATGGCGCCGACGTCATCGCCCTGGCCATCGCTCACGTCAACGCGCCAGGTGTCCCCAACGCCGTCGCCGCCCTCTTCGTCGAGGACCGTGCCGGAGGACTCGCTGACTGCCAGGTTGTCGCACCCTGGAGTGCTCAGGATGAGACAACAAGACAAGATGACCACACTGAATGGACTCCGCATGTTCTTCTTCCTCTCAAGCCTTTTGTTGGGGCACCGCCAGACCGAGGTCCGGTCACATCAAGTCCAACAGAACATCGAGCTGTGGCTTTGTGTACAGTGAATTGGGCCTCCCGTACACACGCCATACGCCAAGCGCGTCCGCCACACGCAACTCATCAGCGACCTGGTACACAACACGTCCGATGGCTTGGGGCGTCATCGCCCCCACCAACGGCCGCAACCAGCGCGAACAGCAGCAGCGAGCGACCGACAAGAACCCAAGAATCGTAGCTCCTGGTGATTCCTCGAGCACTGGCGCGAAGAGTCAGTGTTCTTCGATGCCTTCGAGGTCTTTGACTTCGTTGAGGGCGTGTTGGGCGAGGTTCACGGCCTCGGGCTCGATGTCGATGCCGTACTCGTCGGCGTCCTCGAGGAGCTGACGCCAGTTTTCCCAGGTGGCGATGGCGTCGAGATCGTTGTGCTCGCTGGTCGCCAAGGCGGTGAAGTTCTCGATCAGGGTCTTGAGGAGCTCGGGGGCGGACTTGGCGCGCTCGCGCTTGATGGCCACACGGCGCAGGAGAGGCGAGAGACGGATGCCGAGCTCGATGGCGCGGTTCACGACACGGTCTTGCAGGGTCTCGAAGGCGTCGGCGCTGAAGGAGTGATTGAAGAGGAGGTAGCGGCGGTTGGCCTCTTGGCTCCAGTAGCTGAGGATCCCAGTGGCGAGCATGGTCTCGTCGGCAAGCCTGAGACTTTGGAAGAGCTCGTGAGTGAAGGGATGCCGCATGGAGCCGATGCGCGGGAAGGAGGGCTCGCCGAAGCGCGCGACTGCGGCCTCGAAGTCGAGGGATTTGTCCTGCTGGATGCGGCGATCGGCCTCGTCGATGGCGGCGCGTAGGTTCTCACCTAGGGGACCGGAGAAGCGGGCCGCCTCGGCCAAAGCGCCGTTCGAGTCGTAGATCGCTGCGCTCACGTCGAAGTGCCGGGCGAGGTGCATGAGGAAGGCGCGCTGCTTGGGCTCTTTGACGTCGAAGCAGTGGTAGAGATCCGCGACGACTTCGCCATCGTCGTCGACGGCGGCGAGCACGAGGGCGATGAGGGGGTAGATGTTGAGGTTGTGCAGCTGCACGAGGAAGTGCAGCGCGAGGTGCCGCCAGGGTTCGAGCTCGCGGAAGCTGAGCTTCCAGGAGAGGACGAGGCCCTGTGTGTCTGGGGGCTGCAGGTAGGGTCGCAGCCCGCGTGAGGAGAGTTGTTGCGGGAGCGTGTCGTTGAACCACTCTCGATGGTGGGAATCGGAGGTGCTCAGCCTCAGCCGAGCCGCGAGCCCAAGCTTGGCGGTGTACTCGTCCTGCGGCTCCGATTCGGGAGCGGCCTCGTCGAGGTCGGCGATGAACGGGTTGCGATCGACCGGGATGAGGGGCTCGGAGTCCATGCTCACGACGGGGATCGGCGCAGTAGGCGTAGGATCGGACTTCGTCGAGCTCACGTTGCCGACGATGCTCTGCAGCTCGCGGAGGCCCAAAACGGTGCGGAAATTCACGACATAGCGCGGGAGGTTGACGGTGCTCGCCGCGAGCTGGCGCAGGAGTTTGGCCCGCTCTCGGAAGCGTCGCGCCTTGAGCTCTCTGGGGATGAGGAGCATGAAGAGCGAGCGGGAAGGTTTGTGCAGGATGACAGGGAGCGGAATGGGCCCAGTGCTGTGGTCGAAAGGCGAGACCACGATGTTGAGCTCACCGCGCTGCAGTTCAGCGAGGAGATCGCCGTCTTCGTCGCAGTTCACGCTGGTGTAGAGGGTGATTGAGAAGGAGCGACCGCTGTCGTCTTGGACCGTGACGGGCCGCATCATGGTGCTGCCGAGTGCGCCACGAAAGACCTCGAAGCCGGTCTTGGAGGGTTCCCTGTTGAAGCCTTTCTTGAGGTGCTCCTTGAGTGCGCCGAGGCCGACGATGGGGACAAAGTCTTCCATGTAGGAAGGGACGAGGGATTCGTCGTCGAGACGTTCGAGGAACTCGGCCCGGATTTGGAGTGCCTGGTGAGCGAGGTCCGCGGGGATATAGAGAACGGCTCGATGCTCGCGAGGCCAGATGACCAGGACACTGATGGCGAGCGAGTGCGCGATGCCATCTCGCGGGCTGTGTGCGACGTTGAGCTCTCCGGCGAGGAGCTTCTGGTAGAGGTCTGGATCGTCGTCGACGTTGATGGCGGTGTAGACCTGCTCGACAAACGACGCGCCACGGCTGTCGCTGACTTGCACGCGAAGTTTGGAGGTCTCACCGAGCGTCTGCCCGCCGACCTTCATGAGTGGGTTGTCCGTCATGGTGCTGATAGTCCAAGGGGAAGCACGGAGCGCGTCACGAGTGGGTTTGCTCGAGCGGTCGACCAATCTCGAAGCGCAGCCCCCGAATATCGGTCGCGAGAAGCAACAGGACCCGTCTGAGTATCCTAAGGGCTGTACGCGACGGGGTCTTTCTTGTCTACGATCTCCCAGGTCAGCGTGCGCAAGGTGTTTTCTCGAATCACGTCAATCTGGAGGCGGGGAGCGGCTCTCAGCGACTCCCAAACGGCGAAGAGGTCCTCGGGGCGCAAGAGCCGGTCTTGGTTCACCGCGGTCACAATGTCTCCGCGCTGCAGATCGATGCGCTCGAAACGGCTGTCATTCACAAAGAAGTCGTCGATTTGGTAGCCCACGAGGGCGTCCCCCTCGAGGACGGGGGTAACGGGCACGCTGCGCAGGAGGGTGGCAGGGCCGTTCTCGAGGAAGTCCAGCACCTCGCTTCGCTGGAGAGTTCCTCCAGAGACTTTCGGAACCTCCACGACCTCTGTGGCTTGCTTGGAGGTTCGCACGCCGGACCAGAAGGAGTCCTGGACTGGCGCCTCCAGCGCGGGCGGCGAGCCGCAGGCCGTCGCGGCGGCTAACAGGGCCATCATCATCAGGGTGACGCCGAGAGTAGTCAGCGAAGCGAGGAGTCCGCTCCACGCACCTTGCATGCGAATCTGCTGGTTCTGTCTCATCACGACCTCCTTGTCGTGTTGACGCGGGCCCTCTGGGCGATGGCTCCGGGCGAACCTTCGCACCAGCGACGTTGTACCTCCTTGTACGACCGCGTTGGGTGCTCTGGGTCTCATCCCGCTGGGAGAGAGCCTTCGAGGGTCCGTGCTGCGAAGCCATCGGGCAAATTTCGCAGGTGTGGTCTCACCGCCGCTAGTGCTAGTGCAGCCAGGGTCCCTTGAGGACGTTCTCTTTCTGCTGCTGCTTGTCGCGATTATCCACCCAGCGCTTGTGCTTGCGATATTTCAGGCGACGGATGAGCCCTTGGGGTGCCCAAGAGCCGCCGAACATGAACCAACCGAAGGCGATGCCGCCAAGGTGGGCGGGAAAACTGATGTCGCTGCTCGGCGTGACCCAGACCAGAAAGTCGATGCCGATGGTCAGCGGGATAATGAACTTGGCTTTGATAGGGATCACGAAGAAGAGAAGGATCTGCGCCTCGGCGTGCAAGAGACAGAAGGCGGCGAGCATCCCCAGCGCAGCCCCTGAGAAGCCGAGGGTCGGATTGCCGGGACCAAAGCCAAACGCCAGACTGGCGAAGTGGAAGAGCATGATCATGACGCCGCCTGCGATTCCGGCGCCAAAGGCGAACCATAGGGTCTTCTTGGGCCCCCAGACCGCATCGAGTGGGGCGGCGAAGAAATAGACGAGCAACATGTTCATCACGATGTGAAACGGCGAGTTCAGGTCGTGGAAAAACATGTAGGTCGCGAGTTGGAAGAGGTAACCGTGCGTGACTTTCGTCGGGTCCAGAAACGCCAGCTGCGCAATCGTCGCGGCACTCTCCGGTGCAAAGTAGTAGAGAATCAGCATCACTGCCCAGACCGCAGCGTTGACGCCAAGGATGACTTTGGCGCTGAGGGAGAGCGGCGGGAACTGGAAGGACATGCCTCCCATTTGGGGTCTTCTACTCATCTCTCGCTCCAACAAGATCGTCGCTGCGGACAGCGCGTCGACGCTGACATTACGCCGGCCAAGATAGGTGCTCGACGCTCTGCGGCAACCTGAGGCCGGATTCGAGGCAAAGGATTTCGCGCGCTCATCTGACGAAGTGTGGCCGTTGACGGCATGAGCTGATACGTTTCGCCGGTTCTTTCGATAAAGCCGGCGACGCCCACGACACTAACCGCAACAAGAGTGGTACCGAAAGCATGTCCATGTCAGGTGGTAAAGTTCTGATTGTCGATGATGAAAAGAACATTCGGCGCACGCTCTCCATGGTCTTGGAGGGCGAGGACTACGATGTTCTGCAAGCCCAGACCGCCGAAGAAGGGCTTCGCTTGCTCGAAGGTCGGCAATTCGACGTGGTGCTGCTCGACGTTCAGTTGCCTGGCATCAATGGGCTCGAGATGTTGCGGCGCATCCGCGAGTCGGACAACGAAGTCGACGTGATCATGATGAGCGGGCACGCCTCCCTCGCCAACGCGGTCGAAGCGACTCGGCTCGGTGCCTTCGACTTTTTCGAGAAGCCTTTGGATCGTGAGCGCGTGCTGCTGACGCTGCGCAACTGCCTCGCGCGTCGCAACCTCGCCCTGCGGGTGCAAGAGCTGCAAGACAAGGGCGGTATCTTCGAGATGATCGGCGAATCCTCGGCGATGAAGCAGCTGCGCCGAGAGATCGAAAAGGTCGGCCCGACCAAGGGAAGAGTGCTGATCACGGGTGAATCCGGCGTCGGCAAGGAGCTTGTCGCGCGCGCTGTGCATGCCATCTCTGAGCGTTCTTCGAGAGCGTTCGTCAAGGTCAACTGCGCGGCCATTCCTGCGGAGTTGATCGAGAGCGAGCTGTTCGGGCACGAGCGGGGCTCTTTCTCCGGCGCGACGCAGCGCAAACGAGGGAAATTCGAGATCGCCGACCAAGGGACGATTTTCTTGGACGAGATCGGCGACATGAGCCTCTCGGCGCAAGCCAAGGTCTTGCGCATCCTGCAGAACGGCGAGATGTCCCGGGTCGGGAGCGAACGGCCGTTGAGCGTGGATGTGCGTGTCATCGCCGCGACCAACAAGGACCTCCAGAGCGCCGTCCAAGCTCAAACCTTCAGAGACGACCTCTTCTATCGGCTCAACGTCGTCCCCATTTACGTTCCGCCGCTGCGCGAGCGCCTCGCGGATGTGCCACTGCTGCTCAACGCCTTCCTCTCCGAGCTCTCGAAGGAGTACGGCAACAGGAAGAAGGACATCACGCAGGAGGTCGTCGAGGCCCTCACAAACTACAACTGGCCGGGCAACATTCGGGAGCTGCGCAACCTCTGCGAACGGCTGATCATCATGGGGGCTGATCCCATCGGTCTCGGCGACCTGCCCGAGTACATCACCCCAAGCCGAGAGGCCTCCTCGGAGCACATGTCCGCTATCCCCGCAGGCTCGATGAGCCTGCGCGATTTCCGTCATGCCACCGAACGGTCCTACATCGAATCCACTTTGCGAGCCTATGGCTGGAACGTCTCCAAGACTTCGGAGGTTTTGGGCGTGGAGCGCACGAACCTGCATAAGAAGATCAAGAAGTACGACATCGATCGAGACGATACTACTTAGAGTCCATCTTGAAATTCAGAGTTCGGTCGCATTTCCCACCGATCTCAGCGAAACACGCAATCCTTTTCAGAGGACATGTTTTGAGTGCCCGTTCGGAAATGCCCAAGGTGCAAGGAGCCGACGACCGAGCGACGCAGGCATACACCGGTACGCCGAAGAGCGAGGGAGGAAGGCCACGCCGCAGATGGAGTATTTCCGGACGGGCGTTACTTAGTTACAAGGAGCCCGATGTGACCGTGCTCTGCGCGGTCTGGCAGGGGCTCGAACGCCCAGTCTGCGAGAACCTGAGGTGTGGGATGACCGATCGACGAGTGAGGGCTGCTTTGGCGGTGCTTTGTGGGACCTTTGCGTTGTTTGCGACCGTCGAGGTCACCGCGCTCAACGTACAACGGGTCAAGGACAAGGACGCCGCGGATGTGACCGTCTACGTGACCGAAGTGGGGCTTGCGGAGTGTGTGATCGCGGTCACCGACGCGGGAGACCCTGCTGACGCCGACGATTCTGTGTGGGTATGGCAGGAAAATGGCGACTCGGCTGAGCTCGCGGTGTTCGTGACCGACGTGGAGTCGTTCGCCGACCATACCGTCGCCTTCACCACCGATGAGTCCCTGGCAAGCTGCGACGTGGAGTGGTCGTCCTACGCCCTATGACGAGCGAGTCCTCTTTCGGCCCAGAATTCTCTCGGCGTTTGTTGGCCTGGTACCAAGACGAGAAGCGTCCCCTCCCGTGGCGCGAACGGACCTCGCCCTATCGCGTCTGGATCTCCGAGGTGATGCTACAGCAGACCCAGGTCCAGACTGCACTTCCGTACTTCGAGCGATGGTTGGAGCGGTTCCCCGACGTTGCCGCCCTCGCCGCGGCCTCCCTGGACGAGGTCCTCAGGACTTGGGCCGGGTTGGGCTACTACAGCCGCGCCCGCAACACCCATCGCGCCGCCCAGGTCGTCGTCGCGGAACATGCAGGTGAGCTCCCTCACACGTTCGAGGCGCTGCGGCGGCTGCCTGGGATCGGCCCCTACACCGCTGGTGCCATCGCCTCCATCGCGTTCGCAGAGCGCGTTGCCGCCGTCGATGGCAATGTCCTGCGGGTGTTTGCGCGGCTCTTCGCCGAAGTCGACGAGCGCTCCCGGAGCCAACGGGAGAAACGCGCCCGCCTTTGGGTCGAGGGACTGCTGGCTGACGTGGCGCCCGGCGATTTCAACCAGGCGCTGATGGAGTTGGGCGCGACAATCTGTAAGCCGCGTCAACCCCTTTGTGCCGTTTGCCCCGTCTCGCAGATCTGCCGGTTTCCCGCAGCGCCGCCGGTGGACCTGAAAGTGAAAAAGAAGAGCCGCCCGCTTCGACATCGTGTGGTCGCAGTGGGAGCAGCGCTCTTCGACCAGCAGGGTCGACTGCTGTTGATGCGACGGTTAGACAGTGGTCTTCTCGGTGGACTCTGGGAGCTCCCCAGCGAGGAGATTGTGCGCATCGAAGGCACGGCCCGCACCCAAGACCCCAAGACAGGCAACGATTGGCTTGACACCAACCTACTCGAAAAGCTACGCCCTTTCCTCGCCCAGAGACTGGGCGTCAACTGTGAGCACGGACCGCTGCTGGCCCCCGTGCATCACACTTTTTCGCACATTGATTACACTCTTGTCGTTTGCGCGAGCCGTTGCGATACCCTCGACAACGTACGCGTCCCAGAAGAACGGTATTCTCGGGCTGACGTATTTACCCGAGAGCAGCTCGACACCCTCGGTCTGTCGAGCCTGACGCAGAAGGGCCTGACGCTTCTTTTCCAGGATCGCGCGTAGGGACGCGAGGTGGCTCGCCTCGAGCCACCTCTGTTCCGAGTAGCGCGCGAAATCCGATCGCGAGCGCAGGGACGCGAGGTGGCTCGCCTCGAGCCACCTTCTGCGCCGGGAAGCGAGCGAACTCCGACCGACACTGACTCATACAGGATCACAGCATGGCACTCTTCGATAAGCTTCTTGGTCGCACGTGGCAAAAGTTCCAAGCTCGTGCGGACAGGTATGTTGCCGACAACGAGCTCGGTCTTGCCCTGCAAGAGTACCGCTCTGCCGAGTCACGCTTCGATGGCAACGATGGGGAGCGGGTCACCCTTGATGCGGCGATCATCAAGGTGCGCGGCCAGCTTCGTGAGGAGCAGCTCGCGCGGGCGAAGCAATTCGTAGAGGCCAACGTGATCGACCGCGCGAGGTCCGCGCTCGATTCGGCCTACGACCACTGCTGCACCGACGCGGAGCGCGCGGAGGTCGAGGACCAGCGGGCGTTGGTCATGGCTGTCGAGGAAGGCCGTGTCGTCGATCCCTCGTCATCCGCGGTGGCCGACGGACAGCTCGAGTTGCACGCCGATGACCGGCTGAGTATCCTCCTCGGTGGACTGGAGAGCGAGCAAAGTGAGCACTACCACAACCTTGGGGACGACTTCAGCGGTGGCTGGCTCGCCCTCCAAGAGGGCCAGTTCGAGCGCGCGATCGAGCTCCTCGAGCGCGCCCGCAAAGAGACAAAAGACGACCCGTTCGTGTTGACCGAGCTCGGTCGCGCCTACCTCGCCCTCGACCGCAACGAGGAGGCTGTCGGAGTTCTCGAGAAGGCCGATAAGGCGAAGGGCGAGTCCATCTACATCAAACTCCACCGCACGCAGGCGCTCTGGGCCGTGAAAGACTTCGCGACCGCCGAACAAGTGCTGCAGAGCGCTCACGATATGGATGAGGACGACCACGAGGTCTTCCGAGCCATCGGTGAGCACGCCCTCCTCTCTGGAGATTACGAGCCTGGGATCGAGGCCATCCAGCTCATGCTGACCTCGACGCCCAATGACATCTCGCTGCTCCGAATGCTGGGACAGTTGAATCATGCGGCCGGGAACTTGGACGCCGCGCTGGCCTGCTACGAAGCGGTCCTGTCGCTTCGCTGGGATCTCGACCCCGAAACCAAGGAGCTGGTCTTCGATCCACCTGCGGCGCTCGCGGCGGCGAGCATCTACCTCGACCAAGGGAAGCGGCCAGAGCGCATCATCGATTTGCTCCACGCTATGTTGTCGGTCACCTCGGGGCCGTCGGCGTCCCAGATGTATCTCGGCATCGCGCGTGCACACGTTATGAAGAAGCGCTTCTCCGACGCACGAGGGGCGCTGAGCTCGGCGCTCGCGCTGCTGCCAGAAGAGGACGAAGAGGGGCGCTCGGAGGTCCACCGACGGTTGCTGGAGCTGGACGCCTGACGACGCATTCGGTTTCTATTGCCTGGCTTGCCCACGACCGCTTTCCGCGTCATTCCAACAACTTGCGGTGCGAAAATCGGACGTCCGCTCGGCTTTCAGTGCGCGGGCGGGTCGATGGCGATTCCCATTCCATCGAAGGCGACGGCCGCTGGAATCCTGCAACCGTGGCTCTCTAGGAGCGCAGGAATGTCCAGCTCCGCCGTCTCCGGGTAGAGGTGACTGATGAGCAGCCCTTCCGGTTTGGCTCGTCTGGCGAGCTCGGCGATTCTCTTCGGGTTGAGGTGGCCAGGGCGGTCGTCGTCGTCGGTGAGGGAACACTCCATTATTGCCAAGTCAACGCCTCTGCAGAGCTCGACCGCCTCATCGCAGAGGTCGGTGTCACCGAGGTAGGCGACGGTGCAGCCGTCTGCTCCTCGAACTCTGATGCCGATGCTGCTCGAGTGGTGTTGGACTGGCCGCACCTCGCACAAGAGCTCACCGACCTCGAAACGCCCCTCTTGGTGCTCGAGCGCATGCAGAGCGCACCCGCTTGGGGTGAGCCACTCGCCGAAGACCCCTTGCAGACCTTCGAGGATCTTCCCCATGCCAGGGCCCGCGTGGATGAGCAGGTCATCGGCTCTCTCTTGCTCAGGAAGGTGGAGCATGAAGAGGATGGCGGTCAGGTCACCGATGTGGTCGAGGTGGGCATGGGAGATGAAGATCCCAGCGAGGTCCACGGGCACGACGCCTGAACGTGCCATGCGCTGCAGGGTGCCGCTGCCACAGTCCATCAACAGCACGCTGTCCATGGAGCGCACAAGATATCCCGCAGGTCCGCGGCTCTTGCTGGCGAGGGCACATCCAGATCCGAGGACAACGATTTGCACGACGAACCTTGACCTTAGGGGACTGGCTCAGGGGCAGGCAGAGGTAGGTCTTTCTTGTACGGCTCGAGGTCAGGTGGAGTCGGCTCGTAAGACTTGTAGGGCAGCTGGAAGCCAAACAGGCCCTGCACGCCGAAGATGTGTCCCGAGAACGCCAGCGTCACTTTCCCGGCGCCGCCAGCTGGCGGACGCTGGAAGAGGAAGACATCCTTGTAGGTCTCTCCTGGCTTCACGGTCATTGGGCCCTTGAGCTGCTCCTTCGCGATGGCCTTGGCGTCGGCGAGTTTGAACCGGCGCAAAGTGAGCTCTTGACCGCTCACGATGTCCATCTTCACGCCGATGGACTCGTTGTCGCGGTGTCCAGGGGCGTAGATGAGGTCTTCTTTGCCGATGTTCGTGAACTCGACCGAGACCTTGAGGATGGGCTCCACGGTGTAGGCGTATGGATACTTCATCTCTTCTTCGGTTTTGCCCGAGACCTTTACGGCCTCGACGTACTCGTCGGTAATCGCGTTCACCTGAAGCTTGATGGCGCCGCGAGTGACGGGAGTGTTGAGCCCCGCAAACGGCTCGACTTCGATGCGTTTGGGGGTGTTGGGCAACGCAAACTTGGCGTTGTCTCCCGCAGTGCCGCCGAAGATGGTCGCGGGGATCGAGAGCATGAGAGCCGTCGCGTCCTTTGGGGGGACGGAGAAGAGATACTCGTCGTTGAGGATTGCTCCCGGCGCGATCTTGGTGGGAGACATCACCTGCCGAGGGGTGAAAAAGTTGTCCGCGAGGCGCACGTTCTGGATGGGCGTCATGCGGTCTTCCGGCTTCTCGGGCATCACGAAGAGCAGCGGCGTAGTGTCCGGCTGCCCTGTGGCCGCGTTATGCCTCGGGGTGTAGTTGACCTCAGCCGTCCCGTCGTTCTTGTACTGAAGGCGGACCACAAAGATCCGATCGGAGCCGCTGGTAATCAGCGCGGAGCGGCCATTGGCGTCGACGAGCTCGGGAACCAGAGATTCGATCCCGGCGATACTGACCTCGACCCCATTGAGCGTGGCCGCGGCATCGAAGGCCGTAGGCGCGGGCGGCGGGGGGGGGGGGTCTTTGCTGCAGCCTGACAAGGTCAGCAGTCCCATCGTCAGGAAAAACGTGGCCACCAAGACTGAGTTGCGAAGAGTTTTGTGAAAACTTAATATCATGGTTTTCCAGTGACCGGATCCATCCCGTCTATCACCAACAACTCACCGAAATTACTTCCGGAGGAGCGGTAGCATGCGGGTGACGAGACGTCAAATGGTGAGCGTTTTTGCCCTGCATTGCGATCCCAGGCGTGCATGCCTTCAGGGCTCGAGCGCAACGTGTTGCAGGAACCCGTTCATGAGCTCGGCCTCCTTCGTGCGCATCTCGACTTCCTCGACCTCTTCGGCGTGATCATAGCCCAAAAGGTGGAGCAGCCCGTGGATGAACAAGAAGGTAATTTCATCCAGCAGACTCCAAGTGGCCATGCCTTCGCGACCGAGCTCGCGCGCGACCCTCGTAGTATGGTCCCCACTCGACACAAGGCGCGTCGCGGTCTCGACGGAGATCATGATGTCGCCCAGCATGCCGCCACTGAACTCGACTCCAAAACCTTCCTGGAGTGGAAAGGAGAGCACGTCGGTCGCCTCGTCGACGGCACGCCACTGCTGGTTCAGGTCGCGAATGTTCTCGTCATCGACGAGAACCAGGGTGAGACCACGGCCCAGGCAATCGAGTTGCTCGAGGATCCAAGCGGTGCGGACCTCGAGGCTGCGCTCCTCGAACGGCAACTCGGTCTCTACGATGAGGTCGAGCCCAACGTCTTCAGTCAAAGGTTTCCTCTTTGTTGAGCACGAGCTTCTGGTGCTCACCAGAGTTGCTCATCTCATTGCGGACGCGGCCAACGGGCGCGTCAGGGTCGGCGCCACTCTTCGTCGAGAAGGTGAACGAAGGCCCTGGAGCCACGGGGCCGCTGTCCCCGTTGACGTGTGGTGTCGAAGCGACCTGGTTCGCTGCCTCCACCGCTTTTTCTAAGGAGTTGGACGGCAATACCTTCTCGTCGTCGGATTCGCTGCCACTGTCTTTCTGCTTGCTCGCCCGCTCTCGTTTCTCTCTCTCTTTCTTTTGGTCCGGGTACTCGGGGCGATGATGGTAGACGGCGTTGAGGATGTGCAGCATCGCTTCGCCGATCGCGTTGAGGTCTTTCAGTGTAAGGTCGCACTCGTCGAACTGCCCATCAGCGAACTTGTGGTTGATGAGCTTGTGCACAAGCAGGCGCAGCCTTGGCGCGTCTCGCTCGGTCAGTGAGCGCGCGGCCGCCTCGACCGAATCGGCGATCATGCAGATGCCAGTCTCGCGAGACTGCGGTTTGGGACCAGGATAACGGTAGTCGAGCTCGCGAACCTCAGGGATGTCCGGAGATTCTTGCTCTTTAGCTCGCTGATAGAAGTACTCGATGCGGCTCTTGCCGTGATGCGTGGCGATGAAGTCGACCATGTCCTCAGGCAACTTGTGTTGCCGCGCCATCTCGATCCCATCTTTGACGTGCGCCTTGAGGATCAGCGCGCTCATGTTGGGCTTGAGCTTGTTGTGCGGGTTGTCGCCGTTCTGATTCTCCGCAAAGTACTGGGAGTTCTTGGTCTTGCCCAGATCGTGGTAGTAGGCGCCGACCCGTGCGAGGAGCGAATGGGCGCCGATGGCGTCGGCAGCTGCTTCGTTGAGGCTCCCCACCATCATCGAGTGGTGGTAGGTGCCAGGCGCTTTGAGGAGGAGGTCTTTGAGGGCGGGGTGCTCTAGGTTGGCCAACTCGAGCAGTTTGATGTCCGTGGTGTAGCCGAAGACGCTCTCCACGACTGGCAGCGCAATCGTCACCATGAACCCAGACAAGATACCGCTGCTCATGGCGAGGATCGTCACCAAAACGAGGTCCCACGGCCGCAGCTCGTTGAACTGGAACATGACTATACCCACCGCGCACACCGAGCTGATGACCCCAACCAGGAACCCAGCCCGCAGAACCTCCATGCGGGTCTTTGCGTGCTTGAGCACCACGGCTCCGACAATGCCACTGATCAGCGCATAGGGAACTACGATGCTGGCGAGCTCGATCGCCAAACCAGCGATCAAGGCGAGCACAACCGCGAAGATGATTGCCTTCTCGCCGCCCTGTACCAGCCTCAACATGAGAGGTCCGGCCGCGAAGGGCACCATCACGATGATCAGGTCGCCCAGCTCACTCTGCCAGGCATCCGCTACTGTAGTAAGAAGCACCTCGCCACCGCGCACCACGAGGGTCATCGTCAGCAAAGTAACGCCGATGAAGACCAAATCGCGGCGCCCTCTCTGCCGGCGCAGGAGATCCCGCCTCAGGAGATACCAGACCAAAGTGAGGATCAAAGAGAGGAAGATCCCCAGTCCAAGCACACGCCACAACACGAAGGGCGCTGTGCTCTCGCCCACCATCGCGCGATAGATCTCGAGGTGTTCGGCTTGGACCGGATGCCCCTCGTCCAAGATGATCTCGCCGCGTTTGAAGTGCTTCTGTGCAACCAGATCAGCCACGGAGTCTTGGGCATCCTCGCGCAGGCTCGTGGTCTCGTCCTCGTCTAAGACGAGGTTTGGCTTGATGAACTCTTTGGCCAGGGTGCTAAACCTCAGCTTCACCGCAGGATCCCAACTCGCCATCAACAGTTGGGCTTGGAGGTCAACCTCTCGAGCGACATTGCGAGTGTCGACAATCAGATCGATGTTGCGTTCGGTCCAACGCTCGATGGACTCGTGGCCCCGCTGCTTGGTGACCAGGACCACTTGCTGGTTCGACAACATCCCCAGGTCGGCGACAATCTGCTTCTCGAGAGCAGTCTCGACCAACGAAAGCATGACGACCTCGACCTCCTCGGAGAACCGCCTCTCTTGCAACATGCTGTAGGTGGCGTCATCTACGAAGTTCAGCAGTCGGTTCGCAAACTCCTGCTTGTTCGCGACGATCCAGCCGTCGATCGCAGCTTCGATCACACCGGTGTTCGCGGCCTCGTCGACACTCGGCACGGCGAGGATGGGGGACATGATGAGGCCCAGACCACTCAGACCGGAGGCGGCCGCGTGACCCCAGACCTCGGTCCGTGTGTACTTGGGGCTGACCCTCACGAGGGGCACTTGCGGCACGAGGCGGGCGAGCTCGGCCTCTTTCTGCTGTCGCACCTGCGCGATCCCTTCGCGCATGAAGGTAAACGACTGCTTGATTTGCCGCCGCGCGTTCTCCGCGATGTCGACCTTCCAAGTGTAGACCTGCGGCACCGCTGCGGCGAGCTCTGCTCGTTTGCGCTCGGTGGCGACCTTGTCGATGCGGCTGTAGGTGAAGTCCTTCGTAGCCTTCAGGTCTTTGGAGGCGATCTTCCCGATGTCTTCGGTGGTGAGCTCGTCTTGTTTTGGAGCGAAATCGGCAGCCAGCATCACCAGCATCGCGGCGGCAAAAACCACGATGATCACCCCGATCACTAGGGGGTTCTCGAGGCCTAGCGAGCGGAGCTTCGAGGTGGACTGCGGCTTCAGCACGAAGACATTGCTCTTCCTCTTGCCGTCCTTTGGGGCGTCCTCGGTCACCTGGACCTCCCGCGCTCAATGGCGGAAGTCACGGGTGGACACTCTGGAGTATTGCAGCGCTCACTCACTACTTGCCGTCCGTTCCTGCATCAGCCTTCAGCCGTGCCTCTGCGCGATCATAGGCCAGAATGATCTTCTGTACGAGAGGATGCCGGACCACGTCGATGTCTGTGAACTCGACCATCTCGATGCCTTCGATTCCTTCTAGGATCGTCTTGGTGTGGTTGAGCCCCGACCGAGAGGAATCCGGCAAATCCGTCTGAGTCAGGTCCCCGGTAACCACCGCCTTGGAGTCGAAGCCGAGACGGGTCAGAAACATCTTCATCTGCTCTCGGGTGGTGTTTTGGGCCTCGTCGAGGATGACAAAAGAGGAGTTGAGGGTCCGCCCACGCATGAAAGCAAGTGGCGCAACCTCGATGACCCCCTGGTCAATCAGGGTGCGAGCTCTGTCGAAGTCCATCATGTCGAAGAGCGCGTCGTGCAGTGGTCTCAGATACGGATTGACTTTCTCTGCGAGATCCCCAGGCAGAAACCCGAGACGCTCCCCGGCTTCGACAGCAGGGCGAACGAGGATAATCCGCTTGACCTGGTGTTTCGTCAATGCAGAAAGCGCCATCGCCATCGCTAGGTAGGTCTTGCCCGTGCCGGCAGGACCGATCCCGAAGACGATGTCGTTGCCTCGGATCGCGTCGATGTAGGCCTTCTGGTGCTGTGTCTTTGGGACGATGACCTTCTTGGTCGCCGAGATGAACACCGTATCTAGGAAGATGTCCTTGAGCTTGGCGTTAGAGTCCTTGCTCAATATCGTCACAGCATGACCGATGTCGACGGGGTAGACGGGGAACCCCCGTTTCACAACACCGTAGAGTTGCTGGAGAACTTGGTGCGCGACCTCGACGGCGAGAGAGTCACCCTCGATCTGGACCTTGTCCCCACGCGCCGAGACCCGCAGAGCCAAAGAACGCTCGAGCTGCCGTAGGTTCTGGTCGTGCTGTCCAAATAGGCTGCGCGAGGTTTCTGCATCACTGAATCCGAGCTCGACTGTTGCCAAAATGTTCTCCATCGCTGGTCGGAGCACGCACACCGCCCTCGCTTGTGCCCGTCCGGAAATACCCCATCTGCGGCGTCGCCTTCCTCCCTCGCTCCTCGGCGTACCTGTGTACGCCTGCGTCGCTCGATCATCGGTTCCTTGCACCTGGGGCATTTCCGAACGGGCACTCACAAGATGTCCTTTGGGAAGAGTTCAGAGTTCGGTCGCAGTTTCCACCGTTCTCGGCAAAACACGCAATTTCAAGATGCACTCTAGTGTAACGCTTCACATGTGTCCGTGCTTATGAGCGTGGCCTTTCAGGGAAGCAGGGCTCTGCCCTGACCCGCCGGGGGACTTTGTCCCCCGGACCCCCAATGACTTTCTTTTTCTGTAATCAACAACATGCCGGTATTTTTGAAGAATTCCTGAGGATTGGGGGGCGCTCCTTGCAGTCAATAAACATGGAGAGTCATGACGGTTTACACTAGCTATACTGCGGTCGAACTCTCGTGGATCGGCTTGTCCTCTGGTCCCATGACCGAGCGCAAACGACCCCTCGCCCCCGTGGCGAGTATAGTGGCACGTCGCGGACACGCCACTGACGCCACACAAGAGGTTGGTCTACATGTCGCTGCCGTCGTCGCACCGACGCCCATCGGTTCGAACAGTGACGTGTCACTGACTTGGCCCAAAAGACTGGACTTGAGCCGAACTTGCCAGTAGCAATGCCCTGCCGCCGACCAGTGCTTGAGCGGCGCCCCCGCGACACGAGGCCTTCAGAGACAAATCATGAGCAACATCCTCATCGGAACCTGTGATTACCCGCATGACCGCGCTCGCTACTTGAGTGAGTTCCTGACCGTGGAACATCACATCGGTGGCCTCCACCCGCCGGGAGACAAGATGTTGAAGGGTTGGGCCGCCGAGACCTCGGAGGACTTCCGCCATATCTGGGTCGCTTCCAAAGACTTCATCGACGAGCCGCGAAGGGGCAGCGAGAGAGTCGGGCAGGCGCTGGGGCATTTCGTAGACAGTCAACAAAACCGGTCGCTTTGGGGTGAGGTCAAGGCCCGCGCCGCCATGCTCGGAGCCAAGACCATCCTGCTCGACACCCCTTCAGCGTTCACGCCTTCGCCGGCAAACAAAGAGAGATTGACTCGATTCGCGCTCGATTGGGCGAAGCTCCCCGAGGGCGTCAACCTCGCCTGGTTTGCGGCTGGCTTCTGGGAACGGGAAGAGTGCGCCGAGCTCTGTGAGCAGCTGGGCATCACTCTGGCACTCGACCCCCTGGTCGACCCTTCCGAAGCCTTGCCTGAGCACGAGAAGATCTACTTCAGGCTGCTCGGCGCTCATGGGCTCCGCGACCACTACAGCGACGATGCACTCGAGATGCTCATCGACCTCTGCGAGGACTTCGAAGAGGCCGTTGTGATCTTCAAGACCGAAAAACCGATCAAGGACGCGTTGAGAATGAAAGCCCTGTTGGAGGGCACCGCGGACTGAACTTTTTCTCGGTTTGTCGTTCTATCGCGAAGATTTTGGGCCCTTGTCGGGGTTCATTGAGGTGTGTCGACACGCTCGGGGCTTTTCGAGTCGACCTTGTCTGTGCGGGCCCGCGTGGCGACGTGTTTCTAGGCTCTCGACGCTGGCAGGGAGAGCAACGTACATTGACCTCGTCGAGCCAGGCTCGGTATAGTGCCCAGACAGACGCCTTCGAAGGTCGACATGCGAGCCACGGCCTCACTTTTTGAATCTACGGTCGAGCGCACACTCAGCGAGGCCAAGCCTACGTCGGAGCGATCAGTGGCACGCCGTCGGGTTCGACAGCGATTGCGCAGCTCGGGGCTCGGGGCCCTATTGGCGGCGATCGTGCTGCTGTTTGGGGGCCCGGTCTTGGCTGGGGATGCCAATCCGCCCGAGCGGACCGATGCCGAGTCTGCCCGCGGTGACGGACCCTCCGCGTCCCATATGGCTTCTGCTCCGAACAGCCAGAGCTTATTGCGGGTTGCGGTTCCTCTCGCGCTGCTCCTTGGGGTGTTCGGCCTCACCCTCGTGCTCCACCTGAGGCGGAAACATCGAGAGGCTCTTACCCCCCCGAGGCCACAGGGGGTGAGCATCAAACCGAAAGGCGGCATCGAGTTCCGAGGTTCCGGCCTGCGCGATTCCCAAGCCACACTCGCCGCGGCCGCATCGATGGCGGAGATCGGGCTCATCGAGCCGGCCACGCCTCCGCCCCCACCCCATGTGCTCAGTGAATCCAAACGAGCGGAGTGCCCCAGCTGTGGGCGTGAGTTCGACTCTATGCTCGCAATGTGTCCCTTTGACAGTGAGAAGCTCGTCCCCAAGGTCGCTGCCAGCCCGGCCCCAGCCCTCACCGATGTTCTGGACACCTCGGTGTCCTATCGATCTTGTCCAGAATGCGGTGAGAGCTTCGATGTCGGGGCCAACTTCTGTCCCTACGACCGCACACCCCTCGAAGCGGAAGATTGCAAGCGCGAAGAAGGACAGCATGAGCTACTTTGTCCTGAGTGCGGCGAGATTTTCGACGATTCGAGCCTTTACTGCCCAACCGATGGTGCGTCGCTCGTCCGAGCGAGTGAGGAACACAGCCACAGAATGAGTGTCGCTCCGATTCTTATCTGCACTCGTTGTGGCGTTGAATATCCTCTCGGTGAAAAGAAGTGTGAGGGCTGCAACGGCGAGTTGACGTTCTTGCACGGGAGACAAACCAGTGGTCGCCTCCTCCGAGGCGGGGCGATCTCGCAGGTTTGCCCTGATTGCAGCGAACGCTATGGCGAGGAACTGATGTTCTGCGCCAAAGACGGCCAAGTGCTCGTCTCGCTCAACTGACCGCTCAGTCCGGCTTGATCAGATCAAGCCACCGGCGGTGCATGTCGGCATCTTGGCGGCGTCCCTGCCTCTTCGCGATGTCCGCCAGCCTCTCGTGGCATTGGGCCACGATGTCGAAGTCCCCTAAGGCCTCGAAGCAGCGCCTCGCTTTGTTGAGCAGCTTTTCGGCTTGAAAGAGCTCATCCTGTTCCCAGGTCAGCTCAGCGAGCAGAATGAGCGCCTCGCCCTCCACCGCCATCTCCCCTATTTCCCGAGCGATCGCGAGGGATTCGGCGAGGTGATTTCGGGCTGTTTTCTTGGCGTCTTGCTTGAGAAGCTGGCGCCCACTGGCCAGCAGAGACCGCGCGAGCAGTGGGTTGTCCTTGAGCTCCCTCGAGAGCTCGATCGCGTTCGTGAGATGCTCTTCGGTCGCACTACAGCAAATCAAGGTCTCTACCAGACAACGGTCTCGCTCTGGGCTTTGCGGCAAGCCCTCGAGCTGCGTTCGAGCCTCGAGCATCGCGGCTTGCGCCTCGTCGCTATTCCCCTTCACACGAAGGATTCGACTGGCGTTCAACGGCACCTTTGCCAGCCAAATCGGGTCACCGATTCGGCTTGCAGCGTGCTCTAGCCAGGCCTTTCGCTCATCGGCAGTCTCGAGGTTGCCGTGACGCAAGGCGATCTGCAGCTCGATCTCCCAGACCGTCGCCACCCGCGGATCCCACGGCCCCGAGACCCCGTCTTGCAGGGCAATGGCCTGCTGTGCGGACTCTAGGAAGCCTTGTGCGTCGACGTCCTGGCCGTACGACATCGCCACTCGAGCGGCGGTGAGGAAGGCGTCGTACGCTTCGTCGTAGGTGCGACCAGCCAAGAGATGCTGGGCGATTTCTAGGTATACACCGGGCCTGCGAAGCGCGAACTTCTTCTTTGCGCGGGCCGCCGCTCGGTGCAAGTCCGACATGCGATCGGGGGATGTCGTCCCCAAAATACCGTCACGGATCAAGCCACTGGTGAACTCGAAATGTCCCTCACTCGTGGTCTTCACGATGCCATCGCTCAGCACCCGCTCGATGAAAGACTCGACGTCGATGGTCGACGTTCGCTTGGGCAATCGAGGGAGAGCGTCTTTCAAGAGCCCCAGAGTGAAGGTTCGTCCGATGACCGCAGCCAGCTCGGCGATGGGCCTCCAAAGCGCGGGCTCCATACCTACAAAGGCCACCTCGAGCTGGCCGAGCAGGACCTTGTGCACCTCCTCTGGGACCGGCAGCGTGCTGAGCTCCGTGGTCGGCGCAAACCCGTCAGGCGTCGACTGGAGCAGTCCCGCGGCGTGCCATTGCCGCGCCAGCGCCACCGCCAGGAGCGGCAAACCGTTGGAGAGTCGGGCGACGTGAGCGGCAAGATCAGGGGACAACCCCAACCCATCGCGGGTCAATGCGAGCGCCTCTACGGAGCTCAGAGAGGGCAGGTGAACGCCCTTCCTGAGCCAAGCGTTGTCGAGGTTTCCGATGGCCAGCTCGAGATCGCTCGGGACATCGATCTCCGCCCGATCGACGATGACGACGAAGATTGCGGCTGGGTCCGTTCTCTGGCGAGCACAGATCGCTCGCAGCAGCTTCTGGATGTGTTTGTTGTCGACACCCTGTGTGTCGTCCAGCCAGAGAACAAGCGGGCGACCGAAGCTGAGTTGTTGCACCGCCGCGTAAATCAACAGCTCGATGCGGCCCATCGTCGCCCCGAGCGAGGAGGATGAACCGTCCTGCTTGGCCATGAGCGAGAGGAACCCAACGACACGCCAGTCTTCCATGTCCTCGGTGCGGAAGAAGCGCATCAGCGCCGACTCGGACTGAGATTGAGAGAGCCGAGTGAGTCGCAGGTGGTCGATGATGGCGAGGATGACGCTGAGGCTCGCGTTTGCGCCGGCTCCGACGTTGACGCGCAGGTAACGCAATCCGCCGCGCGCCTCTCCGTCTTCGCAGAGACAGCGAATGAGGCGACTCTTGCCGATTCCTGTCGGTCCGCTCACCAGGCAGAGAGCGCTCTGCCCTGCCGTGCGCACGTCCTCCAGGTACCTCTGCAGAGTATTCCTGGCTTCATCGCGACCGACGAAGGGCGGCTCCCGCAGGTTCATGACGCTGACCTGGAACATCTTCTCGGTTGGCACCGCGAAGACTCCTGAGCCGGTCACCTGTTGAAACGCCTCATCCTGGGCCTTTTCCTCGAGGGAACGTTGGCGCGGAAGCTCAGGAGGAATCTCCATGCCCAGAATGGTGTCGCCATAGGAACCGAGCTGGTCGGACTCGACATCCTCGTCTGAGGCGAGCAGGCCGGTGTTGCGCAGTTCGGCTCGAACATCAGAGGCAAACTCGAATCGATCTAAGGGGTCCTTCTCGAGCAAACGCATGATGAGCGGCTCAAGGCGTTTGGCTGAGGGGATTTCGGGCAAAGGCACGAAGGGTCTAGGAGGCTTCGTGGCGTGCGCCAAGAGCAGAGCCATGGGGCTGGCCGCGATGTGCGGGGAGCTGCCACAAAGCAGCTCGTAGAGCATGACCCCAAACGCGTAGAGATCCGTCGCCGCGCAGATCTTGTGTTGCTCGTCGCAAGCCTGCTCGGCGGCCATATACGCGGGAGTGCCAACGACCATTCCGTCGGCGGTCAGGCGGGTCGACTGCTTGCCAACGGCTGCGACCATTGCCAGCCCGAAGTCCATGAGCTTGGGGATGAGCTCCCCGACCTCATCGGTGTACACCAAGACGTTGTCGGGCTTGAGGTCTCTGTGGACAATCCGGCGTGCGTGAGCGTAGGCGAGCGCGGACAGAATTCGGTCGAAGAGCCTAATGAGTTCGCCCAGTGAGCGACCACATAGGGGCAGATCGATGAGCGGGACGCCATCGATTTGCTCCATGAGCATGTAAGGTGCGCCAGTGAGCAGGCGCCCCACATCGAGAATCTGTACGATGTAGGGGTGATTGAGCTGCGCGACGGTGCGCATCTCGCGCTCGAATCGTCGTACGATGGGTTGCTCGGTGAGCAAACCAGGTCGGATGGCCTTGAGCGCACCGATCTTGTTCGTCCGGAGATCCTTGACGGACCAGACCGAACCCATCCCACCTTCCCCAAGGCATTTGATGGGCTCGAGGTAGTCGGGCAATCCCTCTGGGGGCTGAAGTCGCGTGGTCATCGGCTGGGGTTCTCGCCTCGCTTTCGCTCAGCGGGGTTTGCTAGGGGGATCGGCTCGTCTCGGACATCATTGTGTGGGCAGATCTCAAACGTCCGAGTCGACTGGGGCACTCGTCTGCCGGCTCGACTCGAGGAAGAGATCGAAGCACGCCACGAAGTTCCCGGACTTGCATTGGGTCGCAGCGAGCTTGTTCAGGAGCCGTGGGTCGTTGGGAGCGATCTCCAGGGCTTCGGAAAGGTAATACTGAGCGGCAGGGAAATCCTGCCGAAGGATGCAGATGATTCCGAGGAGCCGTAGCAGCTTGAGCATCAACTGGTCGTCGACGGCCGTGAAGTGCCTGCCCTCCTCGAGGACCCTGACGGCGTCGAGGTAGAGCCGCTGGCGAGCCAGCGCGACGCCGAGGACCATCCGCGCGGAGATCAGCTCGGGATAGAGCGTCACTGAGTCTCGCAAGTTGCTGACCGCGTCGGCCCATTGCTCGCGCTCGAAGAAGTAAACCCCTCGCTGGTAGTAACGGACGGCTCGGATGGTTTCTGTCGCCATGATGTTCGGTCCTGAACGTCGCCCCCTTTCTAACGACGGGTGCCACGCAATACGAGGTCATTCGAGTTCGAGGTCAGCAAACCGATTGGAGGCTCTGATGTCCTTATCCCCATCGGCCAAGGCCGGAGCAGGCTCTTCCTCCAACGGGATCTCTCGGGAGCTGGAGGCTGCTCGGGCGGCGGAGCGCTCTGCCGGGGGCAGGTCGCCCGGTGCTTTGCTGGCGATGGGAGGAGGCCCCTTGGGTGGAGACATGTTGAGGGGGGGTGCCGGCCGATTTCTCGGGGACCCGCCCCCAAAGAGCGAGTCTGCCTTCGACGGTTTCGGCGTCGAACGCGCGCCGAGGGGCTCGGGACTGGGCCGACGAGTCTCTTCTTCGACCACGACGGTTTCGGGCCCTCGACCAATGAAGTCGTCGAGCTCGAAGTCGGGCTCGCCCGTCACGGGTGCCGCTGGCGCGGCCGGGAGCTCCTCGAAGCTGTGCATCGGCGGCTCAGGGAAAAAGTTGCGGGGTTCGGCTCGTTGCGCTGGCGCCGCTGGCGGCGGAGCAAACTCAGGCGTTGGGCCACCGAGGAGAAACTCGCGCTCACCCAGCGATACGAAGATGTCGTTGCCCGACACTCTGAAGAGCCCGAGCTCATCGTGTTGTAGGCTCATCTGCAGGTGGAGCAGCAGCTGTGGGAAGGTGAGTCTGGCCAGCTCCTCCACGGCCTTGGGTTGCTGCACGTCGGGCGTGAACGGCGACGTCTCTTCGAGCACATAGACCCGGAGAATGTGCGTCATCAGGTCGATGATCTCTTCCCTGGAGTAGCGCTCCAGTGCAGCCCTCATCTCTCCGGCCATTGGCCCAAAATCCCGCGATTGTGACATGGTTCTTGACTTCTCTTGGCTCGGACGACGGGGAGATCAGCCTCTCTCCGCGCCATCGAGATCGCCTGGGTTGAAGGAGCATCCGACGAGAGTAGCGCCACGGAGATCGGCGCGGACCAGGTTGGCGCCGCGCAGATCGACTCGAACAAGGATGGCACCGCTGAAGTTCGCCGCGTGAAGATTGGCGCCCCGCAAATCGACGTCGATGAGCATGGCGTTTCTGAAATCTGCCCGCGTTAGGCTCGCGTTGCCCATCTTCGCGTCGGAGAACGTGCAATGCGAGAAAAAGGCTTGCGCGAAGCACGCGCCGTAGAGCTCGGACGATTGGAAATGGCACTTCAGGAGCCGAGACTGACGATAGTTGGCATTCGACATCGTGGTCTCGAACCACCGGGTCTCTTCGAACAGGGCCCCGTTGCAGTTCAGCTCGATGGCTTCGCAGTTGAGAAAGTTGCCGTGTTTGATGTGCACCATCGAGAGATCAGCGCCGCGCATGGACGTCTCGGAGAACTGCAGGTCCCGAGCCGTCAGCCAAGCCATGCGCCCCGGACTCAAACCAACCTTCGTGAACGTGACGTTGGAGAGCTGCTTGTACTCCAGGTTCACGCGACTCAGGTTGACTTGCCGCACCGCATAGCCGTCGAGCCGACCTGAAGCCAAGGCGTCGGAGAAATCCAACTCGCTCGACAGCACATGTTCCATGTCTGACACGATGCCGGGTCCTTCTCTATCTCGTTGGCTCACGAACGTTCGCAGTGAACCCGAGGTTCTCAGGGAGGGCGCCTTCGCCTTGAAGAGCAGGCCGAACCGCTAAAGCCTCGCC
>Ga0210044_10002900_pt1 | contig 24914 bp, 27 predicted proteins | sample CryGey13umfilter_2_FD_183959 | JGI IMG/M metagenome (GOLD analysis project Ga0210044, IMG submission 183959) | Groundwater microbial communities from aquifer in Utah, USA - Crystal Geyser 4/9/14 3 um filter (SPAdes) (version 2) | ecosystem: Environmental > Aquatic > Deep subsurface >... | reverse complement strand
GCTGAAAACAAAAGCCAAAAAACAGAAATAAATGTACTTACGTACACGGAGTTTTTCTACATTGCCATTGCCCTAAGTATCATTTCATTTCTTATGGCCGTTACAAAAATTCATGAACTCTATGTTTTTATACCCTTACTTTTTTTACCAAACACGGCTCATTCGCAAATACTTGACTTTTATCACATACATAATGCAAATAGTGCATTTAAAGAGGCAAACTATACCCAAAGTGCAAAAGAGTTTGAGAAGGTTACTCCTAGCGTTCAAAGCTACTACAACAAAGCTATAGCCTACTATAAAGCTGGACAGTATAAGAAAGCTGCTCAAATTTTTGCAAGCATTAAAACAACGGACACTTTATTAAAACAGAGTATTTTTTACAATATGGGAAACTGTGCAATTAAACTGGAAAAATTTCAAAGAGCAAAAATTTACTATCAGAATGCACTTAGTTTGGGTTTTGATGATGATAGTTTTTATAACTTAACACTTTTGTATCAACTAAATCTAAAAGAGAAACAAGATACCTCAAATATGCTGCCAAAAAAAGAGGTAAAAAAAGAGACGCAGGCGGACAAAAAAGAGAAGCCTCAAAAAAATGAAGGCAAACAAGAGAGCTCCAAAAGTTCTTCAAGTAAATCTAAGCATGAAGCGAGCAAAAGTAGCGCCGGTTCATCAGATTCTAAAGGCAAAGAAAAAAAACAGGCTCTGCAAAAAACAGATAAACCTGTTAACGCAGAGTACAAAATAGGCTATAAAGCTTATGAACTTATCAACAAAGGATATACCGATGAAAAGCACCCTTGGTAAGATATCTATCTTACTGCTGTGTATAAATTTATTTTCTGACTCTGAGCTTGCTAGATATTCACTCACAGCTAACAAGACAGATGTTTATGAAAAAGAGGCTGTCAAAATCAGCTTTGTAGCACATCAGACTCAGCATGACAATATAATGTTCTTCTTTTTAGAACCAAAAAAATCTAACAAATATGATATTGCACTTTTACAAAAATCAGCTCAAGAAATAGCATACCATGAGAAACAAACAACTTTTACCTTTTTACTCTTTCCTCTCGTTGATGGTGAGGTAGAGGTAGATTTTGATTTCACTATAAAAGTAGCTAGTGATGATGCTGTCGCTGAGATATATACAGGCGGCAGGGACAATGTTGAGTGGATTCAAACGAATGATACAAAAGTAAAAATTAAACCGATAAAACTGAGTGTTAAGAGACTCGAAGAAGGCGTTGATTTGGTGGGTGATTTTAAACTTGCAACTAAAATTGACAAGATAGCTATAAACGAGTATGAAACTCTCAATGCTACATACACCCTTCAAGGATTAGGCTTTGATAAAATAGATATAGAACCAATTTCAAAGATTAAAGATGTAAACATTTTTTCTGATGTTACAAAATTTTACAATAAAGAAACAGAGAATGGATATGAGATAAAAAGAGAATTTCACTATGCTTTACTATCGAATAAAGATTTTAAAATTGAGAAAAAAAAGTTCAAATGCTATTCACCAAGTAAAAATGTGTACTATACATTACAAACAAATGAGTACAATATAAGCGTGAGCACATTAGATAAATCTGAGCTTGTCGATACCATAAATTACCCAAAAAAAGTAGACTATTTTAAAGATGTAAAAGATTTTTTGATATATATTTTTATCTTTAGCATTGGTTTTATAAGTGCAAAAATAGTGCCGACTAAACTCTATATGTTTAAAACAAAGAGTGAATTTTCTGACATAAAAAATAGTAAAACGCCAAAAGAGCTTTTATATACCCTTGCTAAGAACTACTCTAAAGTTGACTTTAAAGAGCATCTAAATAAATTGGAAAATATAGTTTATGCCGATGCAAATGCCAGAGATTTTGAAGCAATAAAAAAAGAAATATTACAAATAGTGAGACAAAAATAGTATGAAAATAGTTCTATTAATAGCTTTTTACATAGTAATTCTCTGTGCAAATGAAGTGCAATATAAAGAAGGAAAACATCTATATTATGACAAGAGTTGCAGTAATTGTCATGGAACAGAGGCAGAGGGGAGCGGAGAAGTTCCTAGACTTGCGAACCGTCCGAAAAAATATCTCATTAAAAAACTAAAAGATTTTCAAAATGGAAAATCAAATACTCAAACGGGACAAATAATGTTTTCATTTGCAAGAAGTTTAAATCAAAAAGATATAGATGATATCAGTACTTATTTATTTAAACTTAAAGAAGAGACAAGTGATAAATATAAAATCAGTGATGATATCTTAGGCAGTGTTGATTAAGTAAAAAACTCAATAAATACTTTATCAAGATATTTTTTTGTAGATTCTGCTTTTTTAATCTTTTTATCAAATATCTCTTTGGATGATGGATATTTTTCTGAATACTCTTTATAAATATCGCATTTTGTATCTATATGTTTTTTAAATTGTGTCATAACTAATTGCATATCATCCGGTGTGGCAACCCACTGCATATAGTTTTTAAACATCCTTTCTCTGATGTCAAGAGCAAAAGATTCATTCATCTCAGCAGCCATAGCTTTTAAATCCCACCGTGAAAAATAGATACCACTCTTTGCAGGTGGCATAATTTCTTTATACATAGCAATCATAAAATCAGGATAATCTTCACGACTTTCTTCATCAGTTGCACAACTTCTATCTGAGAGAGATGCTTGCATTTCTCTTTTTTGTAGCTGCTCAAACTCGCCTCTTAACTCATTTAAATCTTTAATATCCATTATTATCTCCAGTTTTTGCTTTATATGAAAACTCACTATTTTTCAACTCAGTAAGGTATTCAAAATCACTTAAAATAAACTCGATTGCTAAATCAGCAGCATCAAAATAAAATGCTGTTCCCGCTTCAGACTTTACATTTAAGAGATACATTGGAGCCCATTCTACAAGGTGATTCTTTAAAAAATTATATTGCATCTCAGCAATCTCAGCAGCTATAGTCTCTTCGCCATCTTCAAGGGCTTTATACTCCGCTTCACAAAGTTTATACATAAACTCAAGCTCAACTCCAATATGGTCAGCACTCATAACACGCGCCTCATCAAGTTCAACTCTAAAATCAAAATCATTATAGAGCATTTGAACAGGATTGTCTCCGCCAGTTTCCATTTGCTGGTCTTCTCTGATATAAAAAGACTCATATGGGATTAAGTGAAGTAAAAAAAGGTTAGTAAAATCAACATTTAACTCTTTCTCAATCAAATCTTTATTACTCATTTTTTTTCGTTTGTCCCATTTTTGAAATTCTGGGAAAAAAGATAAAATATTTTCATCTTTGAGTATTAATTTTAATAACTTTTCATCTACTTCATTCATTAATATTCTAGAAATTAGAGCATAAATATTTACACGAGCCAATTGCTCATTTTTTAAATCGTCTTGCATATTAAATATACCTTTTGGCAGTTAAGTTTTTAGTTTTGTGAAAGTATATTAAAGCACCACTTGAAGTGGGCTTTAATAATCAAAGTATTATGCTTTAATCTCTATGGCATAAGCTTTGTTAGAAAGAGGAACAGCAGGACGTTTGATGTGCTGTGGACGACGTAATTTATCACCAACTTCCAGAGGACGGGTAAGTTTGTCTCTCCAAGCTTGGTATACTTTAAAATTGTTCTCATAGTTAACTGAGATATCGCCTATCTTATCATCAGCTTTTGCTTTTTCAATAACAACTTTTTGATGCCAAGCATGATTACCGGCAATTGGGTCAGAGTGCGTAGCTGCAACAGCATTTTGCCACGCACCGCTAAGTCCATCCCACCAGATATTGTCAAGGTCTTTGTTATACTCTTTAAACTGCCATACATCATGACGAGGCTTAATCCCTTCAACAGGCTTAAGAGTACCAATTTTACCATCATTTGTCATATCATATTTAGGCGCACCGACACCCATAATACCAAGAGCATGTTCAAACCCTGGAATATTTACAGAATTTTTCAGTTTCCAACGACCTGCGTGATGTGAACAAGCAAGTACGCCAGGACGAGTAGCTTCAGTCGGAACTGCCATTGCTACAAAATAGCCACTGTCAAGCCCTGACACTGTATCTGTAATATTTACACGAATAGCATCCCCACGCTTAATGCCAAGTTTCTCAGCATCTTTAGTGTAAATCCAAACAGGATTATGGTTTTGTGAAATCTCCATAAGATGTTTAGAGTTAACTGAACGAGTATGAATATTGTACGGTAGTCTAAATATCGTATTTAAAGCAAATTCGTTATCACCTTTCATCATAGAGTGATGAACTTGTGTTACGATGTGCTCCATTTTTTTGTATTCACCCTCATTTCTAGGATAAATTGGAATTGCATATTCCGGCCATTTCCACTCTGCAAACCACTCAGAGAAAAACTCAAGTTTTTTACTTAATGTATGGAAGCCTTCATGAAGTTCCCCATTAATTTCAATACCTATAGAGTGTTGACGGTCATCTTCTTCAATCCATAATGTACCAAATTTGTCTTTTCTAACTTCAGATTTAGGATGTTTTTTACCATGCGCAAAATAGTTCTGACCATCAAACTTAAGTTCTTCTTCTTGAGGTTTATAGACATTAGTTTTCTCAGTCCAAGCTCCATGATCTCTCATATAGCTATATACCGGGAACTCTTCATCTTTATACATACGTTCAGCTGTCTCTTTTAGTCTTGGTAAAAGGCTCATAGCCGCATCAAAATACTCAGGTACAGTTACGGCACGAGATGGATCTTTTTTAGATGCCCAGTGTTTACGGATACCTAATGAGCCATCTTTATCTACATGGTGTACCATTAGGTTAGGGAAAAATTCCGACTCTTCCCAAATTTCACCCAAACCGTATTTCATATGTGCTTCAAGTGTAGCACGAGTTGGATCTTTTGCTTTCCAACCCATTTTTTCAGCCGCAACTCTCAGAACTGCTTGACGGAACTCTATACGTTGTTCCGGTTTTGATGGAGTTGATTGCTGATCATTTCTCTCACCGGCAAGTCCAACCGGAAGTATGTAGTCACAGTACCAGTTTGTTTCACTCCATGTTGGAGAGAGGTTAAAAGAGAGTTCAACTTTTGTTTCATCTTTAAGTGCTTCTATCCATCTAAAACCGTCTGGATTAATCCAAACCGGGTTATACATACGAGGAAACCAAACAGCCAGTTTAGTTGGAACATTAAGACCTTTTTTAATCCACTTTTGTTGCCACTCTGTATCCATAAGAAGGTGAGGCATTAAGTGACTCATTTCATACGATGAAAGTGGATATTCTGGAGGCCATGCTATCTCATTCCAAACATCAACTTTAGCAGGACGCTCTCCGGCAACAGTAGCTTTGTCACCTTTACCGGCAACAGAAATCTCATGCCAGTGGTGCAGACCAACACCACCGATATCTCCACGCATTGCTCCAACAAGAGCTAAAGGTAAGAAACCGGCACGAGTATTCATCCAACCGCCGCGATGACCGATTGGTCCTGCACGCCATAGGTAAGTAGCTATTTTAGAGCCGCCATCCACAAACATCTCCCAAAGTTGGTCAAGTTTATATTCCATTCCCTCAAGTTTACACTCTCTTACAACCATCTCTTTAGTATAAGGGGCATAAAGCTCTTTAGCTAATTCTATGAATGACTCATAAGAGTCGTCTTTTGGCATTTTAGAGATGTAGCCATACCCAATCATCTTTTGAAGATAATCTTTGTTGTCCATTAGACGATCCCAGTTTACCCACTCTTTTACAAAATCATGAGCAACCAAATCTGAACCGTTTTTGCTTTTTTCATTTAATAAACGGTTCGTTAGATAAAGATAGAGCGCAGCTTCTGTTCCAGGCCATGCAGGAATCCAAAGATCTGCCATACCCGCAGAGTTAGACATACGAGGGTCAATAACAATCATTTTTGCACCACGTTTACGAGCGTCAGCTATATTGCCTGCTGATTGTTGAAAGTAATGACCTGCATCAGCAGCGTGGGATGACTGTAGTAAAATCAAGTCAGCATTTGCCCAGTCAGGTGAATTTCTATCATCATTTGCCCACTGAATAGTACCCTGACGAGCACCGGCTGAACAAATATTTGTATGAGAGTCAAATCCATCAATTCCCATAGAGTGCGGAACACGATGCCCAAAACCATTTTCATTTGGGCGACCAACATGGTATATCATTAGTTTTTTAGACATTTCATCACCGACTTTAAGTGTGTCATGCATTTTTTTACCAATTGTCTCCATCGCTTCATCCCAAGATGTACGAATCCATTTACCTTCACCGCGCTTACTGCCTGGAGCTCTTTTTAATGGAAATGGTATACGATCAGGATCGTACATTTGTGAAGTTACAGCATACCCTTTTGCACAGTTACGTCCACGAGAACCAGTGTGTAATGGGTTGCCCATATATTTACGAACTGTCATAGTATCTTTGTTAACCCATGCAGTTAAACCACAGCCTGCTTCACAGTTTGAACAAACTGTTGGAACAATCATGAAATTGTTTACTTCAATACCCTCTGGATTTTCAGCTGATTTAACGCCATGACGCCCTATTCCACCTCTTTTCCAGTCTGTACCATCCAGCTCTGCAAAATTATCCCACTCTTTAACTTCAGGATAAAATAAAATGGAATCAGGCGTGTCAGTAAACTTCGACTCTGTAATAGATTCTGCTACAGCATCTGTACTAAATACACCTTTTGCTATTGCAACACCAGCAACGCTGAATGCAGCACCTTTTAAAAATGTTCTTCTACTTTGTAAATACATTTATATTTCTCCTTAGCTCATTGGTAATAATTGTGGAATAATCAGCCAAACATGCTTAACTAACCACAGACCTGCTAACGCTAAAATAGCTGCAAGTTTTAAAAGATTTTCGCTTCTACTAGCACGACTGAGTACTATAAGTAACATCGGCAGAATATAAGCTATCCACTGACCTAACCAGAACATTACCGTATATGGTCCGTCACCTTTAATGTACTCGAGAACAAATGCAACTTCTTCTGCTTTCATCGGGCCAAATACGTACTCTGACATATAGAGTATAAAAGACATCAATGCACTTAAGCCAAGCACAGTTCCTAAAGTTTTCTTTGCTTCATAGTTCAGTTTAGAACCGCCAAGTAAAATCATAAATGCTGAACCAGCGAGAAGCGCTGCAAAAACCATTTGAGCTGATTCTGTCGGCATTTGCCACAGTTCACGAGCCGTAGACTGAGACATAAGAGCTGCAGTATACAAAGTAACCGGAATAGCAAGTAACACAATCCATGTTAGTAACTTATCAAAGGCTACATTATCTTTTTTAATGAAACTAAGATATGCTAGCACAAACAGTAAGCCGACAAAAGCAGTAGCCATCCAGGCACCCACAGTAATAGCTGATGTCCAATGAGGATGGAAAAATATGTGCCACATTCTAAATGGCTGATGTAAATCAGCAAGCGTAAAGAGCAAGAATATATGAATAAACACTATCGAGACAACAGTTACAGGAAATCTAAGCTTACCTGCTTGGTCTGGGTACATTTTTAGTAACATAAAAAGCATAAAAATAATACCTGTTCCGATACTTTTTGCCCACATATTTACTGTTACCAACCAAGGCCAGACTATGCCAGGTAGTGCTACGTCTAAAGTTACAACAGCGTTTGTTGCTGCTAATATTTCATGTGCTGCCATTAGTGTTGCCCTCCTACTGGAAGATGAGTTAATTTATTGAAAAGAGTATAACCCTCTTCTCTTTTTGATGCAAGAGGATTAAGATGTACTTGACTTGCTCCAACATAATAGTGACGAGGATTCGTTCCCTTCTCAGGTTTGCGAACTTGAACATCAGTGCGACTTTGCATATACCTAGAAATATTTGATGCAGCATCGTCTAAATCACCAAAAATATTTGCTTCAACAGGACAAGCGACAACGCACGCAGGCATCAGGCTTGAGGCGATACGATGTGCACAATAAGTACATTTATCAGCCGTCTGTGTTTCAGGATCAATGTATATTGCTCCATAAGGACATGCCATAACACAACCTGCACAACCGATACACCTCTCTTTATCAATATTTACAATACCATTATCTAAATAATGTAGTGCAGAAACTGGACAAATTCTCTCACAAGGAGCATTCTCGCAGTGATTACATCTAAGTGGTGTAAAAGTTCTCTTTGTTTCTGGGAAAGTCCCCACATCCACATACTTTACACGAAGTCTCCATGTACTTAGTGGAACTTCATTCTCCACTTTACATGCGATCTCGCACCCTTTACAGCCCATACATAGGTGCAAATCAACTAGGAAACCTAATTGCATATATTCTCCTCTAGCCTTTTGAATGGCAAATTTAAGTTTTATAACTAATGCTAATATGTTTAAAAAGAATCCCTTATACTTATTGCGTCAGGTTCTTTTACTGCAAAGATAGTATCAAAGCAACCTTAAAATAGTTATAAACAAGTGATAAGATTTTGATAAAGTTTAAATATTTGTGTAATAATGAAGTAAGTAAATAAATAAGAGTTATTTCCACATGCCAACAATTTGACATAAGACGGCTAAAAAAAGGTAAACCTTTTTACCTTTTTTTTAGACTATAGTAAAGTTATTAATCTTCTGCGAACGCCGCAGCTTCTTCTAAACAATGTATACCATCAGAGTAGTTTGTGACATTAGCACCATATTCGTAGGTAAGTTCTCCACCCATTTTTGCTTGGTACAATATGCCACCACTAATAATAGTGACTAAAAGAATCGCAAAAATTTCAACTTTAAGTGCCTTTTTAAAACAACCATAAAACTTAATAAGCGTTGCTAAACCCATACTTATAGCTAAATAGAGCCCAAGGTCTTTGTGTGTTACTAACACTCCTTCTCCTCCTTTAGTTAGAAGCGCTTGACCTGCTTTACTTAAAAATGTGTAAACATCACTAGCATCATTTTTACCGCTAAAATAAGCGGCGATTAAAAATAGAGTAGAAAAAACCATAAAACGAGTTGAGATTTTTGACATAAGCTCACTCGGTTTAATTAAATAAGCAATACCGAGAACTAAAGAGATGATTGGAAGGACAACGGCGAAATGCGCTGTAGCTGGATGTAACATGGGCGTACCTTTATAATTAATTTTTATTACAAAGGCATTTTATCTTTAATTCCATAATCTTATCTTATAAAATTAAATTACTTGCTCAGTCTCACTCGGACAGATTGTTCGTGAGCAGTCAGTCCTTCTGTATTGGCAATGAGTGCGCATGCTTCGCCAACCTCATTTATTGCCTTTTTGGAAAAGGAGATAATAGATGTCTTTTTCATAAAGTTTTCAACTCCAAGAGGAGAGTAAAACTTCGCTGTTCCGCCTGTTGGCAGCGTATGATTTGGACCTGCAACATAGTCACCTATCGCTTCAGGAGTGTTATGTCCAAGAAAAATAGCTCCAGCATGTTTTATAAGGGGAAGCAGTTCAAAAGGGTTGTCCGTACAAACTTCTAAATGTTCGGGTGCAATGAGATTCATAAGAGCAATTGCTTCGTCTATATCTTTACTTACTATAATGGCTCCGCGTTCTTCTATAGACTTTCTAGCTATCTCTTGACGAGGCAGTTTTAACAGCCATTTTTCAAGCTCAACTTTTACCTCATCGGCGAGTTTTTGGGATGGAGTGATTAAAATAGAACTTGCCATTTCATCATGTTCCGCCTGAGAGAGCATATCTATAGCTAAATGGTTTGCACTTGCACTCTCATCAGCAAGTATTCCTATCTCACTAGGTCCTGCAATCATATCGATGTTTACTTCACCAAAAACCATCTTTTTCGCCGTGGCTACAAAAATATTTCCAGGACCTGTAATAACATCAACTTTAGCAATTGTTTCAGTTCCATAAGCCATAGCAGCGATTGCACTTGCCCCTCCAACCTTATACACCTGAGTCACGCCGCATAGATGGCACGCAGCGAGTAGAAGCTCATTAGGTTCATTTTCAGGCGTTGGCGTACACACTACGATATTTTCAACTCCAGCAACCTGTGCAGGAATCACATTCATAAGCAGTGATGATGGATATGCTGCTTTACCACCGGGAATGTAAAGCCCTGCACTATCGACAGGAGTAACTTTTTGACCTAAGATAGTTCCATTATCTTCCGTATCAAACCAAGATTTCGGCTTCTGCTTCTCATGATAAACCTTGATTCTGTCATACGACAGGTGAAGAGCATCTTTTAGTTTTTTGTCTATATTGTTATAAGCTGCCTGCATAGACTCTGTAGAAATTTTCAAATCTTCATCGCTCAGTGGAGTCCAATTATCAAACTTTGCGATATGCTTTTTTAGTGCTCTATTTTTGTCACTTTTAATCTCATCAATAATATTTCCAACTATAGAAGTAACATTAGATATATCAACTTTTCCTCTTTGCAATAACTCATTAAACTCAGAATTAAAAGTCGAGGCTGTTGTAGTAGTAAATATCATTCTTTTCCTTTATTTTGCATAGTATCAAACTCTTCTTTTACAATGTTTAGTGCATTTAAAAAATTGTTTGCATCAACGGCACCCATCAGAGGTTGAAACAAGGGTTGTCCGCTAGGGAGTAAAAACCAAAGACTGGGAGTACCGGGAGTCATAAGCTCTCTTGGAGTAAAATCATTTTCATCCGTATAAGAGACAATAGAAATAAAATCTCTGTTTAAAGCTTCAATTACTTTTTTATCTTTAAAAGTTGTATTATCAAGCATGACACAATATTTACATGTATGGCGAGAAAACACAAACAAAACAGGCTTATTCTGAGTAACTGCTTCTTTCATGCCCAATGTAAAATCTTTAGCCCAGTTAATTTCGTTTGCCAACAAAGATGATGTCACTAACAAGAGTGACAGTATTACTATTTTAAACATTTTTATTTACCTTTTTTAAGAGTTCTTTTGCACATTCCAATTCGCTTTTATTGGTCACGTCTACTACAACGTCAGCCAAAGCCAAATATTGGGGTCTTCTTTCATGATAAAGCTCTTTTGCCTTTTTAAGGTCACTGAGCAACGGTCTTTTTTTCAGTTTGTTTTTAGCATTTGGATGTTTTTTGATTCTTTTGATAATAGCATCAAAGGGCGAATCTAAGAGAACTATTGTACCAATTTTTTTTAAATTTTCGACTTTGTAAAATCCGCCGCCCGTTGAGATTAAAGTTCCAGACACATTTTGTTCTAGCCATAATGAAAGATTTTTTTCAACTTCTCTAAAGTATTTTTCTCCCTCTTCTTTGAAGATATCTTTGATTTTTTTATTTTCCATACTTTCTATCAAATCATCTGTATCTATCGAAATAAATTGAGAATTTTTAACAACGGCTCGTGCAACGCTCCCCTTTCCTACACCCATAAATCCTATGAGTATAATATTCTTTATATTTTCCATATTTTTTCCCTCGTTTTTAGGCAAATGCACTCATATCAAAGTCTGGTTTAGTTTTTATCACACGTTTATAAATCAATACCGGAGCTATTATATTGTATTCTAAAACAATCATGCTAAGTACAAAACTAAGAGCTGAAACTTTTAATGCCTCTGGCATATAAAATGAAAATATAAAACCTACTAAAGAAGCTATAAATAAAAAAAACTGTACTTTTGCCAGATTTTTATTTATCATCTCATTGATGGTCGGAATACTCGTATAACCAGTTGCATTAAGATGAAACCATACAAGAAAAGGAACTATTTTATATAGCATGCCCGTCATAACGGACAAAATAAATCCGCCTACGAGGATGGCTGCCATTACTATATATTCATTTTTAAAATATTCATCAAAAATCCAGACAAAGGAGCCTAGTGTTAAAAAGATACTAGCACTTCTCCAGTACCAGACTGTTACATCACTTATAGGACGGCGGCGTTTGTTGAGCTTATGCCAAACCGTTGTAGCAAATGCCCAGAAGAAAAGTGCAATCCAAATTTTCCCCACAATTGCATATTCTTCATAAAAAAAGTTTAAAAAGAGCCAAATAACAAGTCCGGCAGAGATAAGCCAAACAACCTTTTGCTTACAAAAACTTTTAAATTTCGGTGCAACATAGAACATAGGCAGAACTTGAAAAGCGACACCTATAATCAAGACGCCGGCAAAACCAAAAACAGCCCATACACTGTGGATATTTGCTACAAGCATGTGAAAAGCAGACATCTCATTTGATATATATGAATAGAGCAGATATAGACCCATAACTACAGCAAAAAGTGCGAATACAGCACTTGTTATCATAGCTCTTACGGTTGCGGTAAAATTTTTTACACTTCTTAATGAAATAAGAATTGCCAAAAGTATTATTGCAAAACCGCTGCCCAGTCCTACAAATGCAACAATATTAAATATGTGATTATTATTTAAAAGACCCAAAAACATAAATATTGAACCTAGAACAAGCAATATGTGAGAGTATTTTGCTACAGCTTGAACATTCGGTATTTTTGCCCCGGCTAAAACACTCAGCATCTGAGTCATGGCACCAAGTATAATAAAACCTAAAAAGCCTATTGTTATGGCATGTGTAATCACTATAGAATCAAGAGAGTACCTACTCATAAGAGTAGCACTGTCACTGAAAAAAATCAAAAAACCTGCCAATATTCCAAATAGTGGAGCACTCAAAAAAAATCTAAGTGGAGCAGATATCGGGGGAGCTTGGTCTACTGAGAGTCCGTTAAAATTCAATCTTTACTCCTGCTACTCAACAACAATTGCGTTCATCATATCTATAATCCTATCAGAGTCTGCACTCAAATGTTGTTGTGCCATCGGATAAAGCATCTGCTCTTCTTTCATATTGTGCTGCTGCATAAGAATCATTAGAGTTTCACTGAGCCCAAAAAATTTGTCTTTATTTCCAGATGCGCGAGCTTCTTCCATCTGTTTCATTAAAGCTCTTACTTGATCATGTTCATGTCTCATCATAGCCGTTGGACCCTGAGTCATTCCGGTTTTATTTTCAAATTCTAAGAACATAACTCTCTCTTCCATCTGAAAGTGTCTTTCAGTTTCACTCATAAACTCTGCACAAACTTCTTTCGCGTCTTCAAGTGATTTAGCAGCACTCTCTTCCATGAGGGCAAAAAGCTCATCACATTTTCGATGGTCCTCAGTTAAATACTCTTTAATGGTGCTCATTATTTCTACCTTGTAAAATATTTCTTGTATTATATATAAATAATATAAATTTGTTATTTAAACAGCTTTTTACTATAATATCTTCTTTAAAAATTAAAGGGCACTTTTAAACCCTCTGAAGCAAGCTGGAGTTTTTAGAAATGCCCTAAGCATGGATACATAATGAAAAACAAAAAAATTATTACTCTTGGTTTCGCTTCTGCAAGCTTAGCTTTAGCTCTTCTTTTCTCAACGAATGTTTTTGCGTCTCCTGCAAATATAAACGAAAAGAAAGAGGCTTCGAGACTTCAATCATTGGAAAAGTTTACGAAAGTTATCTCAATTGTCGAACAGTACAATGTTGATAATATAACAATAGAAGAGCTTATGGATAAGGCGCTTGAAGGGATGCTTAGTAATCTTGATGCACACTCTAGTTACCTAAAACAAAAAGATTACAAACAATTAAAAGTACAAACAAACGGCGAGTTTGGTGGACTTGGAATTACAGTAGGAGTAAGAGATGGTGCACTGACCGTCATTGCTCCAATCGAAGGGACACCTGCGGACAAAGCCGGATTGCAGTCTGGTGATATAATCTTAAAAATAAATGATGTTTCAACTCTCAATATGACTATTGATGAAGCTGTAACAATCATGAGAGGCAAGGTTGGCGATCCTATTGATTTGATGATAGTCAGAGAAGCTGAACTTAAACCGCTTACTATTCATATGGTCAGAGCGATTATAACCATTCAATCTGTATACGCTAAGACCATAGGTGAGGACATTCTCTATATTCGAGTGACAAGTTTTGATAAGAAAGTTGCAGAGGATGTAACAACAGAGATTAAAAAGAGAAAAGCTACAACTAAAGGTATTGTTCTTGATTTAAGAAATAACCCTGGTGGACTGCTTGACCAAGCAGTTGATTTAGTAGATCTTTTTGTCGATAAAGGCGATATCGTTTCTCAAAAGGGTAGACATACAGAGGATGCGAAAACATACTCTGCTTCAAAAAGTAAAACTGTAACCAACGTACCGATGGTAGTGTTAATAAATGGAGGAAGTGCCAGTGCTTCTGAAATTGTTAGTGGCTCTCTTCAAGACCATAAGCGGGCAATATTAGTCGGTCAGAATACTTTTGGTAAAGGCAGCGTACAAGTAGTGCTTCCTATAACAGAAGACGAAGCGATTAAACTTACTATTGCAAGATACTACCTCCCAAGCGGAAGAACCATACAAGCAGTCGGCGTTAAGCCAGATATTGAAGTTTTTGCAGGTGAAATAAATATTAAGAAAAATAGTTTTTCAATCAAAGAATCTGACTTGAAGAAGCATCTTGAAGAAGAGCTCGACAAAGTTGATGGTAATGAAACAATTAAGGAAGAAAAAGAAGCACTTGATGAGGCTAAAAAAGGTATAATTACGCCAGAAATGATGAATAAAGACAGCCAACTCAAAGAGGGTGTCGACATCATAAAAGCTTTAGTAATTATAAAAGGATAGGTTCAATGGAAAAAAAAGAGCTACTGTACGAAGGAAAAGCAAAAAGACTTTTTTCAACAGATGATAAAAATTTAGTAATCTCTGAATTTAAAGATGATTTAACGGCGTTTAATGGTGAAAAAAAATCTAGTGAAGCCGGAAAAGGTGCACTTAATAACAAAATATCTACTGAGCTGTTTAAGCTGCTTGAAGCAAATGGAATCCCAACTCACTTCATAAAGATGATAGATGACAACCATATGCTTCACACAAAAGTTGACGTTATATTAATAGAAGTGATTGTTCGCAATATCGCTACCGGTAGTTTAACAAGAAATCTTGGCATAAAAGAGGGAACGGTTCTCCCTTTTACTCTAGTGGAGTTTGACTACAAGAATGACGCACTTAGCGATCCAAAATTAAATGATCAGCATGCACTCCTTTTAGGTCTCGTAGATTATCAGGATGAACTTGATAAACTTCGTCGCATGGCAAGAGAGGTAAATGATATACTCAAACCATACTTTGCAGCCAAAGGTTTAAACTTGGTAGACTTTAAACTTGAGTTTGGAAAAGACAGAAACGGCAATATAATTTTAATAGATGAAATCAGCCCAGACAACTGCCGTTTTTGGGATATGAAAAGTGGTGAAAAAATGGATAAAGACAGATTTCGTCAAGGTCTTGGTGGGTTAACAGTAGCTTACGAACAAGTTTTAAATAGAATTTTAGGAAAATAATCATAATGAAAGTAATAGTAAATGTATTTTTAAAAGCAGGTGTTTTAGACTCTCAAGGTAAAGCAGTCCATCATGCTCTGAACTCCCTTCACTTTAATGGAGTGAGTGATGTTCGTGTTGGTAAGCAAATAGTTTTAAACCTTGACGAAGAAGATGAAGGCAAAGCAAGAGAAGAAGTAGCAAGAATGTGTGAAGATCTTTTAGCAAACACTGTTATAGAAGATTATGAGATAGAGCTAATTAAATGAAAGTAACGATTTTACAGTTTCCTGGAACTAACTGTGAGTATGATGCACAGCATGCGTTCAAAGACCTAGGGGCTGAGACTGAAATTTTATGGCATAAATCAGAGAGTGTTCCGAGTAATACAGACCTTTTGGTTGTTGCCGGTGGCTTTTCTTACGGAGACTATCTCAGAAGCGGAGCTATCGCTAAGTTTAGCCCTGTTATGAAAGCTGTAAAAGAGTATGCAAAAAACGGTGGAAAAGTTTTAGGCATTTGTAACGGTTTTCAAGTTTTAACTGAGGCCGGTTTACTTCCTGGCGCACTTAAAAGAAATGAGAATTTACATTTTCTCTCCAAACATCATCATTTAAAAGTTATAAACAACGACAATATCTTTTTAAAAGAGTTAAATAAAGATGATGTTGTAAATATTCCTATCGCTCATCATGATGGAAATTTCTATATTGATGCGAATGGATTAAAAGAATTATATGCTAATAACCAAGTTCTATTAACATATACAGATAAAAATGGTGAGACTCAAAATCCAAACGGAAGTGTTGATTCTATTGCCGGTGTTTGTAACAAAGAAAAAAATGTATTTGGTCTCATGCCTCACCCAGAACGAGCGATGGAGCAATTGCTTGGTTCAGATGATGGTGTAAAAATGCTTCGAGGATTCTTTTCAGCGTGATTCGTTTACTCTTTATAGGCTTACTCTTTTTCATAACTCTCAGAGCTGATTTTTTTGCTGCGACTGATGACAATCAAAGTCATGTAGTTGCAGTTATACCAAAAGTTTTATATCTAAGCTTTAAAGAGATTCCTACAAGAATTCTTCAGGGTGAAATATTTTCTGTAACGATTAAAACATTATCAACAATAAAAGATTTCAAAGACATTAAGTATGAACTCTTAAACTACAGAGGCATTGAACCTTTAAATTATTCTCTTCCCTATAGAGAGATAGACTCAAAATATTATTATGATACTTTTTATTTTTTACTAAAAGAGTCTAGTGCCAGACTGCCTGATTTTACAGCAACTCTTGTTAGTGAGGATGAAACAGAATTTAAACAAACAACTCTTTTAGGTAAAGAGTTAAATGTAGTTACTTTAAATCCAAAAAAAGATTTCTCAAATATTATTGCAGACTCATTTGAACTTTTAGAGTATAAAACAACTAGCTACGATAAAAAACATAATATTGTACTCTTTGTGGTAGCAGCTAAGAACTGCGATATAAAATCTTTTCATCTAAATGGTGTGTACAAACAAGGTGCGGAGTCACAAACTGAATCTATTTTTGAGTCAAAACTAACTTACTATGCTGTAATAGACAAAGAAATTCAAAACTTTTCTTTTTCATATTTTAACTCTAAAAAAAACAGATTTGATATGATAAATATACCAATCATTGTAGATGATGACAGTGTTACAACTCAGAGCGACCTAAAACCGACAGATCAATCTAAAGAGTTATTAAAAATGACTATAGCTGCCGGAGTAGGAATACTTGGATTTGTATTTATTCTATTTAGAAGAAAGTATATTTATTTAGTTTTTGTAGTGATTCCCTTGATCTATATAGCCTATATTGGTATGCCCCAAAAAGATGTATGTATAAAACAAGGAGCAGATATTTATCTTCTTCCTGTTTATAATGGAACGATTTTTGAAACGACAGAAGCTGAAATATATTTACAAAAAGAGGGAAATATCAAAGGGTTTGTAAAAGTGAAATTGCAAAACGAAAAAATAGGATGGGTAAAAAATGAAGATATTTGCTCATATTAGTTGGCTCTATGCAACTATAATAATTTTCATTTCGCTAACAATATTAATATTAATATATTATCTGCTTCCGAGACCTTATGCACGAAAAAGCACCTCTTGGTTTACTCGACTTGGTTTGTTTTTTTCTACCCAGATAGAAGGCAAGGAAGATTCAAAAGTTCAAATGTTCTTATTTAATCATCAGAGTGATTTAGACATAGCCGTTATGGAAACAATCACTTGCAAAGACTTGGCATGGGTTGCAAAAAAAGAGCTTTTTGATATACCTTTCTTTGGGTTAGCTCTTAAACTGCCTGAAGATATACCGGTAGAGAGAGAAAGTAAAACTTCTTTAGTAAAACTACTCAGAAATGCTAAAAATAAGCTTGATAAGGGAAGAGTTATTACAATGGCTCCCGAAGGTACCCGTTGTACAAAAGAAAAAATGCTTCCCTTCAAGTCCGGAGCAAAGGTAATTGCGGACAGGTATCAACTTCGTGTTCAGCCCGTAGTTCTGATGCAGACAGCGAAATACTATAATATTAAACAGTTATATTATAAGCCTGGCCGTATCAAGGTAATATTTATGGAGTCGTTTATTGCAGACAAAAACAATGAAAATTGGCTAAAAGATTTAAGAGTAAAAATGCAAAAGGTGTATGATGATGAGCTGGCAAACAATCCTAGCCATAGGTAGTGGCGGTTTTATAGGGGCTGTGCTAAGAGCCTATTTAAACGGTTTAATCTCTCATAAATTTCCACATGACTTGCCCTTTGGAACTTTAGGAGTCAACTTGATCGGTAGTTTTATAATGGGTATTTTAATCGCCTTTTTTTTGTACACTACGATGTTCTCTCTCCATACAAGATCTTTTTTATCCACTGGTATTTTGGGTGCACTTACAACCTACTCGACCTTTGCTATTGAGAGTTTTTTTCTACTTGAGAGTGGTAATATTTTACTCGCACTTGCCAATATTTCACTTAATGCATTTGGAACTATTTTTATGGCGGGTAGCGGGTTTTATATAGCTAAGTATTTTACAAACAATTGATTTGTCCTAAATCAAAATAATTTCGTCTGCGCACCACTTTGCCAGATCAAGGTCGTGGGTTATTAACAGCATTCCCATAGTATCTAAGTTTTTTACTAAAGAGCTCATAACTTCCAATTGTATTACATTGTCAAGTGCTGAAGTTGGCTCATCTAAAAGCAATAAGTCCGGTTTCATAAGCATTGCTCTAATGATGGAAGCACGCTGAAGCTGCCCGCCTGAGAGCTCGTGAGGAAGCTTTAAAAGTAACTCATACTCTAGGTTGAAATCTCTTAAATAGGTGTGTATCTCTTTAACACTAGCAACGTCTCGTATCTGATTTAAGAGTGAATAGCTTGGATGAAAAGAGCTGTAAGGGTCTTGAAAAACCTGAGAAGGCCTGGAAGCTTTAATCTCCCCGCAAAAGGGCTTTAAATTTTTTAAAATCAGTTCAAACAGAGTACTTTTTCCCGCACCGCTCGCCCCGACTATGGCTTTAATTTCACCTTTTTTTAAAGTAACACAGAAATTATCAAAGAGTAAAAAATCTTTTGTATACCCAAATGATAACTCTTTTACCTCTAAAATAGTCTTCAATAATTATCTCTTATTAAGGGCCAAATAAAGTTTTACCAACTCTTTATAAAGAATCTCTGGTTTAATATCACTATTATGCTCCCAAATACGCTTCATTATAACATTGTCTTCTTTACCATCCCATATTTTTATATAGGAGCCCTCTTTATAACCATTGTCTTGGCGGAATTGGTTTAAAATATTTTTTCCCGTATAGAGTCTGTATAGAGTTTGTAAATCTAAACCACACATAAGCACTAAATCAAAGAACTCATTTATTAAGGCGTCCAAATCTGTACTCTCTGCACTCAAAGAGAGTCTCATTATATTTTCTACCTTAATGATTACCTCATCTTGATGCGCAAATTTATGATTTCTTTTTTTAATAGAGGCGAAATTTTTTAAATTAGAGATGCTAATTGCTAAATCTTCTATTCCGCCGTGCAAGTTTTGTATATAGTCCTCTATGGCCAAGCTCATTATAAAATGCCATACATCAACGACTTCTATCTGCATGTTGTCCCAATCGGGCTCTTGATCTAAGTTTTTCCAATGCTTCCATGAAAAAGAGTCTATCATCTCTGCACATTCCATATATATGCATCGCTTCCAGTTTATAGTTTTATCATTTTTTGTAATACCCTTAGTCCATTTTTCCCCATTAGTGGCTTCATTCAATTGGGCTTGAAGCTGTAGCATTAATAATATTTTGTCCATATAGTTCTCTTTGTTATAAATTTTTGTACTTCTTGTACGCGATTAGTTACTATATTTTATCTAATATGCTAGAATTCTCTACTTAAAAATTCCCTCTATTTAAGATTTAGGAAAAAGATGAAAAGAATCAACTGTAGAAGATGTGAGCATTATTTTGTAACGTGGAAACCTAAACATCCGCATGGATGCAAAGCCTACGGGTTTAAGTCTCCTCAAATTCCCTCTTTAGTAGTTTTTCAAAGCACAGGGACGGAGTGCATCCTTTTTAGTGAAAAAAATCCGCCAAAAAGCTGATAACAAATCATTAAGTTTTTTTCCAAATAAGCTTTTTACCAAATCCAAATCTATTGTCTGTTAATTTAAAATAATTCACTTTGATTTTCCATAGTTTTGGCTGCATTGCCAGAGCATACGGGAACTCTTTAAAATATAACTTTCTTAAGCTCTCATCTTCAAGCAAAATAAATTCGCCTCTAAACTGCAGACCTTGAATTTTGGCGACACTTTTAGTCTCTAAGAGTATATTGCCTGCTACAATTTTGTTTTGTTTTATATTTTTTATGTGCATTGTCTCATCGCTACTTGCGACAACAAAAGAGAGTTCATTGCTACAATAAGCGTAGAAGAGGCTACAAACACTTAACTCCATGTTGTTTGAAGTAGCCAAACTCATTACATGATGCTCGTTTATAAATGAGTTTATTATTTGTAAATCTTTAGGCATTCATCTTAAAAAGAAAACTCTCCAAACCTTCGGCGTCTCTTATATCTCTTTTTTCAAGCATCATCTTCGCCAGCTCATCATATACCAAAGTATCATACATATCTATCGGACTTGCCATATTATAATAACTCTTCATAAAGTCCAAAAGAATTATAAAATTATCTGCTTTCTTATGAGTATGTTTTTTATACTCTTTATATTCATCCCAATTAATGTTTAGCATTGTCTCTTCCTTGTTTTTTTAAAGCATTTTCTAACTGCTCAATCACTTGTAACATTTTAGCACGGGAGAGGGCAAAATTCAAGCGCATAAAGCCACTTCCTTCTCGTCCAAAACTCAAACCGGCATTTAAACCCAGTTTTGCATCTTTAACGAAAAACTCTCGCAGGGCTTTGTCACTCAAATTCATTGCTCTACAATCAAGCCAAGCCAAGTATGTTGCTTCTACGGGAGTCAAGCGGATGGCATGTGGAAATTTTTCACAAAGCTGCTCTAACAATGCAAAGTTTCCTTGTAAATGTACTTTTAACTCTTCAAGCCAGCTTGTAGTATTTCTATAGGCGCTCTCAAAAGCAACGTGTGAAAGAACATTTCCCTGTGCAAAATGAACTCTTTTATAGACTTTTAAAAATCTCTCTCTTAACGCTTCATTGGGAATGGCGACCGTACTCATAGCAAAACCCGCCATATTAAATGTTTTTCCGACACCAATAGCTGTAATTGTAATTGCTCTTGCCTCGGGCGAGAGTGAGGCAAAAGGAATATGAACATTTGGCGAATAAACCAAATCGGAATGAATTTCATCACAAAAAACCACTATGTTATGTTCTAAACACAATTCAAGTATCTCCTCCAACTCCTCTCTACTCCAAACCCGCCCCACTGGGTTATGCGGAGAACACAGAAGTAAAAGCTTTGTATTTTTATTTATCTTTGATTTTAAATCTTGTATATCAAATACAAACTTTGAACATGCCGACTCTTTAAGCGGGTTTTTAATTAACGCTCTCTCATGCTCAAGCACACTTTTAAAAAAAGGCGAATAAACCGGAGTTTGGACAATTACCCCATCGCCAACTTCACTAAAAGCCTCAATAGCTACACTCATACTTGCTACAACGGAGTGAGAGTGGAGCATATCTTCAACTTCAAATGTTATGCCATGCTTTTTTTTCATCCACTCTATTTGAGCCTCGTAAGCACTTCTTGGAACATCTTCATACCCAATTATAGGATGTTCCAACCTTTTTTTAACAGCGTCAAGAACAAAGTCCGGAGTGTCAATATCCATGTCCGCAACCCAAACGGGAAGTACATCCTCTGTACCGAACAACTCATATCTGAGAGTATATTTTTCGGCATTTGAGCCCTCTCGGCATGTGGAAATATCAAAGTTATAACTCACTTCTTTTTCCAAACACTTACTTCAGAAATAGTATGTTGGTATTTTCTAGCCGTTTCTTTTATGACAAACTCTAAATCTTGCAGATGAACCAGTTCAAACTTCTCTGCCAAAATAGCTTTTAGCGAATCTATAGTTTTTACTTCATTGCCCTCTTCATCTCTGTATCCACCCAGCCAGAACTCTTTTTTTGTAGAACTCTCCTGCCAAGTGTAAGGCGAAGTTATCATTAAAATACCATCCTTATTCAGACGCTCATCAATAGTATTTAAAAATAAAAGAGGCTGATAAAGTCTGTCTATCAGGTTTGTCGCCATTACCAAATCGTACTGTTTAAAATTTGGCTTCATATTGCAGGCATCGCCCTGCCAAAAAGTGACCTTCTCTTTTAAATTTTCATACCCTAACGCTTCTATAGTCACTTTTTTGTTTACGCTAAGTTCGCCCTCTTCTTTTGCAGTAAAAGCAACATAACCCTGCTCTTTTAGCTTTGAGCCGACCTGCACAAAACGAGCTGAAAAATCAATTCCCTCTACTGCATCAAACTCTTTTGCCAACTCGAATGTTGCCCGACCTGTCGCACAGCCCAAATCAAGAGCTTTTGTTTTGTTTGGTGTAAATTTTGAGGCTATTTTTGCACACTCTATGGCAAAGTTTTTTACACCAAAATGCTCATCTGCGTATTGAAATTCACAGTACTGCGAAACTAACTCGTCACTCTCATAAATATCCTGCACTTTGGCTTTCTTTGTATCTGAAATAACATACCGAAAACCTGCATTTTGGTAGAAATGTTTTCTAAAAGCATAGCGAGAATGTTTCATAATCAAGTTGCCGCTGCTCGCCCAAGAGGAGCCTAAAATAATGGCATGTTTATCATCAAAAGTAGGCACTGAAAAGTCATCATAGGCCGCATGCACTTCAAAGCCATCAAAGCCGAATATCGGAGTTGCGCTCCACTGCCAAACATTGCCCACAACATCATAAATACCGTTAAAATTATACCTATCCACCGGGCATGCGCTGAAATGTGTCAGGTTTTGATTTGCAAGGCTCTCATCGAAATCCGGTATATCTTTGAGTTTTGCATACGCATACAAAGAAGCATATTCAGCTTCGCTTGGAAGGCTATAAGTCACGCCTTCTTTTTGGCTTTTATATCTGCAAAATGCCTCAGCTTCAAGAGCGTTAACATCCACCGGCCAGTTCATTGGCATGTGGATTATTGAACTAAGGGTTCTGTAGCTATATATTTCATTTTCCACATGCCAGAATGTCGGGTGCACGGCCCCTCTTATTGCTAAAAACTTTTTGCCCTCTTCGTCCCAATACTCTTTATTTTCATAGCCACCACTTTGCACAAACTCCATAAACTCGCCGTTGCTTACTAAAAATTTTGAGGCTTGAAATGCAGCTACATCTTGCGAGTATTTTCCGTATTCATTATCCCAGCCGTAAAGATTATGCGACTTCTCTTTTCCTAGTTCCACATGCCCAGAGGGTATTGGCATCATCTCATTCACTGGTGCGTTGCCTGAGTCTCTACAGATGTTAAATTTTGCAACTTCTTGTACAAACTCTATGGGCATTTGACGGTGCAAAACCAAAGAAGTTTCTATATGAATGCGTTCATGCTCAATTCCCATGAGTATTACCCACATCGCAGAGTCGTCAGCTATCGGCAAAGTTAGTGCAATATCGCTTATCATGTTGTCAATAAAAGTCCGAACTTTGCTTCTATACTCTCTAACTTCACTGACGCTCGGCCACTTATAGTTTACAGCGTCCATATCATCCCAAGACATTTCATCAACACCCACTGCAAAGATGGACTCAAAATCAGGGTCCACTCTTTTGTCTATTATTTTCATATTGATGAGTTTATTTACAAAAAAAGTTGCAGTATGCCCAAAATAAAAAATCATAGGATGACGGGTTGGTTCTGACATCTTATAAAAGACCTCATCACTTTTTAAAACTTCAAATATTTTTTCAAAAAGGTCATACGTGTTATGAAAATATTCTCTTATCTCTTCTCTTTTTGCCTCAATACTCTCACCATTAAGAGTTACAGGATAGATGCTTAATTTACTCAAAAACAGCCTTTAATTTTGTTATAATTATTATATGAAATTTTATCATAGTAAACTATTAAACTCTGCATCTAATGTTACACATGCATTTACTACAAGGCATAGTGGCAATCTGGCTTTTCATGTAAATGATAACCCTCGGCATGTGCAAATGAACCATGAGCGTTTAGCAAAAGAGCTCGGATATAAAAAAGAGTCTCTTATTTATATGAAGCAAATTCACTCCAACTTGGTTCATATTGTCAATGACGAGGACAATTTCCTCATGTGCCCGAGCGAAGCGACAAATACTCTTGGGGTGCCAAGATCTTGTGATGCACTTATAACAGATAAAGCAGATACTCCGCTTATGGTTATGGCTGCAGACTGCGCTCCCCTGCTTTTTTATGATCAAAGACAAAAAGTTATAGCAGTTGCCCATGCCGGAAGAGAAGGCACATTTAAAAATATAGTTGGAAATGTTTGTGAGCGTATGGCATGTGGATTTGACTCAAAACCAGAAGATATATCTGTAAGCATTGGAGCAAATATCGGCGTCTGCTGCTATGAAGTAGGAGGCGAAATTTACGAAGAAGCCAAAGCACTGCAACTAGGTTATGCCGTGCAAAAAAAAGATAAACGTTATTATCTTGATATCAACAAGATTATAAAAACTCAACTCTTGGCATGTGGAATTAAAGAAGAGAAGATTGAGTTTTGTGATGAATGCACCTGCTGCAAAAAAGATAAATATTTTTCTTACAGAGCAGAAAAAACAACGGGGAGATTTTGCGGAGTGATTATACTAAAAGTTTTTCAAACTCAGCCGCAGGAACGGGCTTACTTTTAAAATAACCCTGATACATCGTGCACCCTTTTTCTCTTAAAAATTCTATCTGCTCGGCTCTCTCCGTTCCCTCAGCCAGTACCTGAAATCCAAGTGCATGAGCCATCGCAATAATGGCAGTTACAATTGCAACATCATCC
>Ga0210044_10002895_pt1 | contig 24952 bp, 22 predicted proteins | sample CryGey13umfilter_2_FD_183959 | JGI IMG/M metagenome (GOLD analysis project Ga0210044, IMG submission 183959) | Groundwater microbial communities from aquifer in Utah, USA - Crystal Geyser 4/9/14 3 um filter (SPAdes) (version 2) | ecosystem: Environmental > Aquatic > Deep subsurface >... | reverse complement strand
TGAAAATCTTATTTTTCTTCATCGTATGTATCTTTTCTTTCATTAATAGCTTTTACGCTTTTTCACAAAATTCAAGTATTGACGAAGCTTATAAAATTCTTGAAAATAGGGGGGAAGTTGTGCTGGCAATTAGCCGTAAAACTATTGATTTAGAAAGCTTTACTCGAATGGTTTCCATTGACAATGTTAATGTTGATAGTATTTATTTTTATGCATCAAGTAAAGAGTTTGAAAAATTCATTTCTTTAAATCAAAATTTTAGAATTGTGAAAACTTCAATTCTTTCTGATTTTTCAGAGCCATCAAAAGTAGAAAATTTAGAGAAGTCAAACTTTAATGTTTATCCAACTTACCCGCAATATGACAGCATCATGCATAATTTTGCTCAGCAACATCCTACAATTTGTAGATATGTAAATCTTGGAACACTTGCGTCGGGAAGAAAAATTATTGCTTTGCATATTGGCGATAACATTTATCAAAATGATGCTGAGCCGCGATTTCTTTATACATCATCAATGCATGGTGACGAATTAACTGGATTTATTTTTATGATTAAATTGATAGATTTTTTGCTTTCAAATTATGGGACAGATTCCAGCGCCACTAAAATTATAAATAATATAGATTTATGGATTAATCCCATGGCAAATCCAAATGGAACATATCATGGAGGCAATTCCACAGTGTTTTCGGCTACTCGATACAATTCAAATAGTGTAGATTTAAACAGAAATTATCCAGACCCTGACGATGGTGCTCATCCAGATGGAAATATTTATCAAGAGGAGACCAATATATTTATTGCTTTTACCGACAGCATGCATTTTAATATGTCGGCAAATTTTCATGGTGGTGCCGAAGTAGCAAACTACACGTGGGACACTTGGTCAAAACTTCCAGCTGATGCAAATTGGTGGAAATACATTTGCAAGGAATATGCTGATACAGCTCATTTTTATAATAATTACAATAATTATTTTACGATGTTTGGTGCTGGGATTACAAATGGTTATCAATGGTATCCAGTAGCTGGTGGTAGACAGGATTTTATGAATTATTATAAGCAATGCCGTGAAGTAACTCTTGAAGTTTCAAATACCAAACTTCTGCCTGAAAATCAACTAAATACTTATTGGCAATGGTCGAAAAAAAGCTTGATTAATTATATTTTGCAAGTTAATTATGGCTTACAAGGTGTTGTAATAGATTCAACAAATGGGAGCCCTATTGCTGCAAAAGTTTTTATTTCAAATCATGATATTGATAGTTCTCATGTATTTTCTTATCTTCCCTTTGGCGACTATTATAGATTGCTTGATTCAGGTTTTTACTCAGTAACTTATTCTGCACCAAATTATTATTCCAAAACTATCAATTCCATCAGAATTGACCGGCACAGCAAAACTGTTTTAAATGTTGCTTTAAAAGCAAAACCAACTTTTATTTCATTGCCCACAAAGTATAGATTTCAAGTTAGTGTATTTCCAAATCCTGCTGATGATATTTTGAAAATATCTAATAAAAATATTGATAATGAATTACTTATTAAAATCTTTAATAGCTTAGGGATTGTAATTATTGAGAAAAAAATTGAATCAAAAGGTGAAAATATTTTGTTGAATGTTAAAAATTTGCCAGAAGGAATTTACTTTATTAAAATATCTTCATTGAGTGGGATGCAAATAAGTGATGGTAAATTTTTGATTAAAAGATAAAAGAAAATTAATAAAAATTTGCTTAAATCTTTGCACTACTGAGATTTATCAAAAATTATTAAGTATAGATTTTAATCTTGCTTTAGGTTATAATCAATTTTGGATTTTCTTTCAGGAGATATAACTTTATTTCTTGCATCAATATCCGCATAATATTTCCATTTTCCTTTCTCAAAATATAAAGCATCAATAATATTTAAAGCTGGAATATAAAACTGATACATTCCTTTAATATTCTCATTTAAAGGCAATAATCTATCAACAACAATCATTTCTCCTACAATCTTCTGATACTTTGGCTTTGTTCTTACTGCTTTCTTTTGAGAGTTAAATCCCTTGGAAATGGGCGTCGATTTTAACTTTGATTTTTTTACTTCATTTAAAATTGTTTGAGTTTCATAGTTCATATTCATGCTTGCATCGGCAGAATAAATATATACTAATCGCTTTGGTCTTTTATCATTTTCAAAATATTCACAACCATCAAGGTTAAAAATTCCATAACCAAAAGTCGGCGAGCCATTTGTTTTAATGTCCACTACTTCAATTACTTTGGCTTTTTTTGTATAATCCAAGCCTTTCCAACCTAAAAGAGTATATAATTTTTTGCCGTGATATTTATTTGTTATTAAATTATAATAACGAGATCCATACCATTTGTTAGCATTGAGCGACATCGACATCGGCTTTGAAATTTTAGCTGTATTATCGGTTAAAATTGTTGTAAGGTATGTCTTATTTTTTTGATTGTAAGATTGCACGATTCCGTAATAACTATAACTTCCATCATCAAAAGGAATTACCCAAGAAAAAATTCTTAAGTTTTTGTCGTCAGATGTTAAAACCGAAATTATCTTTAATGAATCGAAATTAAAAAATATTGATTTCTCTTGCTTAATTGCCTCGGAAATTAGTTTAATAATTTTAATGTTGGCTATATTTTTAACCTCTAATACTTCAGAAATATTTAATTTTTTAGAATTGGCATTTATGCTATCTTGTAATTGGTCTAAAATTGTGAAATTCTGACCAAAAGATTCAAAAGAAATACTTATTAAGAAAGCTATTGAAAGAATAATTTTGATTTTCATGAATGCCTAAACGTTTTAAATTGTATTTAATTTTGTAAAGATACAATTATGGATATTTTTAAAAAAGGCTATATTTTACTAAATATAAACAATTTTTTAAACATACTTTAATAGGTTTATTATAAGACTGCCATTAAGTAATAATATGTTGAAAAATTATTTAGTAGAATTACGAGATATTGTATATAATAGGTATCTTGCATTGAATTTTTGTTTTAAAATATGGAAATAATTAACAAAGTGGCTTCGTGGTTTATAAAAAAGAGAATTCATCAAATTGAACTCTTTTTGAAATATCCTCATGATGTTCAAAATGAACTGTTTAGACAGTTAATTAGCCAATCTGAAGATACATTTTGGGGCTTAAAATATGATTATAAATCTATAAAAAATTACGACGATTTTAAAAAAACTGTACCTATAAATACATACGATGACTTAAAACCTTACATTGACAGAATAAGAAATGGTGAGGAAGATGTGCTTTGGCCAGGTGCCGTACATTGGTTTGCAAAGTCTTCGGGTACTACAAGTGATAAAAGCAAATTTATACCAGTTACCGACGATTCTCTCGAAGATTGCCATTATAAAGGAGGCAAAGATATGTTGGCAGTTTATTACCAAAATCATCCAGAATCTGAAGTTTTAAATGGGAAAACTATCGGTGTTGCTGGTACTTCAAGACCTGATGAGGGAAAAAATGCAGGTAGTTTTGTTGGCGACCTTTCAGCAATTTTAATGAATAATTTGCCTCTTTGGGCCCATATAACTAAAACTCCAAATTTATCCGTTTCTTTAATGGAAGGTTGGGACGAAAAAGTGGATTTGATATCTAAACTAACAATCGATGAAGACGTAAGATTAATTTCTGGTGTCCCCTCATGGATGTTAATAATATTACATAAAGTATTAGAAATAACTGGTAAAACTATCATACAAGATGTTTGGCCTAACTTCGAATTAGTAGTTCATGGGGGCGTAAGTTTTGGTCCTTATGCTCAACAATTTAAAAATATTATGAGTCCTAAAACTCATTATCTCGAAGTTTATAATGCTTCTGAAGGTTTTTTTGGTCTCCAAGACGATAGCAATCGCGACGACATGATTTTAATGCTCGACTATGGAATTTTTTATGAATTTATTCCTATGTCTGAATTCAATAAACCAAATCCAACCATCATAAATCTATCTGGAGTAGATAGAGGAATTTGCTATGCCATGGTTATATCTACAAATGCTGGACTATGGAGATATATTATCGGTGATACTGTAACTTTCACTTCATTAGAACCTTATAGAATAAAAATTACCGGTAGAGTGAGATCTTTTATTAATGTGGTAGGCGAGGAATTGATGGTTGAAAATGCCGACAAGGCAATTTTGATTGCATGCAATCATACTAATGCGATAATTAAAGAATACACAGCAGCACCAATTATGGATACTAATGGAGCAAATATTCGTCATAAATGGCTGATGGAATTTGAACGTGAACCTGAAGATATCGATTATTTTACTCATGTTTTCGATAATTCCTTGAAGTCGGCTAACTCAGATTACGAATCTAAAAGATATATGAACATGCTTCTTAAATCTCCAGAAATAAAAATTTTACATAATGGAGCTTTTGTAAGCTGGCTTGCGAAAAATCATAAATTGGGAGGTCAATTTAAAGTTCCAAGGCTTAACAACGACTGTAATATTATTGACGAAATTTTGAATTGTAACGATGAATTATCTTAAACAAAAAATATTTATACTTTCAATAGTCTTTTTTTTGCCTCTGGCAATGCCATCGTCGAAACCAATATTGCTAATTGAAAATGTTGGTTCATTTGATGTTGATGCTATTGGAAATTTATTTGTTGAACATAATTCTATCTTGCATAAATTTAATGAAAATTTGGAAGAAATTTGTTCTTTTGAAGATAAATCTCTTGGAATAATTTCTTATTTTGAAGTTGAAGATCCGCTTAATATCTTGATTTATTATGCTGAAGCTGAAAAGATTGTGTTTTTAGACAATAATTTAGCTCCAAAAAGAAATACCGTTGATATTGCAGATTTGGGATTTCCTCAGGCTACCTTAACTTGTTCTTCTTATAATAATGGTTTCTGGATTTTTGATCCAATTTCTAATCAAATAATTAGATATGATAATTTTTTAAATCAATCTCAAATTTCTGGAAATATAAGTCAAATAATTAATGAGACAATTCAGCCAATAAAATTAACTGAGTCGAACGAATTTGTATTTCTAAAAGATAATGAAAAAGGTATTATAGTTTTTGATAAATATGGAACTTTCTTAAAGAAGATTCCAATGAAAAAAATTATTGATTTTCAACTTGTTGATGATAATATTAACATGCTTATATCCGACACAATTTTTTCATTCAATATGAAAAATATAAATATTGATACTTTACCATTGCCATTTTTTGGAGTAAAAGCTATTAAATTTTTGAACGATAAAATTTATTATAAAGACAAAGCTGAAAAACTTTATTCATTAACTTTAAATTGATTTTTAAAATTTATTGAAACAAGCGCGATTTTGACTAGCTTTTCGGCTTACTGCTGATTTATCTCCAAAAAATGAAACATCGTCAAATTGCATCCTAATTGAAATTTCATGAGCATCGCCCATAAGATTTTGTAGCTGAGAAATATTTATATCGTAACTATAGCCCAACTGAAGATTATTTGACCCAATTTTCATGTTTAAACCAACATTTACAGCCAAAGATTTTAAACTGTTTTTCCCGAAATCTAATCCTCCATTTCTAAACCAAAGCCCAACATAAATTGGCTTAAGCATTACATTACTGCCAATTACCATAGTTTTAAAAACATTTTGAGATTCATAAATAAAACTTGGTGTAATAAATATTGATTTGCTATACGATAAATCTAATTTGATGAGTGAATTGGCATAAATCACAGTTTTTATAGGCACTTTTGAAACCATACCGGTGAATGATTCATTAGGCTGAGTTATATGATGCATTGCTAAACCAGCATTAACAGTAGCCTTTGGTGTTGATTGAATTACTTTCCCAACATTGAACCTTAGATTTATTCCTGTGGCAAAATCCGGGTAAATTATATTATTAATTCCAGCATAACTATATGCTGATGTACCTGTTATACCAAAAATTGGATCCAACTGATCGCTAAATACAAGATTTTTAATTTGAAAATTTTTCTGTACATAAGCACCTTGTAATCCCATTTGAATATCAAAAACTCTCGGAATTACTATTAAATTGTAGGCATAAGAAAGTCCAAGCATATTGGTCTTTATAACGCCGTTGCCTTCAATTCCAGATAACATAATTAAACCTATTCCTCCTGATAAAAATGGTTCTTCTGAGTCAAGGCTAATATCCAAGGTATTTAAGCCATGATCCATTTTTCTCCAAAAATTGCGATAATTTGTTCTTGCATTAAATCCATCGCTGGAGCCACTTAATGCAGGATTGTAATATGTAGGATTTGTAAAAAATTGTGTAAAACCTGGATCTTGTGCATCTAAATTTAATGATGCTAATAAAATCATTGCCGATAGTAGAAATTTTCTAATCATAATCTTGTCTTTTGGAATGACTAAATTATAATTTTTGAGTTCTATAATCAATAATGGTTTTTTATTTAAATATCTACTTTTCTGTTTTCAGAAGTAATAGTTTGAATATCATTTATTTAAATAAAATTTAATGCAAAAGAAGCTTAAAAAAATGTTTCATCGGCAAAAGAAATTATTTGCATAAAAATTTATTTAAAATAATTTTCCAGAAATGAGATTACATTTTTCTCAACCCTTTGAGGCACATTTTCCGAATTATCGGCAATAAATTTTTGACCAGTAATTATCTCAAATAATTCAATATATCTATTAGAAATCATTGAAATAAATTCATCGGATAATTCTGGTAGTTTTTGACCTTTGTGTCCTTGGAATCCGTTTTTCATAAGCCACTCTCTTACAAATTCTTTTGACAATTGTTTTTGCGGAAGCCCTTTCATTTGTCTTTCCTCATAACCATCAGCATAAAAATATCGAGAAGAATCGGGGGTGTGAATTTCGTCAATCAAATAAATTTCATCACCAATTTTACCAAATTCATATTTAGTATCGACCAAAATTAGTCCCTTTTTAGCTGCCATTTCAGAACCTCTTTGAAAAAGTTTTTTAGTGTAATATTCCAATTTTTCATAATCTTCTTCAGAAACAAGTCCTTGTTTTAGAATCTCTTCTTTTGAAATATCTGCATCGTGGCTGCCTTGGTCTGCTTTAGTAGTGGGTGTGATAATCGGCTCTGGGAATCGTTGATGCTCTTTCATCCCATCAGGAACTGGAACTCCACAAATTTCTCTTCCACCATTTTTGTATGTTCGCCACGAGCTTCCTGTAAGGTATGATCTTATAATCATTTCTACTGGAAAAGTATTGCATTTTTTCCCAAATGTTGCCATCGGGTCGGGAGAAGCTATTTTCCAATTTGGAATAATATCATTTGTGGCATCCAGAAATATTGTGGCTATCTGATTCAATACCTGCCCTTTATAAGGAATTGCTTTTGGTAATACCACATCGAAAGCCGAAAGCCTATCAGAAACAATCATCATCAAATAATCATTGTTAATTGTGTAAACATCTCTAACTTTTCCTTTATAAAAATTTGTAACGTTTGGAAAATTGAAGTCAGTTTTTGGAAGTGTATTATTCATTATCTGAGGTTTAAGATTTCTCATAATTGTTATATGCTTGGATAATTTTTGTAACCAATTTATGTCTGACGACATCATTTTCATCAAGCATAATAAAGTTGATTCCTTCAATATTTTGCAAAAGTGAATATGCTTCAACTAAGCCAGATTTTTGGTTACGTGGTAGGTCAATTTGAGTTATATCGCCAGTAATCACGAATTTAGCATTTGCACCCATGCGAGTTAAAAACATTTTTAGTTGAGCATGCGTTGAATTTTGAGCTTCATCCAGAATAACAAAAGCATTATCTAAAGTTCGTCCTCTCATGAAAGCTAATGGTGCAATTTCAATGGTGTTATCCTCCAAATAACCTTGAAGTTTGGATTGAGGCAACATGTCTTTTAAAGCATCATATAGTGGTTGAAGATATGGATCGAGTTTTTCTCTCAAATCACCTGGAAGAAAGCCAAGACTTTCTCCCGCTTCAACAGCTGGTCGGGTTAGAATTATTCTTTTAATTTCCTGATTTTTAAGCGCTCTAACAGCAAGTGCTACAGCGGTATATGTCTTACCAGTGCCAGCTGGACCGATCGCAAAAATAATGTCATTTTCGCTAAGGCTTTCAACCATTTTGGATTGATTTTTACTGCGAGCTTTTATTACTTTTCCATTTCTACCATGTACTAATATATTTGAGTCATTTTGAGGGGTATATAATTCTTGTTTTTTATTGTTTGATGAATTAATTAGCTGGTTAATATCTTTGGTATCAACAATTCCAAATTTATTGTAATGTATTAATATAAAGTTCATTAACTCTTGAAAATTATTTAAATTTACTTCATCACCTATTGCTTTTATTACATTGCCTCTGGATAATATTCGTAATTGTGGGAATTCTTTTGCAATCAAATCTAAATTTGCATTTTGTAAACCAAAAAATTCTACTGGATTGCTGCTCTCTATTGTAAAAACTCTTTCACCGCTCACTTATAATTTGGTATTTAAAAATTTGTGCTAAAATATAGAATTTGATTAAAGATTGAGAAAATTATTTTTAGAATTAATATTTTTAGAATTGTTTTATACTAAAATTTTTACTCATTTATATATTTTTAGATTTTCTTAAATTATTATTGATACAAATGTAATAGTACTAATTTAGCAATTTGTTACTATCAACGAAAATGTTTAAATTTTGTGAAAACAATATGAAGGTTTATAAACTATAATAATTAATTATGAAAGACGTAGTTTTGGTAATGGGAGCAAGTGTAAACACTGAAAGATATTCAAATAAAGCAATTAAGTTGTTGCGAAAAAATCAAAAAAATGTTGTTGCATTTGGATTAAATGAAGGCATAATAGATGACGTGGAGATTTTTAATAAGTTGATTAAATATGATGATATTCATACTGTTTCCTTGTATTTGTCGCCGAAAAATCAACCAAGTTATTATAATTATATATTATCTTTAGAACCTAAAAGAGTAATATTTAATCCAGGAACTGAAAATGCTGATTTCTCTAAAATATTAAATGAAAAAAATATTAAAGTTGAAGAAAATTGCACTTTAGTGATGTTAAATTTTGGAATTTTTTAAAAATAAAATATAATTTGTTGCTAATTAACTCAATTTAAATAAATTTGCTAATTCAAACATAAATAAATGCAATACGGTATAACAAATGTTCAAATTATGCCTCTAAGGGCGACAGCATCTGATAAATCGGAAATGACTTCTCAATTGTTGTTTGGAGAGTTGTTTGAAATAATTGATGCAAGTAAAAGCTGGGCATATATTAGAAATTTATATGATGATTATGAAGGCTGGGCAGATAAAAAACAATTTATTATATTGCCTACTAATGAAGCAAATAGACTAATAAATTCTGAAGTAAATTATACAAATGAGTGGATTTCTAGGGCATACAGTCTGACGGCTAAGCAAGAATTTGCCTTCGTTTTGGGTAGTCACCTGAATGGTTTGAAAAATGGAAAAATTAGAATAAATGAAAACGAATTTATCGTTCGAGAAAGTCCACTTTCGTTCAAAATTGAAAAGACACAAGCAAGCATTTTATTAAACTCTAAAAAATTTATTGGGGCACCGTATTTATGGGGAGGCAAAACTCCTTTTGGAGTTGATTGTTCAGGTTTTACACAGACAGTATTTAAGCTTTGCGGTATAAAATTATTAAGAGACGCTGCTCAACAATCTCTACAAGGTGTAGGAGTTGATTTTATTGATGATGCAGAATGTGGTGATTTAGCTTTTTTTGATAACGATGAGGATGATATTATACATGTTGGTATTCTTCTTAACAATTCAAAAATAATTCATTCTTCTGGTTTTGTGAGGATTGATTCAATTGATCATAATGGAATTTTTAATGAAGATATCGGCGATTATTCTCATAAACTGAGAATTATAAAAAGATTTTTATAAAGAACAATTTTAAAACATACTCACTTAAAAAATAAATTTGAAATTTAAAATATTTATCATGATAAGTTTGTATTTTAAAAGTTTTAATGTTACTTTTGCCATGTCAAATCAAAAACTTATTTGGTATAAAAATTAATTTATGCATGGTTAAACATTATAACATAAAAATTGAGGGCGATTTAGATAACGCAGATTTTAATTACTATTGCCAGACTGGGGCTTATAAATTTGATATAAGTGCAGTGTATGTGAATGGAAATTCCAGAGATGTGGAATTATCTGCAGAAGGTGATGAAGAAAATCTTAAAAACTACTTAACATATTTGCATTCAGGACCTTTGACTTCGGCAATTGAGACTTTTAATTTTACCGAAAGTGAAGTGGAAGGTATGGTTGGTTTTATTTCAAAGAGACATTTTCGAGCTCAAAAGAAATCAATACTAAATAAGATTTTTAGAAAAAAAGAAAAAAAATAACTTATGACTACAGTTAAAATTATTTTAGCTGGACATGTACAAGGAGTTGGATTTCGTCAATTTATATTACAAAAAGCTATACAATTAAATATCAATGGCTTTGTAAAAAATCAGAATGATGGTTCTGTTATAGTCGAAGCATCAGGAAATCAGGATAATTTGGAGCTATTTATAGAAAATTGTAAAAATGGACCGACCAGGGCAATAGTTAGCCAATTTAGTATAATTGATTTACCAATCAAGGATTATAAATTGTTTGAAATAAGATAGTTAATGCTATTTCCAATCTCATTTAATTACAATCATAATATTTTATGATTATAAAATATTGTAAATACATAAAAAATATTCTGATATTGTAATAAAAAAAATAGCTAATCAAACCGAATTTTGTAATTTGCAGTCCTAAATTAAGAGTCAAAGTCATGAGAAGAAATATTGTAGCAGGAAACTGGAAAATGAATAAATTATTTTCGGAAGCAGATGATTTATTGTTTTCACTAAAGGAAGAATTAGATAAAAAAAGTTCTAAAAATGTTGACGTAATTGTTTGTCCACCATTTCTTTATATAGAACTTGCAACAGACATCGCAGAAGATTCGAAGATTCTTGTTGGCGCTCAGAATGTTAGTAAATTCGATGATGGTGCATTTACTGGCGATGTTTCTGCCTCAATGTTACAATCGATGGAAGTGGAGTATTGCATTGTTGGTCATAGTGAACGAAGGAAGTATTACTCGGAGACTAATGAGGAAATTGCTATAAAAGTTAATAAATTACTCGAATTTGATATTTCACCGATAGTTTGTTGTGGTGAAATATTGTTGGAACGTGAACAAGGTCTGCAATTTAAAGTTGTAGAAAAACAACTCACAGAATCATTATTTCACCTTTCGAAAGAGGAGTTTAGCAATATTATTTTAGCCTACGAACCTGTTTGGGCAATTGGAACTGGAAAAACTGCCTCAGCAGCCCAAGCACAAGAAATGCATGCCTTTTTAAGGAGTTTAGTGAAAAAAAAGTATGGACAAAATGCTGCTCAAAATTTATCAATATTGTATGGAGGAAGTTGCAATGCAGCAAATGCAAAAGAGCTCTTTGCAAATATTGATGTCGATGGTGGACTTATAGGTGGTGCCTCATTAAAAGCAGAGGACTTCATAAAAATTGTAAACTCTTTTTAATCATAAACTTATTTAAGAATAAATTAATGACCTTTTGCAGGTGATTTATATTTAAGTTTTGTGCCTGTTTTGAAGGTAAAAAATTTCTGTATAATGAAGCTATAAATGACCACGAAAACAGTTGTCATAATTTTTGATAATGTAGGTAAAATCAAAAAATGTTCTATAAATATTTTCAAGAGAATATAGTTTAAAATAATTGAACCTCCGACACTTATAGCATATCTTAGCAATTGTTTTGCACCATGCAACTTAGATTTTGTGAAAGTTACATATTTGGCAAGCAAAAAACCAGTTGAAAAAGTTATTGGAAATACAAAAATAAAGGCTGCTATATATGGGCTTATTGCAATAAATCCAAAATCAACTATTTGTTTATCAAATATATATCTATAAAAAATGAAGTATAAAAAGATATCCAAAACTGTGTTTACACCACCAGTAGCAATATAATAATACGTTTCTCTATTTATAAATTTTCTAATTGATGGATGATAAAAAACATCCAAAAATTTGGTAACATGATTGCCCGCTATAATAAATCCTTTTTTCATGTTACTTTCCGATACAAAATTTGCCAAAAATACTTCCAAGTAAATCATCAGTAGTGATTTGACCAGTAATTTCACTAAGATGTGTTAGAGCTTCTCTTACATCAATGGAAATCAGGTCAATAGGAATGTTATTTTCAAATCCTTTTTTTATATTTTGAATATCTACCAAAGTTTTTTTCAATATATCTATATGACGAGCTGAAGAAACAATTGTATTATCATTAATTCTGAAATGCTCAACGTATTTTAGTAATTGATCTAAAATTTTATTGGTATTAATTTTATTTTTTGCCGAAATTAATATTTGATTCGACTCAAAGGAGTTAGGATTTTTTAATAAATCAGATTTATTTACAATTTCAATTACTGTTTTGCCATCTTTCTTAAAGTCAATTATTCTATTTAAATCTTCTTGTTTAAATCCTTGTTCATCAACAATATATAAAATTATTGAAGCTTCTTTTATTTTACTCAATGTTTTTTCAATGCCTAAATTTTCTATTATATCATTGGATTTTCTAAGTCCTGCAGTATCTATTATTCTAAACAAGTTTCCAGAAATTAAAAGTGTATCTTCAATAAAATCTCTTGTTGTACCTGGTATATCAGAAACAATAGCTTTATCATCTTCGAGAAGCAAATTTAGAATTGTTGATTTTCCAACATTTGGTTTGCCAATTATTGCAACAGGAATTCCAGATTTTAATACTTTTCCAAGACGATATGAATCAATAAGTTTAGTAATTTCTTTTTTGATAGTTTCAATAAATTCAAAAAATTTCTTCCGGTCTGCAAATTCAACTTCCTCTTCAGCAAAATCCAATTCCAATTCTAATAATGAAGCAAAATCAATAAAATTATTTCTTAATATTTTTATATTATCTGAATAATTCCCCTTTAATTGCCTCATTGCAATTAAATGTGAGATTTCTGATTTGCTATCAATGAGGTCATTAACTGCTTCTGCCTGAGATAAATCTAATTTTCCTCTTGCAAAAGCTCGCATAGTGAATTCGCCTGGCTCTGCTGGCCTAATATTATTTTTTTGCAGAAGTTCCATTATTTTCTGCTGAATGTAAATAGAACCATGGCAACTAATTTCTATAGAATTTTCACCTGTGTATGATTTTGGTTCATGAAAAAGGGAAAGAATTACATCATCAATTTTATTATATCCATCCATCATGTATCCATAAACTTCAGAATATCCTGACATCAATAAAATATTATTGGCTGAGTTGGCAGGTTTAAATAATTTTGAAATAATTGGAAAAATAGAATCTCCACTACACCTTATAATTGCTATTGCAGAAATTCCACCACCTGTAGCAATGGCAGCGATATTGTCTTTCTTATAAAATGAAAAATCATTATTCATTAATATCAAATAAAGTCAATTCCTGTATAATTGAAAGGACTAATTTCTTTTAATTCTAATTTGATAGAATCACTAATTTCTAGATTATCAATAAATTGTGCAATAGATTCCTGAGAAATAGTTTGGTTAGTTCGTGTTAGCTCTTTCAAAGCCTCATAAGGATTGGGATATCCTTCACGGCGAAGTATTGTTTGTATAGCCTCGGCAATAACTGCCCAATTTTTATCTAAATCTGATAAAATTATTTTTTCATTAATAATAAGTTTATCAATACCTTTCATTAGGGATTTGTATGCAACGATACTGTGAGCAAATGGAAGCCCTATATTCCGCAGAACTGTTGAGTCGGTTAAATCTCTTTGTAACCTTGATATTGGTAATTTGCTGGATATAAATTTCCCCACAGCATTAGCCATTCCAAGATTTCCTTCTGCATTCTCAAAGTCAATTGGGTTTATTTTATGTGGCATTGCAGAAGAACCAATCTCACCCTCTTTTATTTTTTGACTAAAATATCCAATTGAAATATATGTCCAAAAGTCTCTGCACAAATCAACAAGAATATTATTTATTCGGCAAATACCATCGAGAAATGCAGCAAGATGATCATAATGTTCAATTTGTGTAGTAATAGCTGAGCGTTTTAATTCTAAAATATCATTTACAAAAATATTTGCAAATTCTACCCAATCAATTTCAGGAAATGCTACATTATGAGCATTAAAATTTCCTGTAGCACCACCAAATTTAGCAGCAAAAGGTATAGATTTAAGAAGATTATATTGTTCGTTTAATCTATTGTAAAAAACATAAATCTCTTTTCCTAATTTTGTGGGAGATGCGGGTTGGCCATGAGTTCTTGCCAGCATTGGAATGTTTTTCCATTCAAGTGCTAATGCTTGAATTTTTTCCATTAATTCTAAAAGCAAAGGCTCATAAATTTTTTGAAATGCATCTTTCATTATAAGAGGAATAGCAGTATTATTTATGTCCTGAGAAGTAAGTCCGAAATGAATAAACTCTTTAAAATCAGACAAATTTAATTTCTCGAATTGTTCTTTAATAAAATATTCTACGGCTTTTACGTCATGATTAGTAACTTCTTCAATTTCCTTAATCTTAGAAGCATCTTCAAGCGAAAAATTTAAATAAATATCTCTTAAATCATCAAAAGCTTCTTCCTTAAAATTTATTAATTGAGGCAAAGGTATTTGACAAAGTGAAATAAAATATTCAATCTCGACGAGCACTCTATATTTTATTAAACCAGCTTCGCTAAAAAAATCTGTTAAGTTTTCAACTTTACTTCTATACCTTCCGTCGATAGGAGATATTGCTGTTAATTCCCTGGTATTCATACTTTTGTATTTTAATAAATTCCTTTACAAAGGAAAATAAAAAAAGCTTATAAAATGATTATTAAATTCAAAAAAAACAATTGTATTTTTCAGCCTATTTCTAAAAATAATTTTTTTAAAGCATTGAATAGCATTTTTTTATTGTTTTGAAAGTGGAATTAATATCGTGATCTAAACCCACTGAATAGCGCACTAATCCTGGAGAAAGGCCCATCTCGCGTTGTATTTCTTCTGGAACCTCCGATGAAGTACTTGACCCAGAATTGCTAAAAAGTGTCTTGAAATACCCTAAACTAACAGCTAAATATCCTACACCATTTTTCTGCATTAGCTTCATGAATCTGCTTGCTCTTGCAGATGTATCTAAATCAATGGCTAACATTCCTCCGAAACCATATTCTTTATTCATCATTGATTTCATCAGTTGATGTTGCGAATGAGATTTTAAACCCGGATAAATGACTCTTAAACCTAATTTCTCAAATTTTTCAGCAAGAAACAATGCGTTATGGCTATGTTGAGTCATTCTAATAGGTAAAGAGAAAAGATTTTTATGAATATTCGCTGCTCTAATTGAATCGAGAACGCCTCCAAGCAACATGGAAGTCCCTTCATTTAAATCAATTAAATTATTTATAAATTCGCTATCACCACAGATTGCACCAGCAGTTGTGTCATTTTTACCATTCACAAATTTAGTTAATGAATACACTACCACATCGGCTCCTAAAACTTTAGGAGATAAAATCAATGGAGAAAAAGTGTTATCCACAACAAGTGTTAATTTATGTTTTTTTGCAATTTCTTTCAAACGAGGGATATCTGAAACTTGCAAAAGCGGATTAGTAAGACTTTCAGTATATATTATTTTGGTATTTGGTTTTATTGCTTTTTCAACAGATTCTAAGTTTACAATATTCACAAAATCAGTAGTAATATTAAATTTTGGTAGGTAGTTTTTTAAAAAAGCGTAAGTTCCACCATAAGAAGAAACTGAGCTCACAATGTGATCTCCAGATTTGCAAAGCTGTAAAATTGTATTTGTTATAGCAGCCATTCCAGAGCCAAGATCCCAAGCGGCCTCAGTACCCTCCATAGCTGCAAGCGATTTTGCTAATGCAAAGTTTGTTGGATTCCAATGGCGGCTGTATAAGTATGCACCTTCCAACTTGCCATCAAAACAATCTTTCATGGATTCACCGCTTTCAAATGTATAAGTTGCCGAGTCATTTATCATGTGATTTACTCCCCTATGAGAGCCAATTTCAGATGAGTTCTCTAGTGCTTTTGCAGGATTAAATTTCATATTTTCAATATTATTTGTTACTTAATTTAAATAAGGCAAATATATGTTAATATCTAAATAAGTGAAGTATTATACAAATAAAAGTATATAATATTAAGTAATAAACAATAATAATTCAAAATAAGAAAGTAAAATATATTAATTATATTTCTTTTGCTTAAACAAATCAATTGATTCTATAATTTCTAAAATTAATTATAAGTTTTTCTCTAATACTTTGAATTAGAAAGAAAGTTGCGAATTGATAACATCAGAATTTTTAAAGGAAATTTTGAAGATTCTAAAATATGGAATATTATTCTTTACATACAATATGGTATGGCAGGCTTCATAAATATAATAAAAAACAATTAAATAATTCCAAAAATTGGAAAATATCTCAAATGCTAAATTACTCAATTTGAGATATAATTTGCATTAATTTAAATAAAACAATATAAATAGCTAATAAACAGTATTTTAAAAAAATATTTTAACGAAGTTTGATTTTAATAATTAATTTTTTTAAATATTTATATTTATTACACAAAAATTGTACAAATATATATAAACAACTGAAAATAAGTATAATAAAATATATACATAATAAAAATGAGAAAAATAAATCCATAAAAAGGAATAAATACTTGAAATAGGAATAATTCTCTATATAGTTTTGCTGCACAACAACAGTAAATCAGATGCCATGAAAAATCTTTTCAAAATATTTAAAGTAGTACTCGGGCTAAGTATTCCCTTTTCAATGGTTGCACAATCTACTTTCCCTAATCTAAGTCAGAATTCACTACCCATTAGTTTAGTTACTAATAACATTCCGATAGAGCAAACTGAGCCTCAACGCACAATAATTAATAGTGATGAAAATAGTATCACAATAAATTATAAATTTAATGGATATCAGATTGCTAATAGACAAGAAGCAAATCAATCATATCAATATATACAGATAAAGAATTTCTCCAAGATGGGCGAAGTTGGAAAACCAGCATTGCCAGCACATAATGATATGATTGCCTTGCCAAGTGAGTCTTACTCTATTCAAATAATTGAAGCTCCTTATAAAGAAATTTCTGGATTCAATATTTTCCCTGCTTTAGAAGCTGCTTCAGACGAGGCTGGTACATCTGAACCTACATTTATTATTGATGAAAATACTTATTCATCTAATTCATTCTTTCCAAGTGAAATTGTAAAAGTAGAAGTTATTCAAAAAATAAGGGGTGTGAATATGGGAATATTCCAAGTAAGACCAATACAATTTAATCCAGTAACTCACAAAATTAGAGTTTATCAATATATCAAATATAAGATTATTTTTAATGGACAGAACCAAGAATTTCAAAATTTAAAAAACAATAACTCAGATAATTACCTAAAAAATTTAAATCATGGTATACTCAATTCTAACTTACTTCCTCTTAAAAGAAATTTATCTGCAAAAAGCTCAAATAGTGTTTGTAACATTATCATCATTACTACCAACAATTATATGGCAGCGGCTGATACGCTTGCTAAGTGGAAAAGACAATTAGGATTTAGTGTCCTTATAGTTAGCAAAGCTTCGTGGACATTTTCTCAAGTGAAAGATACTGTTTATTCATTGTATCAAAGTTGGAATCCTCACCCTGATTATTTGACTATTATTGGTGATCATGCTGATGTTCCTGCTGATTCAATCCCTTATGGAACTACATATTACCTTTCTGATTTATATTATGCATGTATGGATGGTGCAGCTGATTATTTTCCTGATATGGCTTTTGGAAGAATATCTGTGAATTCTGCATCTCAAGCTTTAACAGTAATTCAAAAAATTGTAAATTACGAGCGTAATCCAGTAAACGACCAAAGCTTTTTTAGCAATATTGCAACTGCGTCATATTTTCAAGATGGGGCAACACTTGGTTCATCTTTTGATGGCTATGCCGACAGAAGGTATCTGCATACTGCTGAAGAAATTCGTTCGTACTTAGTAACAAAGAATTATAGCGTAAATAGAATTTATTATGCTTTTTCTAATAGGAATCCAACACATTATAATAATGGATATTATAGTATGGGAGAAGCTGTTTCTTCTGATATATTAAAATCTAATGGATTTCAATGGAACGGCAGTGCAGCAGATATTAATTCAAATATTAACGCTGGGAAATTCTTATTCATTCATAGAGATCATGGATATTACGATGGTTATGGTTGGGAACATCCTTATTATTTAAATCAAGAGGCTAATACACAAGTTTCTGATGGAAATCATATAAATCAGCTTACAAATGGAAATAAATTACCTGTCCTTTTAAGCATTAACTGTAATACTGGCGAATTTAGAATGCCAGAATGCTTTGCAGAAAATTTTCTAAGAAAAGCTGACGGCGGTGCTGTAGGAGTTATTGCCCCAACATATACGACTTATTCTGGCTACAACGATGCAATTGCTGATGGCTTAATAGATGCAATTTGGTCAAATCCTGGCCTTGTACCAGCTTTTGGTTCTGGAGGAATAAGCAATCCAACAGTGAATGTTCACTCAGATATATTTAGTATGGGTGATGTTATGGTTCAAGGATTACTTAGAATGACTCAAACTTGGGCATCTACTACAAAATACAAAATGCAATACGAAATTTATATGTATTTTGGTGATCCAGCAATGAAAATTTGGACTGCAAATCCAACAACAATCTCAGTTGCAAATATTGATACAATTATTCGTTTTGACTCATCTATAGTAATAAACAGCTCTAATTGCCCAAATGGAATTGCAACCTTAATGATTAATGATTCATTAGTGAGTTCGGCGACTTTAGTTAATGGAAGTGGCACTTTAAATTATTCAATCTCTGGAGATGCACAAGCTATTTTAACAATTTCCGCTCACAATTTTAGACCTTTTATCAAAAGTATTCACCTTAACAACATTATTAAATCTGTTGCACCAAGTTCACAAGCCAAAAACGTTAGGTTTTTAGCCGATGGTGGTAAGTCAGCAAGCATTTATGTTGAATGGGACAAAGGAGATGGCGATTTTGACCTTGTGAAAATAAGCGAAGATGGAAATTTTACAGCACCCACCAATGGTGTTGAATATTCTGCAAATATAGTTTATTCAGGTGCTGGCGAGCAAGTAGTATTCGCTGCTGCTGGAACTTCCGTAACTGTTTCTAATTTAACTTCTGGACAGGTTTACTGGTTTAGGGTTTATGAATACAATAACGATGGTATTTACACACTTTACCAAACCATAACCGAAAGTAACAATCCAAATACGCCTGATGGTGGCGGAGTTTTGCCTGTTGAAATCTCAACATTTAAAGCGGTAGTAATTGATGGCAAAATAGATGTTCAATGGGTAACGGTTTCTGAAATTAATAATGATAAGTTCTTGATTCAGAGATCAACAAACCGATATCATTTTGATGAGATTGGGCAAGTGAATGGCAATGGTAACTCAAATGTTCCTATAGAATATAACTTTATTGATAAAAACCCAGTAAATGGAATTTCATATTATCGACTTGCGCAGCTTGATTTTGATGGAAAAATAAAATATTCCAAAATTGCTGATGCTCATTTTGATGAATCATCGAATAATAAAATTCTTTCCAAGATAATACAGAATTCCCAAGAAATTGAGCTAAGTATTTCTCAAATTATTGAAAGAACATTGATATCATTAATTGATGTTACTGGCAAAGTAATTTACAAAAGTGAAATCAATCCAAGTAATGAAAATAGTAAAATCAAAATACCAATTACAAATATATCAAAAGGAATATATCTGATTGCTCTGCAGTCAGAAAATAAAAGAGAAGTTACAAAATTTATTATAAATAATTAAAGAAAGGGAAATAGCTATGAATAACAGAAAATTATCAGTTTTATTGGCCGAAGACAATCCAATAAGTTCAAAATTAGCCCAAATAAACATATCAAAAATGGGACATAAACTTGACGTAGTTTATAATGGGCAACAAGCTGTAGAAAAATTTCTACTGAATAAATATGATATTATTTTGATGGATATAGAAATGCCAATTATGAATGGCATTGATGCCACAAAAAGGATTCGCGAAATTGAATGTGAAAACCATTTGGATGAGCATATAAGAATTGTTGCAATGACTGCTCATGATGGTGAAGAATTAAAAAAATATCACTATTCTGGATTAGATGATTACTGTTCTAAACCATATAAAAGAGATGAATTATCAAGATTATTTCAATGAAATATAATAGATTATGATGCACATAAAAATATCTTACCATAATTTTACCTGGCGATTATTTATTAAAACAGCCCCACCTCATTAGCAGTTCTTTGGTTAATATTGTTGTTCAAAAGACTGGCTCGCTGTTGCCAGTTTTTTTTTGGCTAATTTGTTAATAATTGAATTCGATAATTATATTTAATTAATTTTGCTTAATAAATTTATTAAACACATACACAAGATTTAATGCTATGAAAAAATTATTATTTTTATTTATCGTTTCAAGTTTGATGTTTTCAGCTTGCAAAAAAGACCCCGTTGCAACAGATAATGGTCTGAACCCTACATCAACACAAAATGGTTTTGCAGTTAATTACACTGCAACTTGGTGTTTCTATTGTGGTGATTGGGGTGAATTATTAACTCACGATTATGCAAATGCAGCACCTAATGGGGCTATTGTTGCTTCACATGCAGCCAGCGATCCAATGACAAATAATTTGTATGCCTCCTTTACAGCTGATAGAACCACTGGTGGCGGTATTCCATCTTTCTGGGTTGGTGATGTAATGACAACTTCTGCAGGAGCAATGACAGCTTTATTAAGCCAGGCAGCACCTTGTGGAGTCGACTACAAATACTCAGTTTCTGGTTCAACCATGACAATTGACACAAAAACCAAATTCTTTTCTGCCGCTACTGGCGATTATTACCTAAGTGTTTTAATTGTTGAAGATGGTATTAATGGAAATTCTACAGCTGGAAACTATGCGCAAAATGGGGTAACTAATTCATATCCCAATGATGACTTTAAACATGATTTTGTTTTAAGAGCTTCTAATGTTGCAGGAAATGCCTACGGTGTTTTAATTACTCAAAACCCAGCTGCAGATTTTACTATCGACAAATCCTTTACAATTGCTCTTGATCCTACATGGAAAAATCCTTATGCAGAATGTATTATTTGGAAACACGAATCATCGGGAGCCGTTCCTAAATACAAGTATATGAATTCTTTAAGAAAGAAAATGTAGATATTAAAAAAATAAATTTAAGAAAATAGGCTACAAAATTATTTGTAGTCTATTTTTTTTTATTTTATGCTTTACTTTAGCATTTCTTTCGTTGTATTTTTACATCCTTTGAATGATGAAACCAAAATGAATTGATATGTTAGTAGATAATAATAACGATGCAAATGACTGGCGAAATAAATACGATTGGAGTGATAAGCTAATACTAATCGTTGAGGATATTGAAGCTAATCACATGTTTATAGCTGCTGCTTTAAAACGCACTAGTGCTCAACTTTTGTGGGCTAAAGATGGCATGGAGGCAGTGGAAATGTGTAGAGAGTACGAGTCAATTGATTTGGTACTTATGGATATCCGATTACCAAAACTTGATGGTTATGAAGCCACAAGGCAGATAAAAGAATTTAGACCTAAATTACCAATTATCGCTCAAACTGCCTATGTTATGTCAAATGAAAAAGGCAAGGTTTTACAAGCTGGTTGCGATGATTTGATAACAAAACCGATTAGATTAAATGTTTTAATTTCCACAATCGCAAAATATATTGAGGAATAATAATATTCCTTTATACCTAATTTTTCTGCCTGAATAATCACCTACAACAATTTGTAAGGTGATTTTTAATTATTTAGAAAAAGACTAAAAATCCCCAAATTTCATTATTGAAAAAGTTTAGATTTATTAAAAGCAAAGATTATTATATTTGCGTGATTTTTAACTTAAATTTAATGCCATGGATGATTTTAAAGTAAAATTTTCTGATGCAGTTAAACCTGCTCTTATTATATCATTGATAATTATAGCGTTATCTCTTATAATACAATTTTTAGTAAACAGCCTTGAGACACAAAAGTACATAGGTTATGTAGTGATTTTATTTGAATTAGGTTTGTTGATTTATTTTGGAATTCAATATCGAGATTCTTATGCAAATGGTTCACTAACTTATGGACAATCATTTACTTACCTATTTTATTTATCAATAATTCTTTCATTAGCACTAAGCATTTTTTATTATATCAATATAAAATATATTGACCCGAGTATGCTGGATAAAATGGTTGAAGCTGGAAGAGAAAAATTTGAAAGCCAAGGTAAATTAACGGACGAACAAATTGATCAAGCAATAGAAATGCAAGCAAAATTTATGACTGTTGGCTGGATGGCAATGTGGTCCCTTATCGGAAATGTTATTTTCTCCTTAATACTTTCTTTGATAGGAGCGATATTTATTAAGAAAGAAAATCAAAATTCCATAGAAGAATAGATAAATAAATTCATGAATATATCTGTAGTAATTGCTTTATTAAATGAAGCTGAATCTCTTCCTGAACTGCGTCAATGGATAGAAAAGGTGATGTTGGAAAATAACTTTACCTACGAAATATTATTTATTGACGATGGAAGTAATGATGGTAGTTGGAAAATAATTGAGAAATTTTCTGAAGAAAATCAATGTATAAAAGCAATAAAATTTAGAAGAAATTATGGTAAATCAGCTGCTTTGAATTCCGCTTTTGTGGCAGCCCAAGGTGATGTGATTATTACCATGGATGCTGATTTACAAGATAGCCCTGACGAAATTCCAGAATTATATCGAATGATTATTGAAGACGGATTTGATTTAGTTTCTGGATGGAAAAAGAAAAGGCATGACCCTCTTTCAAAAACATTGCCGACAAAATTTTATAATGGAGCTACTCGATATGTAACTGGCCTTGATTTGCATGACATGAATTGCGGACTGAAAGCATATAAAAAGGAAGTTATAAAAACAATTGAGGTTTATGGAGAGATGCATAGATACATACCAGCCATAGCAAAATGGTCTGGATTTACCAAAATTGGAGAAAAAGTTGTGGTTCATAAAGCCCGTAAATATGGTAAAACCAAATTTGGTTTGGAAAGATTCATAAATGGATTTTTAGATTTGATGACGATAGCCTTTATATCAAAATTTGGTAAGAGACCAATGCATCTCTTTGGCTCAATTGGAACGGTACTTTTTGCTTTGGGTTTTGTTATCGCTGGCTATTTAACCGTTGAAAAATTGTTTTTCTTGGTTTTTAAAATGACAGAAAGACCTTTGTTCTATTTAAGTATGCTCTGTATGCTTATGGGCACAATATTATTTGTTGGTGGTTTTTTAGCTGAATTGATTTCTCGAAATTCCAGTATTAGAAATATATATAATATTGAAAAAACTATCGGTATAGATGAATGATAATCAAACTGTTGATATAGTAATTTTGGGTTCGGCTTTTCCATTGCGTGGAGGGTTATCAAGTTACAATCAACGTTTAGCCGAGGCTTATCAACAACAAGGTTTTAAAGTTAAAATAATCACTTTCAGCCTTCAATATCCAAATTTTCTTTTTCCAGGCAAATCTCAATTTTCTGATGAACCTAAGCCCAACAATTTAGATATTGAAATTTTACTCAACTCAATAAATCCTTTTTCATGGATTAAAGTTGGAAGAAAAATAAAAAAATGGAAACCTAAATATTTAATTATTAAATTCTGGATTCCTTTTATGGCACCGGCATTTGGAACTGTTGCTCGAATTGCAAAAACAAATCATTTCACTAAAGTTGTTTCAATTATTGATAATATTATTCCACACGAAAAGAGGATAGGAGATAGGTTTCTTTCTAATTATTTTGTGAAATTTGTTGATGGTTTTATTTGTATGTCGGAGTCTGTAATGATTGATTTAAAAACATTTACAACTACTAAACCAATAATTTTTACACCTCATCCACTATACGATAATTTTGGGATGAAATTAGATAAAAATGAAGCAAAAAAAATATTGCAAATAGATGAACAAGGCAAATATATTTTGTTTTTTGGTTTTATAAGAGATTATAAAGGATTAGATTTGCTTTTAAAATCAATGGCAGATAAGCGTATCAAAAACCTTGCTATCAAGGCAATTATTGCCGGTGAGTTTTATACCGATAGGAAAATTTATGACAACTTAATTCAAGAGCTAAATATTGAGAAATCACTAATTTTATGCACAGATTTTATTCCAGATTCTCAAGTTGGAGTTTATTTTAGCGCAGTTGATTTAGTTGTTCAACCCTATAAAAATGCAACACAAAGTGGTGTAACCCAAATTAGTTATTCTTTTGATAAACCTATGATTGTAACCAATGTAGGTGGTTTATCCGAAGTTGTAATTCATAAAAAAACAGGCTTTGTTGTGGAGGTAAATCCCGAAAAAATTGCCGACGCAATTATCGATTTTTATGAAAATTCTAAAGAAGAATTTATGGTAGCCAATTGCACTGAAGAGAAAAAAAAATATAGCTGGGAGACTCTTTTATCAAAAATTGATATTCTTTTTTCTAAATCCCAAACACAATTAATTGTAATTTTTATTTTTCAATTTTATCAATTATAATTTCGAAACATGATTATTAGAAGTAAAGCACCATTAAGATTAGGCCTCGCTGGTGGTGGCACCGATGTTT
>Ga0210044_10002893_pt1 | contig 24961 bp, 28 predicted proteins | sample CryGey13umfilter_2_FD_183959 | JGI IMG/M metagenome (GOLD analysis project Ga0210044, IMG submission 183959) | Groundwater microbial communities from aquifer in Utah, USA - Crystal Geyser 4/9/14 3 um filter (SPAdes) (version 2) | ecosystem: Environmental > Aquatic > Deep subsurface >... | reverse complement strand
TCAGCTCACTATCTGACAACTTTGATAATTAAAATTATCAGGAAGGTATTATATAGTTGTCCTTTTAAAGAGATAATAAGAATAATACTTTAATTTTAGTGCCTTGGTGTCTTAGTGGCTGAATAGTTACGAATTAAACAACAAATAGGATTGCTTCGTAAAAAGCCGATGGCCGATAAGTGAATACGACATCAAGGGGAGGTGTAATGGTCGAAAGTGGAGTAGAGGCATATGCCGTTCCCGGTTTTTTAGCCAACGGCATCCATGTGGGCATCAAGGAAGGTGGGAGGAAAGATCTCGCCCTGATATTCTCAGGGGCGCCGGCAAAGGCGGCAGGGGTGTTTACGGGAAACTGCTTCAAGGCTGCTCCGGTTCTCCTTGATATGGAGAGGATAAAAGAGGGTATGGCCCAGGCAATTTTAGCCAACAGCGGTAATGCAAATGCAGCCACGGGTCAGGAAGGATATAAAGACGCCCTTGCCATATCCAGGGGAATTTCCGAGAAACTAAGGATTAGAGATGAGCTTGTTTTAGTAGCCTCGACGGGCGTGATCGGCAACAGGCTCCCGATAAAAAAAATTGAGGCAAGTATGGGGAGACTCGTTGAGGGGTTGCATACGAATGGGATTCCCGATGCCGAAGAGGCGATCATGACGACGGATAAATTCCCCAAGATAGCGTCTCGAAAGGGGATGGCAGGGTCAAAAGAAGTTACCCTCTGCGGCATAGCTAAAGGGGCCGGAATGATAGAACCCAGCATGGCCACTATGCTTGCCTTTTTTATGACCGATGCCGATATTGACCATCATACCTTAAACACCATCTTCAGGCAGGCGGTGAACAAAAGCTTTAATGCCATCACGGTAGACGGGTGCATGAGCACCAATGACACAGCGATTATCCTGGCCAATGGCGTTGCCGGCAATAATCCCCTCAAAAGACCGTCAAGGCATCTGACCATCTTTAAAGAAATGCTTTTCAGCGTCACGTCTTATCTTGCGCAATCCATTGTAAGAGATGGCGAAGGGGCAACAAAACTCATCGAGATCGTCGTCGAAGAGGCAAGATCCACAGGCGATGCAAAGAAAGTGGCCTGTAAAGTCGCCAACTCCAATCTGGTTAAAACCGCTTTTTTCGGCGGCGATCCCAACTGGGGAAGAATTGTATCGGCTATCGGTTCCGCAGGAGTACTACTTACCGTTGATGCCGTTTGCATCTACCTGGAAGAAATTCCCGTTTTTGCCGGCGGGCGGGGAATCGCCGATGGGGAAAAAAGGCTTTCAGAAATCATGGACAAGACAGATATCAGACTAAGAATCAGCTTGGGTATGGGAAATAAGAAATTCCGCTTATATACATCCGATCTTTCTTTCGATTATGTTAAGATTAATGCCCACTATCATACGTAAGGAATGTTTCACTTGCTAATTAAACATCTTTGTGCTATCTGCCTGCAAATTCCACACATCCTTGGATTGCCCGGATGTTGCTTTTTAAAAAGTTTCCGGTCGAACAGATAAGGATGGAGGTAAAAACACTTTAAAAGGAGCAATCGTATGGCAAATATTTCCATGAAGTTGTTGTTAGAGGCGGGGGTTCATTTTGGTCATCAGACAAATAGGTGGAACCCCAAAATGAAACCCTATATTTTCGGGGCAAGGAATAACATTTACATCATAGACCTCCAGCAGACGGTAGGAATGTTTCAGGCCGCATACAATTTTGTCGTTGACATGGCGGAGGCAGGAGAGAAACTTTTATTCGTGGGCACCAAGAAGCAGTCCCAGGAAGCAATCAGAGAAGAAGCCCAAAGGTGCGGTATGCCCTACGTAAATCAGCGATGGCTGGGTGGTATGCTTACCAACTTTACTACTATCAAGAAAAGTATTGACAGATTAAATACCCTGGACGATATGTTCACAAGTGAGAGAATCAAAGCCTTCCCCAAAAAAGAGATTATGATACTTCAGAAGGAACGGGATAAGCTTGAAAAGGTCTTAGGGGGCATCAGGAATATCAAGAGTCTCCCGGGTGGATTGTTTGTTGTGGATACGAGACGGGAATGGATCGCCGTCAAGGAAGCCAAAAGATTAAAGATTCCTATTGTCGCTGTTGTTGATACCAATTGTGATCCTGATCACATAGATTATGTGATTCCAGGAAACGATGACGCCATAAGGGCAATCAGACTGTTTTCTTCAAAGTTCGCAGATGCCGTCCTGGAAGGCAAAAAACGTCTCGAAGAGTCTGTATTAAGGGAAAGTGATAAAGAAACCGAAGAGCTTCAAAAAATGGGAGAGCCCAGCGTTCCTGAGAGCTTAGAGACGAAGGACGAGATACCCGATTTTGAGGAACATCTTGAAGATGATACCGGAGGATCGAGAAATGAGAAAATGTTTGAGGAGGTAAAGTAAATTGAATATTACATCGCCTATGGTTAAAGAATTGAGAGTAAAAACAGGCGCCGGCATGATGGACTGCAAAGAAGCCCTGATGGCATCTGACGGGGATTTTGAGAAGGCCATTGATTATCTGCGGAAAAAAGGCATGTCGGCTGCTACCAAGAGATCTTCAAAGGCAGCCAAGGATGGCACCGTTGCATCTTATATTCACCAGGGGGGGAAGATCGGGGTCATGGTAGAGGTCAATTGTGAAACCGATTTTGTTGCCAGGACCAGCGACTTTCAAGCCCTGGCGAAGGACATGGCCATGCATATTGCCGCGTTAAATCCCTCCTACGTGAAACCCGAGGATATCCCTCCCCACGTCCTGGAAAGGGAAAAGGAAATTTACAGAAGCCAGGCCCTGGCCGAGGGTAAACCAGAAAAGATATGGGATAAGATTATCGAAGGAAAGCTGAAAAAGTACTACGAAGACGTGTGCCTGTTAGATCAGAAGTTTGTCAAGGATCCCGAGATAACCATCGGAACGCTGGTCAACAATATGATTGCCAAAACCGGGGAAAATATCGTTGTCAGAAGGTTTGCCCGGTTCCAGCTTGGCGAAGACTAAGGCAAGCTACAAGTTAAGTGCCTAAAGTGCACTAAAGTGGGAAGTGCCTAAAGTTATTTAAAATGGAAATCCTATACTATTATAAATGACCGTGGAAAAGGCGTTTTACAAAAAGGTGCTCCTAAAGTTAAGCGGCGAAGCCCTTATGGGAGATCGTTCTTCAGGTATAGATCCTGATGTGGTCAATTCGATTGCGGGGGAAATCGGGGAGGTCGTTGCCCTGGGCGTTCAATTAGGGGTGGTTGTAGGGGGAGGCAATATATTCCGTGGTTCAGAAGCTAAGACCGGAGGCATAGATCGAACCACAGCCGATTATATGGGTATGCTGGGAACAGTTATCAACAGCCTTGCCCTCCAGAGCGCTCTTGAGCATCGCGGCGTAGAAACAAGGGTTCAATCGGCCATCGAGATGAAAGAGATTGCAGAACCCTTTATCCAGAGAAGGGCGATACGGCATCTGGAGAAGGGCAGAGTGGTGATATTTGCCGGCGGTACCGGTAATCCTTATTTTACCACAGATACAGCCGCCTCTCTGAGGGCCATGGAGATAAAGGCCGAGGTCATCATGAAAGCCACCATGGTTGAGGGGGTATATGATAAGGATCCCATTAAATACAGCGACGCACTGATGTTTGAAAGGATCAGCTATACCGCCATGTTAACGAAATCTCTTAAAGTTATGGATGCAGCCGCTATTTCCCTCTGCCGGGATCATAATCTTCCCGTTGTGGTATTTAATCTACGAAAACCGGGGAATATCAAACGTGTGATTTGCGGGCAACCGGTAGGGACTATTGTGGGAGGTTAAAAAGCCGATGAAGGATTTGATTTTCGAGGAACTAAAGGAAAATATGGAAAAGGCGATCCACTCCCTGGAAAAATCCTTTAGTAAGGTGAGAACCGGAAGGGCATCTCTCACCCTCCTCGATGGTATAAAGGTGGAATACTACGGTGTACCCACGCCGCTTGCCCAGGTTGCTACCCTTTCCGTACCGGAGGCCCGTCTGATTGTCATCTCCCCCTGGGACAGTACTATTATCGGGAATATTGAAAAGGCCATCCAGAAATCTGACCTCGGATTGATGCCAATAAGTGACGGGAAATTGATACGCATCGCCATCCCCTCCCTGACAGAAGAGAGGAGAAAAGACCTGGTAAAAGTGGTAAAAAAAATGGCGGAGGAGTGTAAGATCGCTCTCAGAAATGTGAGAAGGGATACCAATGATCAGTTGAAAACCTTGAAGAAAGATAATGAAATCTCAGAGGACGAATTGTACACTTACCAAGATGAGGTGCAGGAGGTAACCGATAAGTATATCGAAAAAACCGATAGAATCCTCGCCGTCAAAGAAAAGGAAATTATGGAAATATGAGGCAAGGTACAAGTAACTGGCGCCTCTCGGATTTCGTATGGAAAATATTGACCTTAAAAAACTTCCCCGGCATATTGCCATTATCATGGATGGCAATGGCAGATGGGCCAAGGAACATTTCTTGGGAAGAATATTGGGACACAGGAAGGGAGCCGAAGCCGTCCGGGTTACGGTAAGGACCTGTCGGGAAATCGGCATAGAGTACCTTACCCTGTATGCCTTTTCTGTAGAGAACTGGCTTAGGCCGGTAGAGGAAGTGGAGGGATTGATGAAGCTCCTGGGCGAGTTCCTCCAGGCGGAACTTCAAGAGATGCTCGACAACGACATCCGTTTGACAACCATCGGCGATATTGAAACATTAAGGGAACCACTGAAAAAACTACTCCGAAAAACCATGGAGGCAACAGCTCATAATAAGGGAATGGTCCTCAATCTGGCCCTCAGTTATGGGGGCAGAGATGAGATCATTGGGGCCGTAAAGAAGATATTGAAGGACAGCGCTACCGGCAAGGTCACCTCCTCCCAGATGACAAAAGAATTGTTTTCCAGTTATCTACAAACCTCCCATACGCCCGATCCCGATCTGCTGATCAGAACCAGTGGTGAATATCGGTTAAGTAACTTTCTCCTCTGGCAGGCGGCTTATACAGAGTTTTATTTCACCGATGTCCTGTGGCCTGACTTTGGACGAAAAGACCTCTTCGAAGCTATCACCGCATATCAGGCGAGAGAGAGAAGATTCGGCCTGACAAGTGAACAGTTAAGAAATGGTTGAACAGCATGGACCCCCATATCAAACGGTGGATCACAGGGGTTATCGCAGCGCCTGTCCTCTTTGCCATTGTCTTCTATGGCTCAGAGACTCTCTTTTCCCTCCTTATTATCCTCTCTATCTTTGGGGCGGTTACAGAATATAATATCATGGTTTTTGGGAGGGGAATCTCCTGGGAAAAGACGGCAGGTTTAGTTGTTGCCCTTTTCCTGTCCCTTGCTGTGTATCTTGGTGATCTAAAACTTGTCCTTGCTGTCATAACCGTTTCCGTAACAGGTGCCTTCGTTATCTTTCTGCTGCGGATAAAAGATCGCCATATTGATATCGCTCCTATCGGCAAAGTGGTATTAGGGGTTATGTACATCCCCCTGATGATGTCCCACTTTATCCTGATACGTCATCTAAAAGACGGGACGTTGTGGGTCTTTTTCATTTTGGTTCTTGTTTTTTCCGGTGACATCTCCGCCTTTTACGCAGGTAGAATATGGGGAAAGAGAAAATTGGCCCCCCTGATCAGTCCGGGGAAAACAGTGGCCGGGGCTGTAGGATCGTTTATTGGGAGTGTTACGGGATGTATTTTATTTGAAAGTTTTTCTCCGCATGGTCTTTCTCTTGTTCATACGATCATTGTAGGTCTGGGAGGAAGCATATTCGGACAGTTGGGTGATCTTTGCGAATCCATGATTAAAAGGGCATGCGGGGTCAAAGATTCCGGTTTCATTATGCCGGGACATGGGGGAATACTGGACAGATTGGACTCTCTTATCTTTACTGTCCCGTTTGTATATTACTATTATCTCTTTGTGCTCAGATGAGCATTACCCCCGTAAACATCTCAAATACGAAGGTGCAGGTCGGATTTTAGGAGCAGTTCATTGAATACCGTCCGAAAGATGCAAAGGCTGGGAAGACTATTTTCTGCTCAGGTCAATAGAGAATTGGCTTGTTTGAATTATGCCATGATGACATAGACCAATAATCCGGTCATAGGGGGGATGATGCCTGTTCTCGAACGTAAGCAGAGCGTATTGAAGCTCTTGGAGCAACTGCGGGGCGTGGACGCCCTGAAAGAATTGTTCTGGACAGAGCTGAATTACGAGCGCGAAAACCAGCCGCTGAGCATGCGCGGCTGGCCGGATTCCGCCCGAAACGCGCTGCTCGATGATCCCGTCCTATTTGCCGGCGGCGGCGAAGATCATGCGTTTCATGTGGTGTATTGCCGCCTGGCCTCAGATAACCTTCAGAGAAATCTTGAGCGGCCAATCGTCAGCCAGTTGATCCGTGAGCATCCTTATTGCCTGTTTGTATTTTCCGACTCAGTGCAATCCGCCTGGCATTTCCTGAACATCAAGTATGATGAAAAGGCGGAAAAGCGGCGCATTTTCCGCCGGATTACCGTGCGAGCCGACGGTGGTTTGCGCACAGCCGCCGAGCGGCTGCAGATGCTGGACCTTGCGTCGTTCGGGAAAGAGCTGTCCGGCATTCCCGCCCTGGAGATTCAAAAACGCCACGACGAAGCCTTCGACGTCGAAAAGGTTACCAAGGCGTTCTACAAGGAACTCGCCAACTGGTATTTCTGGGCGCTGAAGCATGTTCATTTCCCCAAGGACGCGCCCAAGGAGGCTGACGGGCACGATCATATCGGCGTGATCCGCATGATTACGCGGTTGATCTTCTGCTGGTTCGTAAAGGAAAAGGGCCTGATTCCCGAGGAATTATTCGATCAGCGCCGCCTGGATGAACTGCTTGACGGGTTCGCGCCGGACAAGGATGCCAAGAAGAATTCCGTCTTCTACAAGGCGATCCTGCAAAACCTGTTCTTTGCCACGTTGAACACCGAGATGGACAAGCGCGGCTGGGCGCGGGACGAGCAGAACTTCATGGCGCACAGTCTTTACCGTTATCGCGATTTGTTTAAGAAGCCCGGCGAGGCACTGGCGCTGTTCAAAAACATCCCCTTCCTCAACGGCGGTCTGTTCGAGTGTCTGGACAAGGATCTGGGCGAAAGCGCCAGGCCGCGTTATGTACGCATTGACGGATTCTCCCGACGGCCGGACAGCCAACCGGTCGTGCCGGATTTCCTGTTCTTCGGACCTGAGCGCGAGGAAGACCTCAGTGCAGACTATGGCGACAAAAAGTTCAGAAAGGTCCGGGTGCGCGGGCTGATCGACACCCTTCAACGATACCGCTTCACCATTGAAGAAAACACGCCCATCGAACAGGAAGTCGCCCTCGATCCGGAGCTCTCCGGCAAAGTGTTCGAGAACCTGCTTGCCGCCTACAATCCCGAAACCGGCGCCACGGCACGCAAACAGACCGGCTCGTTCTACACCCCGCGTGAAATCGTGGATTACATGGTGGACGAGACTCTAATTGCATTCCTGAAGGGAAGTTTTTCCACAGAGAATGCAGAGCCACGGAGGAGAGACTCCGGCGGCTGGTGTCGTGGGATGAGAGCGGCCACGATTTCGACAACCAGGAAACCGAATCGCTGATCACCGCGATTGACGGGCTGAAGGCGCTGGATCCCGCGGTGGGGTCAGGAGCTTTTCCGATGGGCATTCTGCACAAGCTCGTGTTCATCTTAGGCAAGCTCGATCCGCGCAACGAACAGTGGGAGCAACGGCAGATCCGGCGAGTCCGCGACGCCGTGACCGCGGCAGAGAAAATAGAAGACGCCGCCATCCGCGAGCGGACGGTCAGGGAACTGGAACAGCAGATCGTCGGCATCGAGGAGGCCTTCAATCGCAACGAACTGGATTACGGACGCAAGCTCTATCTGATCGAAAACTGCTTATATGGCGTGGACATCCAGTCCATCGCCGTACAGATTGCCAAGATGCGGTTCTTCATTTCGCTGATCGTGGACCAGCGGGTGGACCCGGACACAACAAACCTCGGCGTGCGCCCGCTGCCCAACCTGGAAACCAAGTTCATTGCCGCCGACACGCTGATCGGGATTGAACGGCCGGACGCGCAGGGCGTCCTGTTCGGCAATCCAAAAATCAATACGCTCAAAATAGACTTACAGGGTATTCGCCACAGAATGTTCACGGCGAGAACTCCGTCAACCAAGCGTGACCTGCGAGAAAAAGACAAGGCAATCAGGCTGTCCCTTGCAGAAGAAATCAGGATGTCGCTGGTAAAGGCAAATGAAGACAAGATAAATCTATTGAAACTTGAACTGGACAAGGCCCGGCAAGCCTTAAAAGAAGAAGAAGCCAAACCTGATGAGTGGGAAGTTATCTCCTTTACAAATCTCTTTGGTGAAATGGGAGAAAACCGGATTAAGATAAGGAAAATCAACAAAGCGCTGGTTAAAATCATGTATTGAAGTAATAGAATGCGATCTCCTCAAAGAAACGAGCCGCGATACTAACATCGATGCCACCGCCAAACAATTATCCGCCTGGGACCCTTACGACCAAAATACCTCCGCCCCCTTCTTTGATTCCGAGTGGATGTTCGGCGTGCAGGAGGGATTTGATGTGGTGATCGGTAATCCGCCGTATGTGCGCGTTGATGACATTCCGTCAGACAAGAAGTCCCTCTATAGGGCTTCATACGAAGCTGCAAAAGGAAAATATGACCTTTACTATCTTTTCTTCGAGAAGGGATTGGCGCTTTTGCAAAAAGCAGGTGGGCTCATTTTCATTACGCCCAATAAGTTCTGTGCCGCTACATCCGGCACGCGGCTCCGCGAGATTATGAGATCGCTTTCGGGTTCGATCGAAATAGTAAGCACATCCAAACTGGGAGTATTTGAAGATGCCGCGAATTATCCGGTAGTTTCCATGTTTGTCCCTTCTTCAGGAAGATCAGATTTGCACGTTCGCGAGGCTGTCTCGTTGGGTGCCTTGAGGGAATCTTCCATGTTCAGTTACAGGCTGACATTCAAAGATTGGGTATCACTGCCTGATCGGACGATTCCAATCAATGTGTCGCAATCACAGGTGGACATGGTACTTCGGCTACGCCATGCACATTCTCGCCTCGGAGACTACGTTGGGTTTTCCGAGGGACTGCGCATACCGGCATGCTTTGAGACTGATAAGAAAAACAGTCACTTAATACTCAAACAGTATCAGTTTGAGAAATGGACGACTCTTCGTAAGGGGGCATGGATCAGCACCGCAAACTTGAGGAAAGTTCTTTCTGAAAAGTCCGAACGATACCAAAGAATCATGAGAAAGAAGATTGTTCTGGCTGAAGACGCACTGTCCATCACGGCTACCATGGATGAGCAACAAACTATCCCACAAGGGGGCGTTTACTTCGGCGTTACCTTGCGGGACGATGTTGACCCCAAGTATGTTCTGGGCATCCTAAACTCAGGAATAGCATCGGCACTATATGAGATCATGTTCAGCGGCATGCACATGGGCGGTGGATACATGCGGTACCGGACGATGTTTCTTGAGGAGTTACCGATCCCGTTGTCTGACTCTTGCGCTCAGACAACAGTTGTGCGATTGGTTGACCAAATCCTTGCCACGAAAGCCACGGATCCAGCAGCGAACACCTCGGCGCTGGAGGGTGAGATTGACCGACTGGTGTACGATCTGTATGGGCTAACGGAGGAGGAAATTGCGATTATCGAGGGGAGAGAATGAAATTTTACAAATGTCCTAAAGAAGTCTATCTGTCCGTTTGCGAGTTGGTCAAAAGCCGTCTTGTAAAGACACAGAGTGTGTGAGGGTGCAACGTATGGAAGATTACATAAATATTGCAGGACGAATATTTAGCGGTACCAGATATAATGCTTTAGCTGAAGATGTAAAAAGAGGTTCATCCGGTTCTTGCATACTTGTCCCAGGTGTCTTTCTTCCTGTATATTGTTTTTCTCAATTTGTTGCTCAATGCAACATTTCGTTTGGTAATAATCAAAAAACCGTAGAACTCTAACTTAAAATGTGGTACTAACGACGGGCGAAGATTACTATTGACAAGTTGATATGATGTGACTATTCTTCAAAAGTCTGATATGAGAAAGAATAATGTCTGGGAAAAACAATAATAGTTATTAATAGTATTACGGTTTTGCTAATGTTACCTATTGGTCAATTGAGACGACGTCTGAATTGAATTAACTGCACCTAACGTTTCGAGGTTTTCAAAATGTCTAAAAAACACCAAGCGACGCGACCTCATAGTCAGAGTTTGCCTTCTGCAGCAGTTAAAGGAATGACAACGCATTTACAGATTGATACTAACACATTAGTTGGGCTGTTGGATTTAGGTCCAGCTCGTTCACTGATTGACTCCATCGAGCAAAAGCGCCAAGGATCAAGACTGCTTTGTATTGTTTACAATGATAGAGGCCCTCTACCGGCAATGTTGACGCCATCAGCACTAAATCCGTTGGCAGCAATTCTGTCCCGGACAGGTAAAATGTCCAGCTTAGATGTATTCTTAAGGTCTACTGGAGGAATCACGGAGGTGCCTTGGCGTATAGTGACCCTGCTGAGAGAATTTTCGGACAGATTAAGCATAATTGTCCCGAGCATAGCTCTAAGCGGCGCTACTCACCTTGCTATTGCAGGGGACGAGCTTATAATGACACCGTTCTCTGTACTCGGATCGGTTGATCCCACTAGAAATCATTCGCTCCTTCCAAAGGATGCGATAGGCAAGCCGATCCCAACATCTGTTGAAGATTTGAAGCATTGCATCAAGTTCATTCGTGAGCAACTGGAAGAGTCGTATCAAGAACAAGACTTGGCTCTGATAATTTCTGAGTTGTTTAAGTACATCAATCCTTTGGCCATAGGTGCGTTGGAGCAATCCTATAATCTGTCAAAGTTAATAACTCGGAAGTGTTTGACTACTCGAAAAGAGCCACTTACCGAGGAGAAGATAAATAAGATCGTTGATCAGCTAGCAGGCGGTTATTTTTCTCATTCGTTTCTGATTTCGAGAGCCGAAGTCGAAAAGGATCTTGGCTTGCCTGTGACAAGACCGGATGCCGAACTCACCGAATTGATCTCAAGGCTTGAGAATCATTATGTTGAACGGTTTGGAAAAGAGCCACAACCACTTCCGGCGCCGAATAGCCAACTTCTTGTTCGTTTAGGCGGTGTCATACAAGTAGCTGACAATGGGTGGGCAATAGCTCAAATCATTAAACAGGATGGTCAACCGGTCGTTGATCCGTGGATACCGTTCAGTTAGGAGGCAGGATAATGACGAAATACGAAAATGCCATTGAATTTGCTCAAATAGAGAGCGAAAACTATACGCATGTTATTTTTGAAACACTCCAATTGGGATTTCCTGGGGGGGCCTCACCATGGGACGCAGTAGTGCGGGAGCGTCCAACTGAGCCTTTGCTAGAGCGTAGTCCGGAGGAGATAGAGAAATTACGGGAACATCCGCTGTTTGCCGGAAGTTAACCGATTAAGAAGGTCTCCGACAGCACTAGCGATGGAAGGAAGAATGGAGCGAAGGCTTTCGCCAGACAGAGGGCACAAGTTGTTTGTAGATACCAGTGCCTTCGTAGCCTTATTTGACCACGCAGACCAATACCACAAACAAGCCGCAACATTCAAAGATACGTTCATTCTTCGTTACAACCTTCGGCTTCTGACAAGCAATTACATTTATTCTGAAGCCATGTCTCGTCTCACGCACTTACCAATTGAAGTGTTGCAACAACTAGATGCGCTTATTCACAATCCACTCCCTGGGGCCCCCATCAAGATAGAACAGCTTTGGGTTAAGAAAGATACTATTGTCAAGGCAGTTCCCATATACTTTCGGTATATTGAGCAACGCTTTAGCATTACTGACTGCACAAGCTTTATCTTGATGGAGAAACACGACATTCGCGCAGCGTTCACGTTTGATGACCACTACAAGATATACACTTACAATAAAGGGCATGGCGTTAAGGCAGGGTTTTGGAAACTACCTGAAATGCTGGATTCATATATGTCAGCTTGAAGTAATGCTCAATTCTACCGGACACTTTTCAAAGTTGAAAGGTATGCTGAAAGAAGTGGGCATGAATCGCATATTTCCATCGGGAATCATTACTTCTCTCAATACATCAATCTAACACTTTGTAGGTGTAACAAATCCGTCAGCCTGAAGCTGTATTACCTTTCCAAATCAGAAAGTATGCAAGAACCGGATGAACCTCTAAAAGCATCTTTCAATGGCAGGTGTCCATAATGATAGGATAGAATATGGAAATAATGCAGTCCGTGAACAGCAAGCTGCATACGCGGCGGCAGGCGCTAAGCAAAATCATGCCCTGGTCCGGGAACTGTGGGCTGTAACAGGGCAGTCGGATCCGTTCCATGTTCAGCGAATTGCTGATAGATCGGGACTGCCGTTTAAATGGCTTTCCATGCCGCCTAAGATCAACGGTGAGCGGGGTGTGGATAAAGCAGTCCTGGAGTAGAAAAGAAGATGGATTCTTTACAGATTCTAACGTCTCCAAAAAGGTTGCTGCTGTTATTGCCATAAAAAGAAAGCGTGAAAGAGATGAGGAAATCTCCGTTCTTACTCCCGAAGAAGTGGTAGGCCAACTTTCTCCCCAAGAAAAGGAAATATCCAATAATATGACGCCAGATGAAATCAAAAAAGCGCTTGAATGGAAAAGCCCCGAACCTGTTGCCGATTATTCTCTGATTCTATATATGAACAACGGGTATAAACATCTCCTTGAAAACATAAAGGGGCTTCTTAGCTTTGACAAGGTTGTTTATTACAACATGAGACCGCCTATGGGCAATTTTGATTGAAAATGAATAGCACGGCGCGGTGGGGTTGGATGGAAAAGGACTGTTTTGCAACTGTACCGGCTGACGGATGATGGGATTGCGATCGCGGCAACAAAAAAATAAACCTTGACAGGAAATGTACGAAAAGAGATACTTATAAAAGTACAGATGAAGGAGGATGTATGCCGAAAAGTATATCCATCATTGAGGCAAGAAAGAAACTGACGAATATCCCCGAACTCTTTGAGCAGGAGGCAGACCTGGACGTTGTCGCCATTACCAGGCGGGGAAGGCCGGTCATGGCCATTATGTCCTGGGAGCTTTACGAAGCCCTTGAGGAAACCCTGGAGATTTTGGGAGACGAGGCCCTGATGATGCAACTCAGGAAAAGCATAGAGGAACTGAAAGAAGGACAGCTTATCCCGTGGGAAGAAATCGGCGCCGGGGCGGGGCGGTAATGTGGCCTGTTTTCATCACGCCGGCGGCGCAACGGATGCTTCAGGCAATTCCGGACGGGCGGATCAGGGGAAAGGTCAGGAATGCCATTGACCGTCTCCGGCAGGAACCGGAAAAGCAGGGGAAAGCTCTGTTGGGCGAACTTGCGGGATACCGGAGCGTTCGGGCCGTCGGTCAGAGGTATCGCATTATCTACAAGGTCGAAAAAGCGAGGGTGATCGTCATCGTCGTGGCTGTCGGCCTTCGTAAAGAAGGGGCAAAAAAAGACATCTACGCCCTGGCCAGGAAACTTCTCCGCCTTCGACTGACGGAGTGACAGAACCCGTTGTCAATCAATAAAAGGATGATTCATGCCTACCCATGACATTATTGACAACCGTCAGGAAAAACTGGTGGATCATATTAACCGGATTCTTGACTCCAGCGACGCGGCCCGATTTGCCGTGGGTTACTTTTTTCTTTCAGGCCTGACAGCCATTTCAGAAAAACTTTCCCGGATCAAGGAATTGCGGTTGCTCATCGGCAATACGACCAACCGGGAAACCCTGGAACAGTTGGCCGAAGGATATCACCGCCTGGAGATGGTTGCCGACGCTGCCGAGACGGAGCGGTATCCGAAACGGAGCGACATCAGACAAATGTCGGTGGAGACGATAGGGAGTATCCGGACGGGCATGGAACTTATGGATCAGACGGACGAAGGGGAGTCGCTGGTCAAATCCCTGGTGCGTATGATCGAAGAAAAACGCCTCAAGGTTCGAGTTTACACACGAGGCCGTCTCCATGCAAAGGCTTATATTTTCGATTACGGCACAGTTTATGACCGCAGCGGCAAACCTATGGATCGTCATGAAGAAGGAATCGCCGTGGTCGGCTCATCCAACCTGACCCTCTCCGGCGTCACTCACAACACGGAACTCAATGTCATTGTTCAGGGCAACGACAACCATGCCGAGCTTGTCCGGTGGTTTGAAGACCTCTGGAAGGAAGCCCAGGATTTCGATGAAAGCCTGATGCAGGAAATGAAGGCATCCTGGGCAATCGCACCTGTCCGACCCTATGACGTTTATATGAAGACCCTCTACTCCTTGGTCAAAGACCGGATCGAAGGCGGCGAGGATCAAGATATCCTCTGGGATGATGAGATCACCCGGAGGCTGGCCGATTTTCAGAAAGTTGCCGTGAAGCAGGCCGTTCAGATCATACGGGACTTCGGGGGCGCCTTTGTCTCCGATGTGGTGGGTCTAGGGAAATCCTATATCGGCGCCGCCATTGTCAAACACTTCGAACGAGTGGAACACGCCCGCCCCCTGATTATCTGTCCCGCCACGCTGGTCGAGATGTGGGAGCGTTATAATGAGGTGTATCAACTCAATGCCCGGGTACTGTCTATGGGATACCTCAGGGAGCGGGATGACCGGCCTGCGCAGTTTCTGAAAGAAGACGTTATCTATCGGGATCGAAACTTTCTGCTTGTCGATGAAAGCCACAATTTCCGTTATGCGGACACACAGCGTTACAAGATGGTGGAGGCCTTCCTGGAAACGGGAAAGAAGTGCTGCTTCATCACCGCCACTCCCCGTAATAAAAGCGCCTGGGACGTCTATTATCAAATGAAGCTCTTTCATCAGGATGACAGGACGGATCTGCCCATCGATCCGCCGAATCTGAAAGAATATTTCCGCATGATTGAAAAAGGGGAAAAGAATCTTCCTGATCTCTTGTCGAACCTGCTGATCCGCCGGACACGAAATCACATCCTGCGGTGGTACGGTTTTGATTCCGAAACCCACCGGCAGATTGATCCCTCTCGGTTCAGAGATTATCAGGACGGCCGCCGCCGGGCCTACGTCATGGTGGGAGGGCGTCACCAGTTCTTCCCGAAACGGGAACTGGAAACGGTTGAATACAGCATCGAAGAGACGTATCAGGGTCTCTATCATCAACACGGTATGCGCGATTGGTCAGACCGACGAAACCGGAAATCCGAAGACCAAACCATACCGAAGATCGTCTGTAGCGAGGGCTTAATCTAAATAGTTCACCCTGAAAAATGAAAAATTTCCTTTGGAGCGAACATGAGCAGGATTTTTGGGGCACCCATCTTGACGAAGCGAAAGATAAGCATTTTCAGATGTTTGAGCCTTAAGGGCGAGTTTCTGAAAATGCCTGAAGCGAGTCATAGATGGGTCAAAAAACCTGCACCAGAGAGCAGAAAAGGGAATTTTTCAGTGTGAACTAAATAATAATTAGGGGGGGATTAAAAATTTTTCAGAAGTACCAATACTAAGATCAGCGCTAAAACCTCACTTATCTCATTGACAGCGCCAAAGGTGTCTCCTGTAATACCTCCAATTTTACCCTTTAGAAATCTGGCTGAACCCCAGACAAATAGGCCAATAACAATCATTATAATTATCCCTTTTATCCCCAAGAGCGCAAAGGATGCTAAAATGGCAGTGGCCGAGGCAAACAAGAATTCCCTTTTCCTTAGATAAGCGGTAAAGGGTAATCCAATACCCTCTGTTGACCTCGCATACTTAGAGAAGAGAGAAAGCTCTACCATAGACCACCTGCCGATCATTGGCATAGCGAGCAAAACCTGATTCTTAGTTTCATGCGGGATATTCATGAGGGCAATATATTTCAATAATAGTGTCATCGTTAAACCAACAGCTCCAATGGCACCTGTATTACTGTCGCGCATTATTTGAAGAATCTCTTCTCTAGAATTTCCCCCGGCTAAACCGTCTATAGTATCGGCAAGACCATCCAGATGCAACGCGCCGGTAGAGATTATCAGTATAACTATTGAGATAGCATCTACTACAGGAGCAGGTAAGATACGCAAGGAGAATGTATTAAATAAGACTAGGATAAACCCAAGAACCAATCCAACCATAGGAAAGTATCCCATTGATCTTCCCAGTTCTTTAGGTTCTACTTGAATGTTTCTCCCGAGGCGAACAATTGTTAGAAATTGCAGAGCAATTATGAACCGTTTCATTATCTCCATCTATCCCTTTATTTTTACAGGTAACCCCGATATTATCAAATAAACGGAACTGGCTATATTCCCTAACCTTTGATTTGTCTTGCCAGAGATATCCCTAAATAACCGTGCCATTCTGTTTTCTGGAACTATGCCCATCCCTACCTCGTTGGAGACAACAATAAGACGAGAGTCAATTTCGGCACACACACTTATTAGTTTCTCAACATCATCCATTACATCCTTTTCATCATTTTTGTATAGATGTAAGAGATTAGATATCCAAAGAGTTACACAGTCTACCAGGACTACTATGTACTTCCCCCTTATCCTGTTAAAAACCCCTGGTAGATCAATGGGTTCTTCTATAGTATCCCAACCTGCCCCCCTTTCTTCTTGATGCCTCTTTATTCTTTCCCTCATCTCCTCATCCAGAGGCTCAGCAGTAGCGATATAAGCTCGGGGGCTGCTCATTGAGTTGGCGAGATTGTAAGCAAAAGTACTCTTACCGCTCCGTGCTCCACCTGTTACAAAGATTATTTCATGGCTCATATTAATAAGAAGCTCTATAATAGGGTAGCGCTTTTGTCAATGTTTTTTTAAACGCGCTAATCAGTAAGATAATAAAATATGTGGGATGTATAAGAAGATATATTGAGTTGCTACCGGGAAGCGATAACTCTCTTCTGTGAAACAAAAGTTAGCAGGATTTTTGGGGTGACTGTCTAAAAAATCTTTTTCTTAATGGCCGATATTTCCTGGTCAAGGGCGGTAATGCTGCAACCACACCTATCTTCCCATATTTGATATATAAGGTCTGCATACTTGTTGGCATCATCCTCAGCTAAACCATGATCTTCCATTATCTGGCCAGCCATGGATTCTACGAATTCTTCTCTGTCCTGTAATATAATCTCTTTTTTTGCCTTCCTGAGTATCTTAGAAAAGACATCTTTTGCATTATCAAATTTCTTAAAAAAATCCAGATTTATATCTTTTTCTTCCATGTCAAGCCCCCCAGAGTTTAAGTATTCACAAATCCTTAGCCCCAAGGCCCTACCATGTATGGGAGATTACGTCACGTTTGCACACACTTCGGCAATTCACTTCATTTTTACTGCACCCCGGGTTAAAACCCAGGCATGCATAGCTAACCTTGCTCTTTACCTCATCTCTTACCTTTACAACTATATCCCCGTAATCATCCTCGGCAAGTTCCAGTACATTTTGGGGACAGGCAGGAACACATTCCCCACACCCATCACACTTGTCAGTGTCTATTACAATATAATACTCTCCACTGCCATCTGTATACCCATAGTTGATTATCATGGCATCCTCCCTTTAGTAATAAATCTCTATGAGAGCTAGGTAAAAGTATCCCTGCGAGCTAACATCGTCAAAAACCGGAAGTCGTAAATCGTAAATCGTGAATGGGTATTATACCTTTTATTTATTTTATTTACGACTCGCGACTTACGATTTACGATCATAGATGGGTCAAAAAATGAATGCTGAAGCGAAAAGAGGTACCTCCATCTGTATGGAACTACATCCTGCTTCTTTCTTCCATAAGAGCGGAGGTTATGTCTCCTGCTTCGCCTATCATGTATATCCTGCCTTTACCTATCCGGGATATCTTCCTCATAAGCTCAGGATTGGCTGACTTCTCATTGATGCATACACAGGAGATCGTTATCCCCTTCCTGGCTGTCTTTATAGCCTCTCTTATAGCATACTTCTCTGGTGAAGGATGCGGCGCTGTCGCATCCCCGTCTGATATTAAGATTATGTGCTGGTTGGCATCTCCCCGACGCTGACGTATGAATACTGACCGAGCTTTTAATAACCCATACCCTATGTTGGTAAAGGCATTCTCGTGAAGGTTTAAATCCAGTATCTTCTCGGTCACTCTGTAAGGGCTGTCTGTTATCTCTACTACTACATCTGCCAGGTTGGAAAAGGATACTACCCCTAATCTGTCTTTGTATTTGGTGCTGGCCATGGATAAGGCTATGGCGCTCTCTTTGGCATACCAGAGCTTCTCCAACTGTGACATGGTGCCAGACAGATCAACTACCAGGATGATGTCCATCTTGGTCCTGATGTCTTTCTTGGTTACCATGATATCTTCTTTGGTTACTGTCTCTCTGCGATTTTTGATGACTTCTCTTATGGTGTCTTTTAATGAGACGTCTTTGTACCTGTCCCCTAATCTGTACTTGCGCACTCCTACTATTCTGCCCTCTCCTGTGGCCAGCTTTTTGCCTGTCTTGTGCTTCCCCTCTCCTGAGATGTTGACGTTCTCCCATAGCCTAGGAGATAGTTTCTCTAGGAGAAAGGTTATGCCCTTTCTGCTCAGGTTCCACCCTGTCTTGTCCCGCTCTAAGATGCTCTTTCTCTCTAAAAGGGCTAATGTCTCTTTTAATGCCTCTTGCTCTAAGCTCTTTTTGTAGTCGGCCAAAAGCTTGTCCCGATATTTCCGCCTCTCTTCTATGTCTTCGAGTATCTCCTGGGTTATGTTGTCTTTGAGATGCCGCTCTATATAGATGTCCTCCATCTGGCTCATCATCTCTTTGTGAAGCTTGGCCAATCTGGTCTCGGGAAAACGCTGTACTCTCTTGAGAAGGATGTCAAAGAATCCCAGCTTTAAGGGTTTTCTGAGTTTGTCTTCTCTGGCTATCTCTTCTACCAGGTTGAGTATGTCGTCTTTGGACAGGGTGACCAGCTCTTCTCTTTTCTCTTCTCCTGCTATTACTTCTTGTACTATCTCTTCTATTATCTCTTCAGGTCTCCTCACTGCCTCTGCATGGGGCGCTACTTCTATCCTGTGGGGAAGGGATACTACTGAAGCCCTCTTCAGGATGTCGTCAGTGTCTTCTATCTTGAACCTCTTGTGGATGGGTATGAGTTCGGCAAATTTTATCCCGCCTCTGGTGCTTACTCCCCTATGAAGGTCTGTATGCCCCCTGGTCATCCTTACTATCCTCAGTGCCTTGTCAAATTCCTCTCCCTTCCATCCCTCTCTGTCCATGATTATGGCTCTCTCTTTTTCCTCTTCTGCTATGTAGCCCATCTTTATTATGTCAAAGTGGTCTATCATGTCAAGGGAAAGGGTCTTTAGTACTCTGTCTCCTCCTGTCGCAATGATGAGGATGTCAAGGGGTATTTTCTCTTCGTAACTGCCTATGGTTACTGTGTCTCCCTCTAAGGCATAAAGTAGAACGTTTAATACCCGCTCCGTCATTCTGTCTATGAAGTCGAGTATGAGTATACCACGATTGGCCCTTAATAGCTTGCCAGGGGTGAATGACCGTATGTCGTGTATGCCATACTCAAATGCCGCAGAATCAGGATCCAATGCCCCTATCAGGTCCTCAGGCACCAGCTCGGGACTGCCCTGTACTCTCTTTATTCTGTCTCTGCCAGGGATTATCTCTGTCTCTGTCTTGGAACTGTTGTCCCTTGATAAACACCAGGGACAATCAGGATGAGAAGGGGCACAGTTGACTGGACATCCCTTTATTACTTCTGTGTCTCCCAATATTCTGCCAAGCTTCTCGGCTAATACGGTCTTCCCACATCCCGGAGGCCCCAGTATTAAAAGATGATGCCCTGTATGAAGGGTGGATATTATGTCTTCCTGCCTGGCTTCGTCTATCTGAAATCCTTCAAATAATAGTTCCTTGTTCTGCTCCAGGGTGTTGCTCTCTATACGCTCCCGAATCTCTCTCCTTAACACTTTACCCTCCCCTCTTCCTGTACTTTTCCTCCGCTTCTTGCCTTATCCTGCCAAATATCTCATAGGCCGATGAAACAGAAGGAGCTTCCTCGGGCAACTCCAAAAGGGACCTGCCTATAGCATCATACTGAGAGATTAACGGATCAAAAGGTACGTATCCAATTATGTCTAATCCGTTTTCTCTACCTAATTCCTCAATTATAGGTCTGGTCTCAGGGGTGACTTTGTTGGCTATTACAACTATCCTGTCAAAGTCTATGCCTACCTCCAAAGATAGCTCTTTTACCCTCCTGGCAGTCAGTATGCCCTTTTTGGTGGCATCGGTCACTACTATCATTATGTCGGCGCCTCTGGTTGTCCTCCTGCTCAGATGCTCTAAACCAGCTTCACAGTCTATTATCACTGTATCGTAGTTTTTGGATTTGGTGTCTATTACTTCCCTTAGTATGTGGTTTATGGTACAGTAACACCCCGCTCCTTCTGACCTGCCCATGACCAGTAGGTCAAAGGCTTTGCCTTCTTCTATGATCTGTAAAAGCTCCATCTCGAATAGGTCTTTCTTGGTCATGGATGGGGATACCTTGTCGGCCCTGATGTCCAGTATGTCTTCCCTTACTGCCCCCACGTCTTTCTTGATCTTTACCCCTAAGGCTTCCGGCAGGTTTGAGTCAGGATCCGCATCTATGGCAAAGACACTGCCATATCTGGAGAAATACCTGACCAGAAGTGATGATAGCATGGTTTTGCCAGTCCCTCCTTTTCCAGAGATGGCAATGGTTGTTGCCTTTGCTCTCATATCCATCTACCCCCCTAATATGCCTTCCGATATCTCCTGTATCAATCCAAGGGGATCGTCATAAAACTTGGATTCAGGTGAAGGCTTTATTCTGCTGCCCATAGAGGATACTGCCATGCTTCTTACATCATCTATGGTAGCGGTTTTGCGCTTCTGAAGCAAGGCTATGGTCTGTACTTTCTCGTATAAGGATAGCCCTGCCCTGGCACTGGCCCCCTGGTCCAACTCTTTGTCCCAGGGCTCCTCTCTGGTAGCTCTGACTAGCTTGACTATGGAGTCTATTGCTTCGTCAGGTATCTCTATACCCTCTGTCTTTAATCCATATTTTACCAGTATCTGCCTCTCTCTCTCCGGTGTCTCCGGATATCCCATCCTAACTATGTCAAATCTGTCAAGTAAGACGTCTGATAGCTCTTCGACTCCCGCATGCTCTCTGGGATTCATGGTGGCCAACATGATGAAGTTGGAGGCATAGTCCACATCATAGGGCCCTATGGTTGCTATTCTCTCTTCTAATACCTGAAGTAAGGCATTCTGCAATTTCTCCGGCACTCTGTTCAGCTCATCAAAGAAAACTATACCACGATTGCCCTTTAAAAGCTTCCCAGGGGTGAATGCCCTATAATCATGAGGCCCAAATTTGAATGCCTTGGTAGGATCTATGTCTCCTAAAAGATCCTCCGCGGTTAAATCAGGACTGCCCTGTATCCTGACAAATCTCCTGGCACCCTCTACTTTCTCTACCTCCAGGTTGCCTTCTTTGGATTTGGTTATGCATAAAGGACAAACCAGTTTGCCGGGATCACAGTGAAATGGACACCCCTTTACTGCATTAACAGGCGGCAGTATGGATGCAAGATACTTGGCTAATGTGGTCTTGCCTACTCCAGGAGGCCCCTCTATCAATACATGATGATCTGCCAGTATGGACGTCAATATCTTCTCTTTGGCATCCTCCTGACCAAATATAACATCCAACGGATCTTTACCACTGTCAACATAACCCAAAATCGTCTCTTTTAATCCCTCTATTATCATTAAAACCCCTCCTTTGTATTAATTTACTTTGAACTGCCAACTCTGCTTGCTCTCTGCTGTAAATACCTCCCCCTTACTACTGACCACTGCCTGCTGGAATTCACCATGTACCTGAATATCTCCCGCTCTTTGGCGTATACTGTGTGAGGATATACCCGATTGGGATCCAGGTTGTCCACGGCAAATAACCCTATACGATGTATTGATAAATACTCGCTGTTCACTGTAAGCCAAAACTCCTGATCCCGCCACTTTACCCCTAATGAATCCTGAAATGCAGGTATTACTAAACCATAGTCGTACAGGCTCCCGTAATCCTTCCTTAGCTCCACTAAACCAATGGCCTTCTTATAAGCATCCTCATTTGTAGACCGTAAGACTACTCTTATGAGAAATCCCCTGCTATCCTTCTCCGCATATATGTCCAACTCCCCTTTTTCTAAAAGGGAAAGGACTGATGAATCTACACCACCAGAAATATTATCCCCCCATATACTGTACCCCTTGTCTTTTAATAAATGGATAAATGCCCCCTTTGTATAGCTCCACGCCTCTTCATCACTGTCAAAATCCATCTTAGCCCGCAACGGTAATAACTCAACCTTAGAGGGTAACGCTATCTTTATATCCCGTACCTTCCGCTCCCTCTTTACTAAACTCTCCCCATAATAAAGCTCTGATAACTCTCTGCCCCTGTCATCTATTAACTTCAAAGCCAATAAAACACCTACCTTATCCGATGTGTCCTTCTTCTCCAATATGTCAACCTTCTTCACTAACCAATCATCCGGAAATGGAAGCTCTATCTCCAAACCTTTCTCCAAAAAAGCCTTGTTTACCTCTTTTACGGTAGCCATAGGTAAAGCCTCCTTAAAAATATAATATTTAGACCTTAATGGCTAAAAACATCAGTTCTATGTTTTTTCTAACTAAAGACTCAATATCAGTAGTTCTGCCTTTCAAATAATCTATAGTAGTTTGTGTCTGTATTATACCATGCATATTGCTCCAAAAAAGGCTTGTAATGTCCCAGACATCTATTTGTTTGAATATGCCTATCCTAATCCCAAGCTTAATCACTTCACTAACCATTTTAAAGATAATATCGGTCTTATCATCAATCTTCTCTGTCAATTCATGTGTCAGCTTCAAATTTAGGTGCTCGTTAACAATGAAGTTTAAAATCCTATAATGATCCGGATGATTTTCACAAAAGTTATAGTAGGTAGTAGCTATACTCACCAATAATTCATCAGGCGCCACATCTTGTTTTAGCACTTCTCCAAGTTCTTCGATAAGGATATCATAGGTTTCGACTATCAGAGAAACGTACAATTCTTCTTTTCCTGAGAAGTAGAGATAGATAGTGCCCGTACTTAGTTCAGACTCCTGGGCAATTTCCTCTATTGTGGCATTCATGAAACCCTTTTTCGAAAAACTATTTTTTGCTGCCCCAAGGATATCTTTCCGCCTCTTTATCTTTTCTTTTTCTTTCCTTTCAGGGATACCCATCTAAATTCCTTTAAATTATAGTAACTATTCAGGTTCAAAGTTCCGGGGTTCACGGTTCAAGGTTAGACGTGGATTCCTATTGCTGGCTATCTCGAGAAATATGAAGAGCGCAAGCCAATCAGCCGTGAACCCTGAACCGTGAACCTGACAACCTGAGTAGTTACAAATTATATTAATTAAATGAAGACCATTCACTTTCTAAATACTAAATTAAAAAAAACTCGCAAAAAAGTCAACAAAAAAAATTAATCCGGGAAGATTTTAAATAACCTCTACCTTCTCTATTTCACTCCATTTATACCCCTCTGTATGTGGATATACTACACCACAGCTTCCCATTATTTCAGGTTTATAGTTTTGGTATTCCTCTAGATTTTTAAACTCATCGGATATACTAATAGAATCACCTGCCTGGGTAATAACAAGCCCTCTTGCTGTCCTGTTATCTTTAAGCTTTATCTCTACATATTTACCCCACAGGTTTTCTTTTCCCTCATCTGTCATTCGATTTGATAAACTTGTTTTCATTCATTAATCCTCGCTATTAAAGGTTTCCAACTCTCCTATTCAAATAGGGGAACTATCCTAAATTCACTCACATCCACTATGCCTTTATCTGTAATCTTTAATTCAGGAATAACGGGCAAAGCAAGGAAAGATAAAGCCATAAAGGGATCTCTAAGATGGCATCCAAGGGTCTTTGCTGATGCAAGAAGGCTTTTGATTGCATCAGCTACTTCCAAAAGCGGCCTATGGGACATCAATCCAGCAATTGGCAAAGGTAGAGAAGCCAATATACTCCCGTTTCCCACAACCAATTGTCCCCCACCTATCTTTTCTATTTCCATTACCGCTTTCAACATATCATCGTCATTGGTTGCCACTACTATTATATTATGAGAATCGTGGGCAACCGAAGATCCTATAGCGCCGGTTTTCAGCCCAAAACCCCTTACAAACCCCAATCCAATATTGCCCGATCCGGTATGTCTTTCTATTACCGCTATCTTAAGAATATCCCTTTCGATATCAGCCAATGCATGGCCATTAACAATTTTTACCTTCTCAATTGTCTTCTTTGTCGTTATCTGATTTGGGACCAATTCTATTATCCTGGCATTCTCCGAAGATGCCTTTATTTTCAATCTGTCAATGTCCATATCTTTTATAATGAGGGAGTTATTGAGTATTGGTTTTTTTTCTTTTAGTGATAGTTCCAAAAGCCGGCCATCCCTTGCTACCAATTTACCGCCTTTAAACACCATTTCTACTCTTAGTTCTTTTAACGTTTTGAATACGGTAATGTCCGCTTTGTACCCCGGCGCTATAGCGCCTAATCTCTTCAAACGGAAATACTCTGCAGGGTTTAACGTGGCCATCTGTACAGCAATAATGGGATCCAATCCCTCCTTAACAGCCTTTCTTATCAGGAAATCCATATGTCCTTCTTCAAACAAGTCAAGGGGATGTTTGTCATCAGTAACAAAGAGGCACCTTCTTGAATTAGTGGGTGTTACTAATGGTAAAAGGGTCTTCATGTT
>Ga0210044_10002884_pt1 | contig 25012 bp, 27 predicted proteins | sample CryGey13umfilter_2_FD_183959 | JGI IMG/M metagenome (GOLD analysis project Ga0210044, IMG submission 183959) | Groundwater microbial communities from aquifer in Utah, USA - Crystal Geyser 4/9/14 3 um filter (SPAdes) (version 2) | ecosystem: Environmental > Aquatic > Deep subsurface >... | reverse complement strand
TTCAAACCTTTCACGGCAAGAAGGCCGGGCGGCTGGTGGCGGTGGGGCCGGTCAATCTGCCGGTGACGCGCCTGTTCGTGGAAGAAGTCATTCTGGAATGCCGCCAGAAACACATCACCCGTGTGGATATTCTGGGTTTTGAGTTCGAGATGGGCTTGTTCCCCAACGTGCTGGACGAAGCCCGCGCCAAAGGCATCGACATCGCGCCCAAGTATATTCCCGCCGAGGTCTTCGACAAGCGAGCGGTCGAAAAGAACCAGGTGGTCTTCCATGATGTGGCGGCCATCGAGGTCAAGCCGCACGTCAAGAAGAACAGCGTGGCGGTGGAACTGACCGACTTCTCGGTTTTCTATTCGCAGGATTCGATTGCCAACGCGGAGGCGACGCTCAAGGACAAAGCCGGCAAGATCGTGGTGGAGAAGGGGCAGATCGTGAAGGTGAGCAAGGACGCACATGGCATCGTCAGCCGCGAGGTGCTCACAAAACAGTGGACGGACTGGATTGATTATTGGGCGGTGGATTTCAACTTTGAGAGCAAGCGCGAGATCGTCCGCATTCCGCGGGACAAGATGAACCAGGCCCAGATCCCCGGGATGGAGCAGCCCGAACAAATAGAACTGCCGGAATATGAGGAAGTTTGGACGGGGGATTACATCTTCGAGAACGAGTGGCAATCCTTCCGCACCAAGAAAGACCGCTCGCTGGAACTGACCAGCGTTTTTCACGAATGCGAGCCCGGGCGGCGCAAGCTGGCGGTCAAGGTGGTGGACATCTTCGGCAACGACACCATGACCATCATCGAAGTCAGCGTGGGAGGGAAGAAATAATGGCCCTACATAAAGATTTCCCCGAATCGCCCTACGCCATCCTTGACCCGGCCATCCGCTGGTTTCCGGCGGATGAAGCCCTGCGGGAGTCCAGTTCTGAAAAGCTGATGCCGCCCTTAGTGCCGCAACTGCGCCGCAAGGTGAAGGAGTGGCGGGACAGCGGCTACACGGGGGCAACGAACACGAGCAAGAGCCTGCTCAACTACTGGTTCAACACGCCGCACCTGTTGCCCCAGACCGACGGCACAATGGCCGAGTTCCAGTATTACTTTGCCCAGCGCGAGGCGCTGGAAACGATTATCTACCTCTATGACGTGGTGGGCGTGCAGGACAAGTATGACCTGATGCGCTTCGACAGTAGCGGAGCGGTCTCCACCGGCATGTTTGACGAGACCTGGCGGCGGTTCGTGGTGAAGATGGCGACGGGCAGCGGCAAGACCAAGGTCTTGAGCCTGGCGCTGGCGTGGAGTTTTTATCACAAGCTGTACGAGCCGGAGTCGCAGCTTGCGCGCAACTTTCTGGTGATTGCCCCCAACATCATCGTGCTGGACCGCATCTACAAGGATTTTCAGGGCCTGCGCATCTTCTTTGAAGACCCGGTATTGCCCGACAACGGCGTGGACGGGCGCAACTGGCGCGACGATTTCCAGCTTACCCTGCATAAACAGGATGAAGTACGCATTACCCGACCCACCGGCAACATCTTCCTGACCAACATCCACCGCGTCTATGCCGGCGACGATATCCCCGCATCGCCCGACGATGAGAACACGATGGACTATTTCCTGGGCAAGCGGCCCAGCGGCGCGACCACCGACTCCAAGGTGGACTTGGGCGTGATTGTGCGGGACATTGACGAGCTTGTGGTGCTCAACGACGAGGCGCACCATATTCACGACCCGCGCATGGCATGGTTCAAATCTATCGAGGACATCCACAACCGGCTGAAGCAAAAAGGGTCCGCGCTCGCCCTGCAAATCGACGTGACCGCTACGCCCAAGCACAACAACGGTGCGATTTTCGTGCAGACGGTCGCCGACTACCCGTTGGTGGAAGCCATCTCGCAAAACGTGGTCAAGCATCCGGTGCTGCCCGACGCCGCCAGCCGGGCCAAACTGGTAGAGCGCCAGAGCGCCAAGTACACCGAGAAATACACCGACTACATTAACCTGGGCGTGATCGAGTGGCGCAAGGCGTATGCCGAACATGAAAAGATGGGCAAGAAAGCCATCCTGTTTGTGATGACTGACGACACCCGCAACTGCGATGACGTGGCCGAATACCTCGAAGATCACTATCCCGACTTGAAGGACGCGGTGCTGGTGATTCACACCAAGAACAACGGAGAGATATCCGAATCAACGTCGGGCAAGAGCAAAGAAGAGTTGAATAAGCTGCGCGAACGAGCCAATGCGATTGACGGGATGGACAGCCCCTACAAGGCCATCATCTCGGTGATGGTCCTCAAAGAGGGCTGGGATGTGCGCAACGTAACCACAATTGTGGGGCTGCGCGCCTATTCCGCGAAAAGCAACATTCTGCCCGAACAAACCCTGGGGCGCGGCTTGCGCAAGATGTATCCCGGCGGCCTAGAAGAATATGTCAGCGTGGTTGGCACGAATGCCTTTATGGATTTTGTGGAATCCATCCAGGCGGAAGGCGTGGTGTTGGAGCGCAAGCCGATGGGCGAAGGCACGCAAGCTAAAACGCCGCTGGTGGTGGAGATTGACAAGGAGAACGAGAAGAAAGACATCGACGCGCTGGACATTGAAATACCGGTGTTGACGCCGCGTGTCTACCGGGAATATAAGAACCTTGGCGCGCTGGACGTTGGCGTGCTGGAGTATCAGCGTGTGCCCTACCGGCAGTTCAGCGAGGAAGAACAAAGGGAGATTGTCTTCAAGGACATCACCACCGGCGAGGTGACGCATACCACCATCCTCGACACGGCGGGCATTGCCGATTACCGCAGCGTCATCGGCTACTTCGCGCAGACCATCATGAAAGACCTGCGCTTGGAATACCGCAAGGGATCTGCTCCCCGTGGTTATGACGTGCTGTATGGCAAGGTCAAGGCGTTTATTCAGGACCGGTTGTTTGACCGGCCGGTAGACCTGGAAAGCCCGAACACCCTGCGCAACCTGTCGGAACTGGCTGCTACCAAAACCCTGCTCGAAACCTTCAAAAAGGCGATCAATGCGTTGACGGTGCAGGATAAGGGCGACGCCGAAATCCGCGACACCATCAAGCTGCGGCAAACGCGCCCCTTTGTGGCAAAGGATCAGGGCTACCTTGTCCCGAAGAAGAGTGTCTTTAACCGTATCATTGGGGACAGCCGGTTTGAACTCACTTTCGCCCGCTTCCTGGAAGACTGCGACGATGTGGTTTCCTACGCAAAAAACTACCTGGCGGTGCATTTCAAACTGGACTATGTGAACGCGCACGGCGACATCTCCAACTACTACCCGGACTTTCTGGTCAAGCTATCCGGCGCACGAATTGTCATTGTCGAGACCAAGGGGCGGGAAGACCTGGACGTGCCGCTCAAGACGGAACGGCTGCGGCAATGGTGCGAGGACATCAACCTGGTGCAGTCGAATGTGACCTATGACTTTGTTTATGTGGACGAAGAGAGCTTTGAGAAGTACAAACCCACCTCTTTCCGGCAACTGGTTGATGGCTTCAGGAAATACAAAGAGAAAATATAACAAGGCGCTGCCGCCATTGCTGGGGGCGCCAGGCACGGGCTTTGGGTATCCCGTCCATTTAAAGGTATCGGAACCTATTATATATTATGGTTCGTCCACGTATATTCGACGGTTTCAACCCTGTTTCAGCGTGCCTCAGCCCCTATCCGGGCTGGGGCAATGGTTTTGTGTTTGGCCTGGTAGCGGCGCGACCGTAGCAATATCGCTGAATATAGCTTTGCCTCTTTTAGCGGGACGTGTCTGGTTTGCCCGCTTTTCGCACCAGTGCCTCTAACTGTTAGTATGGCGCGGTTAAAATCAACGTCGTCCCATTTAAGGTTAAATAGCTCACCGCGCCGTAACCCGGTGTTGAGATCCAAGATCACTACTGTCCGGTTAAAATTTATATTAATCGTAATCTAGAAAAAAGCCAATTGACCAACGTTGATTTTCTGTTTTTGGAAATGTCGATCGTGTTATAATGTTTTAAAGATAAAGGGGTCGGGTGTTTTGTGAGAGAAGAAGCCCAGCTATGGCTCGATGACGCAATCTATGATCTGGAAAGCGCGCAGATCATGTTCAAAGGCGCACGATATAATTATGCTGTTTGGCTAGCAAGGCAAGCCACGGAAAAAGCATTAAAAGCGGCACATCTTGTTGTCCTCAAGAAAGCATTTCCTAAATCCCATAACTTGACCGAGTTGGCACGCGAGCTTGGTTGGGCTATTCCTAAATCAATTAACGAACACCTGCAATTCTTGAATCCTCATTATACCGTTACCCGATATGTTGATGCGGCTGTCGGAAAACCGTCCGACATTTATGATGCAGAGATTGCAGATCAAGCCATCGCGAAGTCTAAGGAGGTTTTGGATTGGATAAACAGCAATCTCAAGATCTCATAGAACAGATAAAAGAATTCCTTAAGGCTATCGATGCTCAGGAGGCGATTCTGTTTGGGTCGAGGGCAAGAGGCGATGCAATTGAAACAAGTGATGTCGACCTGATTATTATCGATGATAAGTTTGCAGATATACCGTTTCCTCGCCGCCTTATTTTTTTAAGCGAGCATTGGAACCTTAGCTATTTCCTCGAAGCGCTCCCGTACACGCGAAAGGAATTTGAGAAGTTGGCGAAAACACGCGGCGTGATCAACGATGCAATAAAGCACGGCATACGTATTAAGGCCGCTTAGACCCACAAGTGTATTACCTGATAGATGGGTCGTTCTTAATGGAGGACGGCTCTTTTTTTGAGAGGCTTTGGCTGGACATGCGGGCGAATTTACGTTATAGTAATGCACTATACAGTCCTTCAGCCAAGCGGTAGGAGGGCTTACATAACGAGAAAAGGTCAGAAATAGCACGATATAAACCTCCACTCGCCGCAGCACTAAACCTAATCCAAGACCACATGATCTAACAGAACAAGAATACTGCATGTTTACGATGCCATCATGCATAAAAGAAGCTGATGGACGTAAGTTCCTTATTACCAAAAAGTTAGGTGGGGTGCTTAGTGAAGAATAGCAAAAGTTTGTCAATTCTCGGTTTTGCAATGCTCCTTACAGTTGTGATGTTGCACGTATCTGCGGCCGGGTCGCAGCATCGTGAGGCCATCGCACAGGTAAGATCAAATAGCGCCGTCGTCACGGCTGGCGTTTCAAGCGGTACAAATAGCGCACATAGCGCAAGTGATGTAAGCAATAGAGTCGTCAGGTTTGCCAGTTTAAATACCGTTGCTGACGGCGCGAGCGTGTCTGCGTCAACAGGGCTGGCGAAACCATATCTGGTAAGCTCTAATAAGAGCAGTAAGAAAGCTAGCCATAAGTATAAGAAGAAAAAACATAAGAAGAAAAAGCGTAGGCATAAAAAACGCAAACACAGCCATAGAGTGAGACGCGTTACCGTCTCCAGGGGCGCTATGAGGTCGTGCGATGTCGAAGTGGCAGTCAGGCGCGTCGGTGCGACCTATTGGCCTTCCAAAGCCGACCAGGATGCGCTTGTGTGGATATATAAGCATGAATGTGTGACACCCGGAGTCATCAGTTCGGCAGGATACTATGGATTGTTCCAGCTTGGAAATCCGCCGGGTTGGATGGTATTAGGGGATCCGGCCAGCGAGGCCAAAGCCGGCTGCGAGTATATCAAGCGCCGCTACGGCAACCCATCTAAAGCGATGTCATTTAAGAAAAAACGCGGGTGGTATTAGAAACACATTTCTACACTTACGCCCTGGATTCGAATTGCCAGTTGCCCGCCTGGACTAATGCGACACCGTTGAACTCGTCCGGAGCCAGATCAAAATCGTCTGAGACTTCAAATGGCATCATATAGCACAGCACCAGCATCAGTTGGTTTCTGTCTTGCAGCCGGACTACTCTGGGCTCGTAGTCGAACTCGTAGCCGATGATATTGAGGTCCTTGAGCATCTTCTCGATTTTGATGACGCTCCATGTGCCCGAGCTTTTTACCGCCGGAACACCGATTCTATCCAGAAATCCCCTTAAAATAGCCGTCCTTGCCATAAGTCTCACCCCCTGATTACAATCCCAATGTTTTCCAATGTTTTCACCGAGAACCGCCATTGCAATCGATACGCTAAAGTCATTTAGCTCATTTAAGTCATTTAAGTACATTTATAAGCAGTACATTTATAAACGAATCTATATCTGCTGTAGCTCTGCTGTAGCGTATCGCCTTAATTACACTATACAAGCCGATCTTGAAACCGATAATAAAAACCTGGTAAACGACCTGCTACGGGGTCTAGTGGCAACTTTTCGGGTGTGGGTGGCGTACGAAAATCGGTTGACCGCACACAGTACCGCTCGCCTGGAATTAAAGGGAGGGTGAGCGGTGGAATTATGGCCGTAAGCAAGTGCCGGCAGTGGTTTGAAATGTCGATAAATGGTTATTATTAAAGTACTCCTACTGCGCGAGAGCAAAGACAATGGTGATTAATGAACGGAGCCAGGCTTCTCTTTCAGATATTTGTCAGAGCTTTATGGGTTTTTGTGAGCATGCTTACCATGCTCACTTTGGCGTTTTTTACCACGCTTTACTTTAACGACCCGAAGCTGGCGCACGATTTTGGAAAGTCTTGCGTATCGTGCAAGAAACCGAGCATTACGGTGTCCACGCTAAAGAATCCTAAGGGCGGCGGTTTGGATTTGAGGGATTGGCGGGTCGTTATTTCACCCGCGACGACCGAGCCCAAGGTGATGCCGGAGCTTAACCCCACAGAGCAGCAAAGCGCGGCCTTGAGCAGGGTTAATCATTACCGCAGCGTTGTTGGGCTTAAAGCCGTCACACTTAATAAAACCATCAACAAGGCGTCAACGGCCCATGCAACGTATAACGTTAGCCATAACTTGTCCGGCCATATCGAGAGCAATAGCGATACCGGTTTTACCGGCGCCTGGCCGTGGGATAGGATGCGCCACTTTGGCTACGATGAGTTTACCTATGCTACCGAGGTCTGTAGCATGCGCTGGTCGTCTGCACAGTATCTCTTGCGGATCGACCCGCAGTGGGCTATCGACGGCTGGGTCGATACGGTGTATCACCGGTTGCCGATTATAAATCCCAATGTCTACGAGACGGGTTTTGGGGCGGCAAAGGCGGGGGATCGAGTGGCTTATGTTATGGATTTTGCCAACCCCGGGTTCCCGATCTCAAAAAAAATTATCTACTATCCTGCCGATGCCCAGACAAACGTTCCGGTGAAGTTCACCGGTGACGAGACGCCGGACCCCTTGCCGGGTGCAAAGTACCCGGTTGGATATCCGATTACGATTACGTTTAACGGCTATAAAGATATCAAGATAATCGATGTTAAACTTACCGACAGTAATGGGGTTGATGTTAAGTTTTATAAAATAATGCCGTTTTCTGATAAGTACATCAGGGACTCGATCGCGATCATCCCTAAGCGTCCGCTGGAGTACGGGATGGACTATCGCGTGAGCATTAACGCCAACGCCGACGATGATTCCATCTATCTCGACTGGCGTTTTAAAACGAAGACCTCCGATTAATTTCGTATCGCTCGGGAGTAAGTAATGCTATGCTTGTGATGTCGGCGCAAACAGCTTTTCTGAAAGCTTGTTTGCCGCTACAATAAAGGGAGTTATTCACCGAGCATGTTACGCGCTCGCGGACTTGGGGGTATGGTATGCGGCTTATTCCGGCTATACTAAGCGATACGCTTGATGATTATCGGCGTAAACTGATGCTGGCAGAGTTGTTGTCGGGTACGGCTCAGGTTGATTTTGCGGATGGCCGATTCGTGCCCATGAACAGCATTTCACCGGTCGAGGCGGCTTCGATAACGACCAGTTTGCGGCTTGACGCCCATCTTATGGTAAGCGATCCCGTTTCGTACCTAAAACCGCTTAAAGATGCCGTTTTTAAAAGGGTGTTCTTTCATTATGAAGCGGTCTCCGACCACCGGGAGACTATCAATAAAATCAGAGAGCTGGGGTTTGAGGTGGGTTTGGCGGTAAATCCCGGTACATCGGTCGGCAAGCTTCTGGGGTTGGCGAAAGATGTGGACTCGGTCCTCTTCCTTGCCGTCAACCCACAAGTTAACGGATCGCCGTTCGAGCTGTCGGTTCTCGAAAAGCTCAAGGGCTTAAGAATGCTGCAGCCGGGCATTGAGTCCGGCATAGACGGCGGGGTCAGGCTTGAGTTGCTTAATGACATAATCGATGCCAAGCCCGACTTTATCTGCGTCGGACGCGCCGTTTTTGATGTGGCGAACCCCGAGGACGCATTTAAAGAATTCGAGACGCGTCTGCAGCCGTTCGGCCTATCGCAATTACCTAGATTATTTGGCGGAATTGAGGGAATAAGAGAGCGCAAAAGCGGTGGTGAGGGCGCTGACGATATCCGACCTTGAGATTTTAGAGCTGGAGTTGCTAGCAAATACTATCCGCCAGGATATAATCCGCATGCTGATCGAAGCCGAAAGCGGGCATGCCGGGGGGCCGCTGGGAATGGCCGACGTTTTTACCGCGCTCTACTTCAACGTTTTAAAACACGATCCACGCAACCCATTCTGGGATGAGCGCGATAGGTTGATTTTATCCAACGGTCATATCTGCGCGGTACGCTATGCCGCTATGGCCCGTTCGGGATACTTTCCCGTAAATGAGCTGCTAACATTTCGCAAGCTCGGCTCGCGGCTGCAGGGACACCCGCATAACCTTTCGCTGCCGGGGGTCGAAAACACGGGCGGTCCGCTTGGGCAGGGGCTTTCGCAGGCTATCGGCAGAAGTCTTGCCGGGCGCATGGATGGCAAGAAGTACCACGTGTACTGTGTGCTAAGCGATGGCGAGCACGATGAGGGCCAGACATGGGAGGCGCTGCTTTTCGCGGGCAATCATGCATTAAGAAATTTAACGGTTCTGTTAGACAGGAATAATATCCAGATCGACGGCCACACCGAGGACATATTCCCGCTAGAGCCGCTCAAGGATAAATACAGGGCGCTCAACTGGTACGTGATAGAGGTGGATGGGCACAACATCCGCCAAATCATCGCGGCGTGCAAAGAAGCCAAAGCAATTTACGAAAAACCGACGGCGATTATTTGCCATACGATTCCGGGCAAGGGCGTAAGCTACATGGAAAACAACTACGAATGGCATGGCAAGGCCCCGACTAAAGAGCAGGGCGATGTTGCGCTCAGGCAGCTTAAAGCCGAGCAAAACCGCATAAAAGAGGAGATCGCAAATTATTAATCCACGCGCTCATCTTGTTGAGCCGTTATTTGGTAAAGACATAAAAAAGGCCGCGACCAGGGATGGCTATGGCCAGGGGTTGATGGAGCTGGGCGAGTACAATCAGGATGTCGTCGTGCTCAGCGCCGATTTGACCGAGTCGACCAGGACGCTTGAGTTCTCGAAAAAGTATCCCGGGCGGTTTATCGAGGCGGGGGTTGCCGAGCAGAATATGGCCGGGATGGCGGCCGGGCTCGCGTTTGAGGGGAAAATCCCGTTTGCCGGCTCGTTTTCGGTGTTTTCGCCCGGCAGGAACTGGGACCAGATACGGGTGAGCATTTGTTATAGCAACGCGAATGTTAAAATAGCCGGCTCTCATGCAGGGCTGGTTACCGGTGAGGACGGCGCCACCCATCAGGCGCTCGAAGATATCGCGATAACCCGGTGCCTGCCGAATATGGTGGTTCTGGTCCCATGCGACGCGCTTGAGGCAAAAAAAGCGACTGTCGCCGCCGCGCTTTATAAGGGCCCGGTCTATCTTCGCTTGGCCCGCGAGAAAACGGCGGTTGTAACCACCTTTGAAACCCCGTTTGAAATAGGAAAAGCACTGGTCCTGCGCGAAGGAGACGATGCCGCGATTATTGCGTGCGGCACCATGGTCTATCCCGCGCTTGAGGCCGCTGAGAGCCTCGCTGCCGAGGGATATTCGGTCTGCGTGATAAACAACCCGTCGATTAAACCGCTGGATACTGAAACTATAGTTGCCGCCGCCGTGCAAACGGGGGCCATCGTTACTGCCGAGGAACACCAGATCAACGGCGGTTTGGGCGGGGCGGTGGCCGAAGTCTTAGCGAGGAATGCGCCGGTACCGCAGGAGATGGTTGCGGTCAACGACACGTTTGGCGAATCGGGCCGGCCAAAGGAACTACTGGCAAAGTATGGTCTCACGCCTTGGCACATCGTCGATGCCGTTAAGCGGGCCGTCGGAAGAAAGCAAGAACAGTCATGAATCGCCAAAAGCTCTACGACGTATCGGTTTCAATTAGACCGAAGATGCCCACCTGGCCGGGCGACCCCGGATTTGAACGCTCCATCGTGCACGCAATCGCCGAAGGGGCGTCCTCGGATGTTTCAACGCTCAGGATGGGGAGTCATACCGGCACGCATGTCGACGCCCCCGCTCATTTTCTACCGGGAGGGGCCACCGTTGACCAACTTGCGCTTGATGTTTTAGTCGGTCCGACAACCGTATTTGAGCTTAGCGTTGAAAACGAGATCACCGGGGCCGATCTTGAACCGCTCAACCTCGAAGAATGCGAGCGTGCCCTCTTTAAAACCCGAAACTCACGCCTCTGGGAGCGTGATGAGTTTACTACCGATTTTGTCTATTTCACCTCCGAAGCCGCCCGATTACTCGTTGAAAAAGGCGTGCGGCTTGTCGGAATCGACTACCTCTCCGTTGCCGAGTACAAACACGGTACGGATGTGCATCGCATATTCTTGCAGCACGGTGTTGTTATAGTCGAAGGCCTTGACCTATCAAAAATAGAGGCAGGCGCATATCAGGTAATGTGCCTGCCTCTAAAGGTTCTCGGGGCTGAAGGCGCCCCCGCGAGAGTGCTGCTGGCTAAATCTTAGCTGTAATTCGCCATATACATGATGTTTCTTACGTAGTGTATGGTCTCCCTGTATGGCGGGATGCCGCCGTATCTGCTGACGGCTCCGCCGCCCGCGTTATACGCCGCTAGAGCGTAGTCCCAGCGGCCAAAGCGATCGAACTCGGCCCGCAGCATCTTCGCGCCGCATTCAAGCTGGGCGACGGGTGAGGTCTTAAACCTACTGAGCCTGTAACCCATAGCCTTTACATTAAAAGGCATAATCTGGGTGAGCCCGACGGCGCCCACATATGATGTCGCCTTGTAGTCCCACCCCGATTCTTGCCGGATAAGAGCGAAGAACAACTTGGGCGGAACACGATACTTTTCGGCTGCGATGCGGGCTTTCTGCTGAAGAGAGAGAGGCTTGGCCGGTGCCGGTTTCGTTGCAAGACCTGTTGTTGGGTTTGCCGGGGCGGTTTCGACTGTTGCGGGTTGTGCCGGTTGCTGCGGTTGGGCTTGCAGCAGGGGATTGAAGCCGGACCAGATAATCAGGCTTAAACATAAGCCGAGAACCGGTTTTGAGAACGTTGTTACTAACTGATTAATAATGAACCCTCCTTATTTCCCGGAAGACTGCCTTAAAAACTTGGGCAGCCCTCAGGTTTGCTTCTTGGCCAGCTTTGTGTTTTGCCCGACAGCCGTTGAGCGATCACCAACAGCGCTCAACAGAGCTACCGATTTAAAACACAGTTTTTGTAAATTAGCCCGATTTGCAAGGAGATTCAAGCGTCAACGCACAGGGGTACAAGCGGTCACGGGGTGTGAATTATTTTTTGCCTTTTTGGATGGCGAGGGTCAAACATGCTGGATAACGGTATAATACGCAAAATAAATGGAGTGGCTAAGTTGCTAACAGAATAAGACGGGTGGTGAAAATCGATCCAGATTTGAGCAGTTATCAAGAGCGCATATTAGTGGGTGGTGCCGTTGGTTTTGCGTGAAAACGGCTCGATTATCTCACCGGACGCCCGGTCGCTGGGTTGGGCAAGCGGCTAGGCGCGGGTTCTTTTTTCATACTTGTTCCTGAGCCACACCGAAACCGCGTTCATTGACAGCAGCACTGCAAGCAGGACCATAATCGCTGCCGCCGCCAGGTGGCTGAAGTCTTCCTGGGGTTTTGATATCCAGCTAAATATTTGAATCGGCAATACGGTAAAGCCGTCCATGGGGGTTCTCGGAGTGAACGCGACAAAAGATAGCGCGCCGATGAGGATAAGCGGGGCGGTTTCGCCGATGGCCCTCGAAATTGTAAGGATCGCACCGGTAAAAATACTCGGGAGTGATGCCGGGATGACAATATGCCAAATCGTCTGCCATTTTGTCGCCCCCATTGCCAAGAACGCCGTCCTGAGCGAACTTGGCACGCTTCGTATCGCCTCGCGTGCGGCGATGATCATTACCGGAAGAACGAGCAGCGTCATAGTAAGAGCCCCGGCCAGGATGCTGCGGCCCAACGCCATCGCCCGCACAAACGCGGCCAAACCGAGAATGCCGTACACGATTGACGGCACGCCGGCCAGGTTTGCAATGTTGATGTCGATAACATTCATCAACCGGTTTTTGGGGGCGTATTCTTCCAGGAAGATAGCGGTAGCGACGCCGATTGGGAAAGCAAAAAGGGCCGTTAATGCGGTAACCCACAGAGTTCCCGACAACGCGGAGAGAATTCCCGCGTTTTTAGGCATGAACGACGGGAAGCTGGTCATAAAGTGCCAGCTAAGCCAGGGCAGGCCTTTTCTCACAATGTCTACGAGAAGCACGACAAGGGCGCCTACTGCGATAATGCAGGCGAGGAGCATCAATTTATGGAATATAAAGTCTTTTGCAGCGCGCTTTTTCAAGTGCCTTTGATATGCGGCGGTATCCATGCTCATTTACTCGTACACCTCCCTGAACCGGCGGGTTATCATTTGTCCTACGATGTTGATCAGTAGGGTAATCACGAAGAGTAAGGTCCCAACGGCGAAGATGGTCTTGTACTCGATCGTCCCCTGCGGCGTGTCGCCCATGCTGATTTGGACGATGCTTGCGGTCATCGTCTGGATGCTCTCCAGCGGATTGAGCGTAAATTTTGGCGTCGACCCCGCTGCAAGCATTACGATCATCGTCTCACCTACCGCCCTCGAAATCGCCAGTATAAACGAGGCGATTACCCCGGAAAGCCCGGCTGGCAGTACGATCTTTGTCGCAACTTCGTAGCGGGTCGCCCCAAGCGCGAAACCGGCCTCCTTCAGCGTTTTAGGCACGGAAATAAGTGCGTCCTCACTGAGGGAAGAGACCATCGGGATGATCATGATACCTACCACGATACTGGCGCTGAGCGCGTTGAACGTGGGCAGGCCGGGCAGGAAGTTTTTTAATAGCGGGGTAACAAAAGTCAGCGCGAAATATCCGTATACAACTGTGGGGATTCCCGCGAGAATCTCAAGCAGCGGTTTTACGATTCTTCTGACGGTCGGGCTCGCATACATGCTCAGATATATCGCGCTTGCCAAGCCGAGCGGCAGCGCAACGATACTCGACCCGATGAGGATTATCGTTGTGCCGGCGACAAGCGGCAGGACACCGAAATGTTTATCGAGAAAGAGCGGGGTCCATTGGGTGTCGGTTAAAAACTTGCTTATCGGGACTTCTTTAAAAAAGGAGAATGTTTCAGTAAACAACGATAAGATAATCCCGATCGTCGTTAACACTGAGATCAAGACCGAACCAAAAAGAAGAGCATAAATCAGTTTCTCTTTTATATCACGCCATTTGAACTTTTTCTCTGCGACCCCGAGAACTAATTCTGTTGCGTCGTCGGGGACGATTTCGGGAGCGAGGCTACTTGTTTCTTCTGTCATGTTCAATCCCATCACCCTTTATAAAATCAACGGCGATAGCATCAGCGCCGGATTACCGGCTACTGATGCTATCCACATGGATTCTATTTATTCGACTTTGTGCACAACTCCCAATTACTCGACGAGCTTAAGGCTTTTATCGTAATCAGCTGAGTTTAGCGGTATGTATCCTACATCTGAGACGAGCTTAGTTCCGTCAGTCAGGTAGTATTGAATAAACGCTTTGACTTCGGGACGCTCGAGTGCCTTCTTGCTCACATAGATGAAAATCGGACGAGCGAGCGGCTTGTACGAGCCGTCTTTAATGCTTTCTTCGGTCGGTTCAACCGGCCCTGTGCCACCATCAACCGCAAGAATGTTTAACTTGTTTTCATTCTGCTTATAGTAGGCATATCCAAGGAACGCAAGGCCACCCTTGTCGCCCTCGACACCCTGAACCATTACATTGTAGTCTTCACTGACCTGATAATCGGTGCGGATTGCTCCTTCCCCACCATTGATCTCATCGGTAAAGTAATCAAACGTTCCATGTGCGCTGCTCGGACCATAGAGGGAGAGCTTGGTATCTGGCCATGCGGGATTAACCTGTTTCCAGGTCGAAATCTTGCTACCCGGCTCCCATATCTTCTTAAGCTCGGCAGTCGTGATTGATTTCGCCCAGGTGTTGTCCTTATTGGTAACTAGTGAGATACCATCATAAGCGACAGGAATTTCGATGTACTCAAGACCGTTTTTCTTTGCATCGGCCTTTTCCTTGTCTTTAATCGGCCTTGAAGCATCGCTTATGTCGGTCTCGCCTGCTATGAACTTTTTAAATCCGCCGCCTGTTCCAGACGACCCGACGGTAACGTTAACGCCAGGGTTTGCTTTCATGAAATTCTCTGCCATGGCCTCGCTGATTGGAAACACCGTGCTTGAACCGTCGATTTTGACGTTTCCGGAAAGACTTGCATTGGAGCCCTTCTCTGAACTACCAGTGTTGCTGTTGCTTGTATCGCCGCTCGAACCGCATCCAACTATCGCAATAGCGACTACGAGGGCAAAAGCTGCGATTACTACCAACTTTGTTTTCTTAGAGAAACGGGAAAATAATACCATTTAAACCTCCTAAAGGATATGTGGCTCACTTTGATTTGGGCCCGTGTCCTCAAAATGGCCTATCCTAAGGATAGAATGAAGGAGACTGCTCGTGGTGAAAAAGATGTAACCATTTTGTAAAATAATTGTTAACTCGACCCGTATGTCTGGAAACGAAAGAGGCCTAGACATAAGTCTGGTTTTCGTTTGCCCAGGAAGCAACACAGTCTAGCATAGGGGGGTTAACTATGTTTGGAAGATTCTTTATCTAGCGGAAAGTTAACTATGAATGTGCTGCCGATGCCAAGAGAACTGTCGACTTCGATTGTCGCGTTATGGTTTTCGGCGATATGCTTGACAATCGAAAGACCCAGGCCGGTCCCGCCGGTCTCCCGGCTTCTCGCTTTATCCGCACGGTAGAAGCGCTCGAAAATCCTGGAGATCTCGCGTTTTGCAAGACCGATACCATTATCCTGAACGATGAGGTCGATATGCGAACCAACCGGCTCGAGTTTTACGTCGATCTTACCGCCAGACATAGTGTACCTGATCGCGTTGTCCACCAGATTTCGTATAAGCGTTAGTAACTGTTCGTTGTCGCCTGTGACCAACGGCACGTTCTCGGGGATGCTCAGGTTGAGGGAAAGCCCTTTGCTCGCGGCAAGCTGGGAGAAGCTTAAGCCGACCTCATTGACAAGCTCTCCAAGATCGGTCGGCACTGTTTCGATCGCCTCCTGCTGCGTTTCGAGCTTTGATAGATCGATGAGTTCCAATACCATGTTGATCAGAGTGCTAAGCTCTTTATCCAGCCGCTTGATAAATATTCTGCTCGAAGCCGGGTCGGTATCGATACTGCGCAGCAGCGTTTCAGAGAGGAGTTTTAAGCCCGTTAACGGTGTTTTTAGCTCGTGAGAAATGTTGGCGACAAAGTCTTTTCTCAGTTTCTCGACCTGTTTCTGTCTGGTGATATCCCTGATTACGGCAAGGGTTTGCCTCTCGCCGGTGCTGCTTTTAATCGGCATGACGCGGATTCGAAGCCGTCGAAACGGCGCCTGCAGGTCGATCTCGTCCACGACTTCCTTGCCGGATACCACGGATTCCTGAACGGCGCGGTCGAGATCAAAGCTTCTAACTGAATGAAGTACCGGATAGCCGACAATGTTGTCGGTTCTGACTTGAAAAATTCGTTCAATAGTGGGGTTGGTCAGGATAACCTCGCTATTGCCGTTGATGAGAAGGATGCCTTCGGCCATATTATCCAAGATGAGATCGGCTTTGGTTTTTTCAGAGCGCAGCTCATCGATCCTTCCCTTAAGATTTGCCGCAAGGTCGTTAAGCGACTTTGATAACTCACCGATCTCGTCGCTTCTTTCAACGGGGAGCCTGTGTTCGAGATCGTCGCTCGCCATGCGCTCTGCCATAATCGTCATCCGGCTTAAGGGGCTGGTTAAGGAGCGCGAGAGCCAGTAGCTCATCAAGACCACCAGGAGCGCCACGCCGACTACGATTACAAGAATCTCCGCGTTGCCGATCAAGGCCCGCAATATAAAGCCGGTGATCAGAGCGGTAAGTACTGCAAGCAACCCATAACTAATGGCAAGTTTTTTTCCTATGCGCATGGGATTTTCTCCTCGGCCTGGAATTTATAGCCGAGGCCGTGGACTGTTTGGATATAGGAGAAGCGGGAGTGCTCTTCTATTTTATTGCGGATGCGCCGTATGTGTACGTCAATCGTGCGGCTTGACGCATAAAACTCGTATCCCCACACGCGCTCGGCAAGGTCCTGGCGGGTGAATAAGACACCGGGCCCGGATGCAAGAACGGTTAAAAGCTGGAACTCTTTCAGGCGCAGTTTGACCTCTTTGCCGCCGACCTCAATGGTATGTTTTACCATATCAAGCGTGAGATCCCCTATTTCGATGACGGATGATTCGGTGGTTTTCTTAAGGGTCCGCTTCAAATTTGCGCGTATGCGGGCGACCAGCTCTTCGATGCTAAACGGTTTGGTGATGTAATCGTCGGCCCCGACGCTGAACCCTTTAAGTTTGCTGCGCTGGTCTTCGAGGGCGGTGATCATAATAATCGGCACGTTCTCGTCGGATTCACGAATTTTTTTGCAGATCTCAAAGCCGTCCATGCCGGGCAGCAGCAGGTCGAGCAGGACGAGGTCGGGCGTATGCTCGCTCATCTCTTCAAGGCCCTGGACCCCGTTTTCAGCGGTCGCCACAGTGAAGCCGGCGCCTTTCAGGCTGTACTCCACGGTTTCTCTGATTAACAAATCGTCCTCGATAACGAGAATCTGGGCCATAAATTAATTCACATCCCCCTCTTGATACTAAAGTAAGGCACTTCGCGCTGTTCTGCAACATTTACCAAATACTTAACAGCGTTGTTACAAAACTTTCACCACTTTTGCGTTAGGACTATAATTAAATATAGTTGATAAAGAGTGTTCGCAGTTAGTAACTCTTAAGGCCCAAGCAATAGCAATATGCGGGATAGTTGCTTACAATGTTGAAATCAATGTAGAAATAACTGATAATGAGTCATAATTTAGGCGCGCAGATGTCGGAGTAGTAGAGCATGCGCGAGGGTGACCAAGAATATGCAAGAAAAAACCAAAGTCGAGTTTAAAAACGTTTCGTTTTTCTATGGCTCGTTTAAAGCAATTGATAACGTGTCGTTTAAACTGCCGAAAAATCGGGTGACGGCGTTCATCGGCCCGTCCGGTTGCGGTAAATCGACGGTTCTTCGTATCATAAACAGGACGAACGAGATAACGATGAGCACCCGCGTAGAGGGCGAAGTGCTCATCGACGGCATCGATATTTACAAAAACGGCACCGACCCGGTGCAGCTTCGCAAGCGCGTCGGCATGGTGTTCCAGAAGCCGAACCCGTTTCCGAAAAGCATTTATGAAAACCTGGCGCTCGGCCCGAAAATACACGGTACGAAGAGAAAAAACCAGCTCGATGATATCGTTGAGGAAAGCCTCAAGAAAGCGGCGCTTTGGGACGAGGTAAAAACAACGCTGCATAAATCGGCGTTTCAGCTCTCGGGCGGGCAGCAGCAGCGCCTCTGCATCGCAAGGGCGCTCACAATTAAGCCCGAGCTTCTTCTTATGGACGAGCCATGCTCGGCCCTCGACCCAATATCAACGCAAAAGATTGAAGATCTTATCGATACCCTGAAATTAGATTACACAATTGTGATGGTAACCCATAACATGCAACAGGCTGCGCGCGTTTCCGATTATACGGCCTTTTTCCTGGTTGAAGAGACCGGCGCACCGGGCAAGCTTGTTGAATTCGGCGACACGTCCACCATATTCACCCGTCCTACAAATAAAAAAACGGAGGACTATATTACGGGACGCTTTGGCTAAAAGGGAGTACTTGGGCAGTGAGAAGAACCTTTCACGAGGAGCTAGAAGTCTTACATAAATCAGTGTTACAGATGGGATGTCTCGTCGAGGACGCGGTCAAGGGCGCTATCGTGACGATTACCGATACCGACCCGTCCCTCGTAACTAAGGTAATTGTCGGTGATGATAAAGTCGATCAGATATTCAATGAAATCGAGACCAATTGCTTTATGATGCTCGCCACCCAGCAGCCCGTAGCACGTGATCTACGGCTTATAGCCTGCAGTATCAGGATCATCAGTGACCTCGAGCGAATGGGAGATTTGGCACTAAACATCGCTAAAGCCTCTCCGGCGGTAAACGAAGGCAAGCCCTTGGTGGCCTCGGATGTCCTAACCAGGATGGGTAATGCCGTCTCACTCATGATCGATGACGCCCTGCAAGCGTTTACGAAATACGACGTAAGTCTCGCCGAGAGCGTGGAAGATCAGGACGACAAGATAGACGACATGTATATAGAGCTTTTCGGGAAGCTTTTTGATTACGGCGGCGACCACGAAATCAGTTGCGCCATAAAATCGGCCTTTGTCGGCCGCTACCTTGAGCGGATTGCAGACCACTGCGTTACCATCGCCGAGCGCGTAAACTTCCTCGTTAAAGGTATGGGATAAAGTATCCTAATCTTAAGTTTATCCTAATTCAATTACGCGGTGCAGAATTACGCCGTTTGTCTATGAAACATCGGGTTTAATGCCCTCTGGCAGCTGCAACACAATGAATCTTCAGGTTCTCTATAGAGGGACAACCTGCATCCACAGCGCTGACAAAACGCCAACTCCGTGACGCGTTTTGGTCCAGCGAGGACTTCTTCTAAAGTTTTTCCGTTGTTGCCGCTGAATGATATGCCGCGAACGATAGAACCTTTCATCTCTGGATCAATCCTTTCTATGTCTGGTTGGGTATTGCCAATAGTTAATTTAGTTTTATGGTTCCGCCGTATTTTTTCCCGAAAATAATCCTTCTAAACCTAGTAACGAAGAGATTTTTAAATAATTCTTCAATCAGTTGTTACTTAGGGGTGGGGTAGCTCGGCCGGCAAGCAGGCATCGAGAGGATGTATGTGCTATTCGTCCTGCATAAAGAGCTTATCAAGCCCGGTAATTTCGAAGATTCTTCGTATGTTGGGATGTGCGTTTTCAACTTTAACCGACGACACCCCGCCCAGGCGTTTTCTCAGCACGATGAGAAGCCTCAGAAAGTAGCTATCGGCAAACTCGAGTTCGCTTAAATCGAAGACCACTTTGTCGACCCCATTGAGCCTCCGCGATAACGCGCGCCTGAGTTTTGAGCTTCCCGACAGGTCGGCTTCACCGGCCAGGCGCACGGTGAGCGTGGTGTCGTCTCGCTCAAACTCGTACGCGACGGTGAGATCCGTCGGGCTCGGTCTCTTATGTGATTGTTGTCTTGAGTTTTTCTTTTCCATAGTAGAAGCTAATCCTTAATTCCTGATGCTTAACCACGTGTCGTGAACGTTCGCGAAGATCGCCGTTTATTGCAGATAACCCGCCCTATTATTGTTATGCGACTAAATACGCTCCGGCAAACTTAAGCTTAGAGATATTTTTTCATAAAAATAGCTGATACGGGCCCATATGGCCTGCCTGCCGGGCGACCCATTGCATCTTGTCGGTGTCCGGATATGCAGCTATACTTGAGAACAGCGTGTTTTTTTTAAACGATAGGTGAGATTATTGAGTAATATAAGGGTCGGCGGCCAGGCGTTTGGCGATGGCGTTTTAATGAGGACAAAAAAATACTGGGCACTTGTAAGAGAGGACGGCTCATCAGAGTTTGGCTCGGTTACCTCGTGGCTCGACCACCATCCGCGCTGGAACGTGTTCTTTATCCGATCGGTGGTTTCGTTCATCGAGATGGTAAAGTTCGGCTTCCAGACCTACCGGAAAAACCCGGCGGCCGCAAACCGCCGTCTGCTTCTCTGGGTAGGAATCTACATCGCCATTACACTACCCCTTTCGATGGTGGTCAGGGCATATGTCGGGTCGAGCTTACTGGTGAACGCTCTGTCTCAGTTTTTCTACCTGACGATAGCACTCTGGACGATCAGTAAGGGGATGACGGGCAGGATTTGGACATATCACGGCGCTGAGCACAAGGCTGTTAACGCATTCGAGCAGGATAAAGACCTGAACGATGCGGCACAGATCCAGAGCTGTTCCAGGATACATCCGAGGTGCGGCACGAACCTCGTGTTCATCATCATGGTCCTGACATCGCTCTACTTTCCATCGCCGGAAAGCAACGTCAATCTGGTGTTCTCCGGGGTGTACTCGATATTTGCGCTGACGATGTCGCTCGAGCTGTTCCGCCAGTTGATGAGATGGCCCAAGTTCATCTTGACCAAGATCATGCTTTTCGGCGGCCAGACGTTGCAGAAATTCGTCACCACAAAAGAGCCGGACGACGGCCAGGTCATGGTCGCAGCCAAAGCCCTGCAGCTGGTCTTGGCCCTCGAGTCCATGGACAGCAACCGCGAGGCACAAGTAACAACTGGTGCGGCTAATTAAAGATTGAGACTGGGACGTTAAAGGATTAAAACCGACGGAGGCCGAGCCAATCGGCCTCCTTAATTTTGTCGGCCACCGCCCGCCCTTAGGTGGACATTTCCCGCCCATTATGATATATTTTTCATCGCGCGAAGCACCAAGCGAAGTCGACTTGGCCTGCAAATCGCGAGAACCATCCATAAAAGCGATAGCTACCGGCGTAGCTATTATTTTTATGATGCAGAACTCAGACTTAACGACCGACGATAATAAAAATAGTGGGGCGTAGCCAAGCGGTAAGGCACGGGTCTTTGGCACCCGCATTCGAAGGTTCGAATCCTTCCGCCCCAGCCAAACGTCTTATTCGAACTCGAAGATAAAACAACACGACCTGGTCAAAAAAACTTTCTCGGCTCTAGAATCCTTTGCGTCAAGGTTTGCTAGCTTGTCTTCAGCGTCAGCTATCTCTTTGGCAATTCGTTCTTGCTCTTTTTTGTAAAGCGTAAAAGGCGTTCATATCTTTAGTCCTTTTGCTCCATAAGATATGTTAGATATTTTGGCTTTTGAATAGGGATATTTTCATATGCTTTAAGCCTTAAAAGGTGATTATCACCGGATATAATTATGTGCGCGTTCCCGGCAACAGCACATTCAAGCAATCGGTTATCAGGTTCGTCCTTCACAACTGAAAGCTTTACCTTTGGGTTATAGAGCTCGGCTAATCTGCTTGTTTGCCGCACGAATTGCTGAATTTTATGTTCAGGCCAGGAAAACTTCTCTCGAAGCTTGCTAGCCGTTTCATTGATGATGTCATTGGATGTAATCAAAATGACCTTATGCTTCTCAGCCAGCGCTAAAATCTGCCTGGGAGGGCCATCAAAAAGAAGCGCCGATATGTAGACGTTGGAATCAAAGACTACTCTTAGCATTATGCGGTCCCGTTAAGAATCTTGAACAGCTCATCCTCGTTTTTGATGCCAAAGCGTTTTGCTGTCTTTTCTCCAAACGCAAATAAATCCTGCCATTCCTCTTCGGCCTGGCGCTCTTTATAGACATGAACCATTTCACGCAAAAGTTCGCTCTTTGAGCGGCGCTCTTTTTTTGCTAAAACTTCAATTTCTTCCGCCATCTCGGGAGAGAGGGAAAAGGATAAAACTTTTGTTGTTCTACCCACCATAATCACCTCCATGTGTTAATACTTAGTAATACTGATATTATTTTACCTCATAATCGACTTTAATCAACAGGATTCTTACAAAAATGAACAATCTTGCTGTTCTTCGTTTCTCTCTATTGTTTAAACGCTTCCAAAAGCTTTAAGCGAAAATTCGCGAACTTTTCCGTTACCGAGAATCTATTTACAATCTCCTGAACACTAGAATTATTCATCCTTGGCATCAAAAGGTAAGCCGCAAAAACATCGGCCTGGCGTTCTTGAAACTTATCCCAAGGGTAGCTGCCGGATAAACTTGTTGTTTTCAACCGGACAAATACCGTCCACTTAGGACAGCCAAGATTCTTTAGCCGAAATTTTGAACCCTCCCAGGATTCTAACTTCTTAATCTGCTTGGTGTTGTTTTGCAACTCAGAGTAATTTCATAAATAAATCTACTTGATGTATGCATCTATAAGATGCATAATGATGCATATTATTATGAATACTAGGAGCAGGGTTATGAGAACTACACTAAACATTGATGATGAACTACTGGCAAAAGCAGAAGAAATAACCGGCATTAAGGAAAAAACGTCCTTAGTCAAACTGGGACTAGAAGCATTAATTGCGAGGGAAAGCAGCAAAAGGCTCGCAAAGTTAGGTGGGACTGAAAAAAACTTAAATATGGTACCGCGCAGACGATTAGCGAGCAAATAAAATGGTTTTAGTTGACACTTCAGTTTGGGTAGCGCATTTGCGCCAGGGAAATTCTGACCTTGAGATATTGCTGAACAACAGTGAGGTCATTTGTCATAAGTTTATTATTGGTGAACTTGCTTGCGGAAATATTAAGAATAGAGCAGAAATTCTGTCGCTTCTCAATGCACTTCCTAAGGCAACGCAAGCAAAACATGATGAAGTAATGCGTTTTATCGAAAATTATCGTCTTATGGGCGTAGGTTTAGGGTATATAGACGTGCATTTGCTTGCATCGACGCTCTTAACAAAAACTCCCATCTGGACATTTGACAAGAAATTGAATTCAATCGCAACAAAACTTAAGCTTGCGTTTTGATTATAGAATTACAGATGATTAGGAACACGAAATCTATGAAGAACACGGTCAACTTCCACCGAAAATTTGCCTCGCTATGTGATAAAATGCTTAAAGCCTTGGAAGGGGGATTTATGAAAAAGAGCGATATCTACACGATGATCGAGCAATGGGTTGATGTATGGAATGCCAGAGATATAGACCGCTTGAAATCCATGTATGCTCAAGATGCCATCCTATATCAGGGGCCGGTCAAAAAAGCTCTTAAAGGATGGGAATACATCCAGGCCAGGTTAGAAGACCTTACCGATGGATTTCCCGACGCTCAGATGAAGATTAATAATCTTCATGTTGATGGCAATATCGCTATCCTTGAATTTAACGAAACCGGAACGCATGAGGGGCGTTTTCTGGATTATGAGCCTACCGGCAACAAAATTGATTTTGATTCCTGCCTTGTTTTTAGAGTCAGCAATGGAAAGATCGTCAATCATATGCGTATTCCGGCGATTTCGGCCACCGATTCCGATTTATTCCGGCCACTTTCGGAGCAAAGCGACGCTGGCAACTTCAATGATTTACTAGTGGCCGGAATCAGTCAAGGGCACGTCTAGTTTTCGCATGGATCCTCCCTTCAAATTGATCTTGTAAGAGTTGTGAACGACCCGGTCTAAGATGGCGTCGGCAATCGTTGGGTTTGCCACCACATCATGCCATTTATCAACCGGTATCTGGCTTGCCATGATCGTTGATCGCACTTTGTACCGATCCTCGATTACTTCAAGGATATCTCGTCTTTCTAAATCTGAAAGGGTACTTAGGCCCCAATCGTCGATTACTAGAAGATCAGTTTTGGCTAGCTTGTTAAGCGCCTTTACAAAAGATCCATCAGCTTGTGCCATCTTTAATTCGTTTAATAGCCTGGGGATTCGGTAGTAGATGGCGGAGTAGCCGCACCTGCAGGCGGCATTTGCAAGAGCACATCCAAGATAGGTCTTACCCACCCCAGTTGGACCGACAATTATTGCATTTAAATGCTTTTCTATCCAGGAGCAATTCGCTAAAGAGAGGATAAATCCTTTATCGAGTCCGCGATCCGCTCTAAAGTCGATGTCTTCAATACAGGCATTCTCCCGAAGCCGTGCATTTGAAAGAAGCCTTTTAAGCCTACGATTTTCTCTTGAGGTAGCCTCCACATCAACAATGAGGGAAAACCTCTCCTCAAAGCTTAAAAGAGAGATATCTCCCGTCTTCATCTGCCTCTCAAGCTCAGAGACCATCCCAAATAGCTTCATCTGGTTTAGTTTATCAATAGTTTGCTCAAATAGCATTTTTGTCTCCTAACGGTAATAATCCGATCCCCTGACGTTTTCATGGTAAATTGAAGCAGAAAGCGCCATCTGCTCTTCGACCGGTGTTTTATCCAAACCGGTCTCTAAAATGGACTTTACTGATTTGTACCTTACCGCCCCGGTTGCAAGAGCCCGCAGAGAAGCAGCCTCAACCCGGTCTTTACCGTATCTTTTTGCAAGCCTTATAATCCCGAGACATGCTCTATAGCCCTGCTCGGGGTGGGGCTTTGACTCGATTATCTTCTGCACAAGCCCTGCTGTAGCTTCTCCGGTCTCTTTGGCCCAGCTGATAATTCTTGACGGGGTCCACTCAAGGTATTCTCGGTGTGACTTTGGCCTATGCTCATGTATCGTACAGAACGTTCCTTTTTTATGGCTTCTAATGTGGCTTGTAACCCTTTTGTTGTTGTTAAATATTTCAACGGTTGTTGAAGTTAAGCGCACGTCAACCTTGGTACCTATGAGTTGGTAGGGGACGCTGTAGTAGACTCCTTTAACTGAAAAGCCCCGGGTTTCATAGAGACTTTGAACCTACAGTTTCCAATGTTTTTTCAGACACATTTTCACTTTTTTCAGATATGATTTCGCTATAATACATCGCCTCCTTTTCCGCTGGGGGAACATGACCGATTCCTTCATGAAGCCGTGAGTTATTCCACCAATCTATCCACTCAAGTGTTGCCAGCTCGACCTGCTCTGGTGTGC
>Ga0210044_10002883_pt1 | contig 25019 bp, 21 predicted proteins | sample CryGey13umfilter_2_FD_183959 | JGI IMG/M metagenome (GOLD analysis project Ga0210044, IMG submission 183959) | Groundwater microbial communities from aquifer in Utah, USA - Crystal Geyser 4/9/14 3 um filter (SPAdes) (version 2) | ecosystem: Environmental > Aquatic > Deep subsurface >... | reverse complement strand
ATGAAAATCGCCGGGCTCGTCAGGTTGGCTACGCGCCATTTCTTGTGGAATCAAGGTGCGATTCAAAGGTTCAGGCTCACCACAGAGAACACAGAGAGCACAGAGGAGTGAGGAGAAGCTCTCTGTGCTCTCTGTGTTCTCTGTGGTGAACATGAGGCCAGACTCATCGCAGAATCTCTGATGTTTTCTCACCTCTTGGGTGACGCGCAGCGTCTCAGATGACTGCTTTGCAAGCGGCTGAAGTCCGACTGTTATTTACACATTGGGCCCGACGGGTCGCGCACGCAGCTGCGAGCCAGTTGGAAGCCGCGGTCGGAGTTCAGCAGGTCGATGCGCCAGATCATCCCCTCTTTGACGAAGGGGTACATCTTCGTGCGCCCCTCGAATTCGATCTTCACCTCCGCCTTGTCCTCGGTCCAGCGATCGTACCATGAAGGCTCGTCGAGGACGTCGAAGCCTCCCTCCTGCTCGAAGCGCTTCATGAGGGTTGGCCAGGTCCAGTGGATCTCTGGGTCGAACTCTTCTGGCGGGATGTTCATGTTGAACTTATGGATCGTGTCCATCTCCTCACGAGAGGTGGCCGAGAAACCCTTCTTGAAGAGGGCCTCGTCCTCTTGCTGGGCGGCGTAGATGGTCTCGTCGAGGACCTCTGTAGGGGTCTTGAAGAAATCGCCGACCGTGAGGTCGTTCCACCAGAGGTAACCGAGGCCACCGCCGAGCAACAAAACGAACACACCCACACCAATGAGGATCTTGTATAGACTCTTCATCTTCCTCTCCTTGCCTAACCTCGGGAACCGGCGCAACAAGCTACCGCTCGGGAGCGACCTGTCAAGCCGGTTGAGTGCGGCATGGGATTGCACCATAGTCGGGCAGTGAGGTTCATCGAATCACGCAACTTTCAGAGTCAAGTGTTCTCTCTCAGCGGCCAACCACGCAGACTTACTTGTCTCGCGGTCAACGGCCAGCAAAAGAATTCGCGTCGCGAGGGCAGCGTTGAAAACCAGAAGACTTCTCACTTGGATCGGTGTGGCCTTGGCGGCGAGCTCACAGCTGGCCTTCTCTGCCGCCAATGAAGCGGCCTACACGGCCCTCGTCGACGGTTACTTCGAGGCGATCTACGCGGCACAGGACGACTGCGCCGGCATCGTCATCGCGTCGGATCGTTGGGTGGCTGACCACAGCGAGGAGCTCGACGCGCTCGTCGCTGTGTTGGTCGACGAAGGCACAGCGCTCTCGACACCCGAGGCCCTGAACGAGGCTCAGAGTTGGTACGACGCCGCCTGGGATCGATTCGGGAGCAACCCGAAGCTGATGAACGTCGGGCTTTGCATGAAGTCCTACGAGGGAGTGAAGAACGCGCTGGGCGAGTTCGATGCGAGGTGGACCCGGCCCCTGGAAGAGGTCTTAGAGACGGCCCGAGCGCGGATTGTCGGCGCCACGGCGGTGGGCGGGCCGGGGAATCTCGACGTCGCTCGACTCGCCGCGCAGACCCTCGCCCGCACCCTTGTCCTCTACACGAACTTGGTGAACGCCTACGACGGCGACTGCGTGGGGCTCGCCAACGCCCTGAACTACTGGCACGGCAATTACTTCGAGCTCCTCGATGAGGCCAGCCAGGACGTGCTCGCGTCGATCCCAAAGATGAGCCGCGAGGACTACACCTCCCTCTCCGAAGAATGGCCTGGGCTCGAGGCCGCCCAGCCAGCTTTCGACAAGGTTGCCGCCTGCGTTGACAAGCTCGAGGGCAAGGCCCAGGACCACCTGCGCTTTCAGCACGAGTTCCTCGCCAACATGATCGTCGACAAGATCACCCACCTCAAACCCAGCTCCTGGTGAGGCGGGAGTTACAGAGATAGAACGGAGATAGAGGTGTCGCCGCTCGGCGGCCAACCCCTTGGACTCGAGATGTCTAGGGGCAGCGTCCAAGAAAGAAATCACACGACGGTGATCTTCGCCCAGCGGCGCTTGCCGACCTTGAAGATGTATTCGCCGATGGCGAGCTTCAGGTCCTTGTCGGTCACGGCTTCGCCATCGATCTTGACGCCGCCCCCCTTCACCAACCGGATGGCCTCTGAGGTCGAGGGAGCTAGGAACGCGTCCTTCAAGAGCGCCCCGATCCACAGCTCGCCAGCTTCGCTCTGCAGCGTCATCTCGGGCATGTCTTCCGGCACTTCGCGGCGACTGAACTGGGCTTGCCAACGTTGAAAAGCCTCTTTCGCAGCATTGGCGCCGTGGTATCGCGCGGTCAGCTCGCTCGCCAGGCCCTTCTTGGCGTCCATGGGGTGTCCGGCCTTCAACTGAGCGATCTGCTCGACGTTCGAGTTCGAGAGCAGCTCATAGTAGCGCCACATCAGCTCGTCGCTGATGGACATGAGCTTGCCAAAGATCTCGCTGGGCGCCTCACTGATGCCGATGAAGTTGTCGAGCGACTTGGACATCTTGGCGCCCACGAGCACACCGTCCTCCATGTGGCCATCGAGTCCTTCCAGCAGCGGGACCGTGAGCACGCACTGCGCGGCCTGACCGTACTCCTTCTGGATTTGTCGGCCGACCAAGAGGTTGAACAGCTGGTCGGTGCCGCCGATCTCGACGTCGGCGTGCAGCGCGACGGAATCGTAGGCCTGGACAAGGGGATAGAGGAACTCGTGCACGGAGATCGAGCGCCCCTCGGTGTAGCGCTTCTTGAAATCGTCGCGCTCCAACATTCGCGCCACCGTGTGTTGTGCGGCGAGCTTGATGAGGTCGGTCGCCGACATGGCGCCCATCCACGTGGAGTTGAAGGCGATCTCGGTCTTCTCTCGGTCGAGGATCTTGAACACCTGCTCGGTGTACGTCTCGGAGTTGACCCGGACGTCCTCCTCACTCAGCGGCTTGCGCGTCTCGCTCTTGCCGGTGGGGTCTCCGATGCGAGCGGTGAAGTCGCCGATGAGGAAGATCACCTGGTGCCCCAGCTCCTGGAACTGCCTCAGCTTTTGCAAGACGACCGTGTGTCCCAAGTGCAGATCCGGCGCGCTGGGATCCGCGCCGAGCTTGATGCGCAGTGGGCGCCCGGTCTTGCGCGACTCCTCGAGCTTCTCTCTGAGTTGGGCTTCGACATGCAGCTCGACGATGCCCCGCTTGAGGATGGCGAGCTGGTCTTCGACTGGGAGGAAATTCTGGCTCATGGGGGCGCTCCTGCAAACCAGAGACGATGAGGTGAACCCCTCGCCTCGTCAGCTCGGCCGTGTTCCTAGGACTCAGCGGACTCCTGAGTGTCCGCTGGAGGACGTCGGCTAGTACCCGATCTGGGGCGGTTTGGGCAAGGGGCGCCTGCGAAACTCACGCAGTCCGTACCGGACCTTTCCCCTGTGAGAAACACATTTGATCCTAGAGGAGGCGCAGAGGGCGCAGGTTTTGGGGTTTGGGGGCCTGGGCTTGGGTCTTGGCTTCGCACACGAGCTCTGAGGCACGGGTTTCGCGCAGAGACGCCGAGACGCAGAGCGCGGGCTTTGGGGTGTCCTGCACGCAACCCTTCGGGTTTAGGATCTCGAAATCCGAGGGTCACGGCGCCACGCACTGCTGCGCGGCGTCACAGACCTCGCCCGCACCACAGCCTTCTCCCGTCGCCACGACACACCGCCCGCAGCGCTTCGATGCCGGGTCGCAAAACCGCCCCTCGCCGCACTCCATGTCCGAAGCACAGCCCATGCAGCCGCCTTCGAGGCAGAGCTGGCCAGTCGGGCACTCGTCGTCGGTTACGCACTCGACGACTGTGCAAACCCCATTGATGCAGCGCTCGCCGTCGCCCACACAGATGTCGTCTGAGCCGCAGGCGAGCGGGTCGTTGCAGAGGTTGCGCGACAGGCAAAGCCTTCACCACAGTCCGCGGCGATCTGGCAGTCTACGCTCCTCGTGCAGCGACCCTCGACGCAGTGCTCGCCGTCTGAACAGCCGTCGGCGACCGAGCAATCCGCTCGCGGCAGACAGACGATGTCGGCGCAGAACTCGCCGAGGAGACAGTCGTCATCGGAGCCGCAGGCGTTGAGCAGCAGGCACACTCCACTCACGCACGCCAAGCCTGCACCGCAGTCGACGCTCACATCACACGCCACGAGCTGACACGTAAACCCGGAGCACACCTCGGGCGCCGTACACTCACTCTGCTCGAGGCAGCCCGCCTGGACGAGGCCCACAGTGGCGAGCACACGACTGTACCCCGCCGCCTGGTTGGAGTCCGTGTCGAGGAAAGGAGAGTCGCTCACGCGCCACTGCCCCGCGTCGACGGTAGAAACCCTCAGGCGCTCTTCGGAGAGCCCGCTGATGTCGCTGTCGGCGTACCGGAAGAGGAGCCGGGCCCGTTGCAGAAGCTGCACATCGGTGGGCGTGACGACGTACGCCAAGCCTGCACCGGCCGGCGCGTTGACCGCTGGTGCGATCTTGAAGCGCACGTCCTCGGCGACGGCGCCCAAAGGAAACTCGATCCGCAGCTTGCCATCGGCCGACTCCAGCGCCCCGCCGCCTCGCCCCACGACCCCCTCGCCGGTAGGAGTCTCTTCGGTCTGAACGGGCTGTTCGTCCGAGCAAGCGGCGGCGAGCAACAAAGCGGCGAGGAGAGCAGGACAGAGCATGCGTGAGGTCATTCTTGCTGGCTCCAGGTGGGTCGACGTCCAACCCGTCGACGGTAGCGGAAACGCCGGTTAGTGTGTAGCCACACGTTTGTGTGCGGCTTTTGGGCCCCCCTTGTCGGCGATTCCATCGTTGCCGTGGGGCTTGGGCGTTAGAGACGACGAGCCGTGCTCAGAGCCCCGCGCCCTACTCTCAGGCGCACAAGAAACCCGAGACCGAAAAAGGTCTCGGCGCACAGGACTCGGCCTGGCAATTACGGGATCTCGGTGGCGATGCCGATCTCGTTGGCTTCTTGGGCGTCTTGAATGGCGAGCATGAAGGTCTCGCGCAGGCTCTCGAGCTCGTCGAGGAGCAGCTTGCGTCGGGCGAGGAGGCGGTCCAGCAGGCGGCTCTGGCTCAGGAAGAGAGTACGGACGACGATGCGGTCGCGGTAACGAGCCAGTTGGCGCCAGTATCGCAGCGCGAAGAGGCCGCTCAGGGGCACGGAGACGGCGTAGAGCGCGGCGCCGAGCGCGGAGCCAAAGAGGGCGTAGATTGCCCAGGTCTGAACGGCGAGGAAGATGTTGAAGAGGAGCGTGCCGACCGTCAGGCCGGTGAAGGCGCGTTTGGCCTCGTCGTCGGCGCGCAGCACCGCGGCGCCGGTGAGCTTGAAGGGGATGAGGTTGTTGAGCACGCCCCACAAGAAGACGGGGGCGAGGAAGACCGCGTAAAGCGAGAGCTTGAGGGCGTCGAGCCGCAACGAGAGCGTCTCTGGCGGGCGGGTGGCGAAGCTGTATCGTAGCTTCGCTTGGTCGAGGTCCTCTTTGTAGGCGCGGATGTGCTGCCGAATGGCATCGACGCGGGTGGGTTCGTGCTCGAGGAAGTAGTCGACGGCGTCGGAGATGCGCTGCTTGAGGTAAAACGTGTCGTCGAGAGAGGGATGATGGGCAGTGCTGGCGCGGATTTTCTCGAGGTAACGGGTGTGCAGCTCGGGGCGGTTCTCGGCGTCGTCGGCGAGGGCATCGAGGAGCTGGTGTCCGTAGATTTTTTGGATGTCTTCGACGAGCTCGACGGAGAGATTGTCGAGGATGTGCACGGCGACACAGCGCAGGCGTTCTTGGATTTGGTCGGTGAGGGCGCGCGCCGCAGCGCGGGGGTCGACGGCGTAGTCGGCCAGGAAGTCGGTGGCGTCGATGGGTTCGGCGAAGCGCACCAGGACCCGGGAGAGGAAGCGGTCGCGGTTTTCGAAGTTCAAGCCAACTGGCACGATGAGCAGTCGTTCGGGTGGGTCGGGGGTGTCCAGGGCGCCGAGGGCGATGCGGGCGGTGCCGGTCTTGAGGTCGCGGACCCTGCGCTCGGGGGCGTTCTGGCCCTCGGGGAAGATGCCGATGCAGCCGCCTTTTCGCAGCACCTCGAAGGCGGCCTCGAAGGCCGACTCGTTTTGGCTGGTGAGGGATGGGTCGTCCTGTTTGCGGTAGACGGGGATCACGCCGCAACGGTCGAAGATCCAGGCGACGACTGGGTTCTTGAAGAGGCCGGAGCGCGCCATGTAGTGAATGGTGCGCGGCGTGCGGGTCCCCAAGATCACCGTGTCCATGATGGAGTTTGGGTGGTTGGCGGCGAAGATGACCGGGCCGCGCTCGGGGATCGTCGCCTCACCGGTCGACTCGATGTCCACAAAAAACACGCCCAGCGCGGAGCGCAGCGCGAAGCGCAAGGTTCGATAGAGGAGCAAAGGCAACCTCGAACGCGTCGAGAATGGCGAGGATCGGGGCGCATTCTACCTTCTTTGCCGTGCGACGTCACTCTCGCCGCTTCTGTGCGCCTTCGTCGACAGAAGGGTATGCTGGTGCTCCCTTCTGCCCGAGAGTCGTCGCCCATGCGTTCACGTCTCCTGGTGATCTTGCTGCTTCTCGTCGTCGGCTGCCAAGCCCACCGCGAAGCCACGCCCGAGCCCGCGGCGACGCCGGCCGTCCCCTCAGAGGCTCCCGCGCAGCCAGCATTGGACTGGCTCGCCATTGGTGGCGGCGGTACACCCGACAGCAACGAGGCCTCCATCGAGGCGGACCTCGCCTTGGGTCTCGAGGTCTTTGGCGCCCCGAAAGCGCTCCTATTCGCGGGCGGACCGGACACGAAGTCGGTGCAGGTCAGGGACAAGGAGTACCCTAAGGACGACCTGCGCCAACGGCTCGGTGCGCTCTTCGCGCCGCGTTCGGGGCGCGACGCGAAGTATCGGGAGACGACCTTGTCAGTTACGGCTGCGTCAACCCGCGACAACGTGCTGGCGACGTTGCGCGCCGAGACCCAGAGCGGGGGGCCATTGTTGGTCTTCCTCAACGGTCACGGCAACATGGGCGAAGAGCCCGCACAGAACCTCTGGTCGAGCTGGGGAAACGACGTCGTCACGGTCGCCGAGTTCGAAGACGCCTTGGGACCACGTCCCACGGTTTGGGTTGCGACGACCTGTTTCTCGGGAGGCTTTGCCGAGATGGCCTTCGACGAGGCCGACTCGAGCCGCAGGAAGGCGCCCTCCGGACCGCGTTGCGGCGTCTTCTCTAGCCCGTCAGATTTGGAGTCGAGCGGCTGCGACCCGGACCCCGACCGCCGCAACCACGAAGGCTACGCCAAGCACTTCTTCAACGCCCTTCGGGGTCGGGACAAGGAGGGGGCTGCGCTGCCCCTGGCCGACCTCGACCTCGACGGCGACGGTCGCATCTCGCTCCTTGAAGCCCACACCCGCGTGCGCATCGCCACCGAGAGCATCGACGTCCCCACGACCACTTCGGAGCGCTGGTTGCGCGAGGTCACTCGGGACGACGAGCTGGAAATCGGCGCGCTCCCCGAAGACTTGGGGCTCGTGGAGGACCTGGCCGTGGCCAAGGCGCTTTCGGCGAGGTTGAAGTTGAAGCCCGAGCAGGCGCTTGAGGGCTACATCGCCGTCGACGAGTACCTGGCTTCGGTGCAGAAAGAGGCCGACGAGGCGCTGCTCATCGAGGACGAGGCTTACCGCGAGGTTACAGGCGAGCTGCTCTCTCGCTGGCCGAGCTTGGACGACCCGTGGCGTGCCGATTTCGACGCGCTGCTCGCCGCCGAAGGCCCCGCGATCGAGACCTTTCTCGACGAGAGCAAGTCCGTGCAAGTCCTCGAGGAGGCCATGGCCGAGGTCGACACGCTCAATGCCCAAGCCGACGCGCTCAAGATTCGCCGAGCCCCGTTCGAGACTCTGGTTCGCGCCGTCGAGACCTTGGCGCTCGCCCAAATCCTCAAAGCGCGGGGGGGTGACGACTGGCAGCGTTATCAAGAGTTACTCGAATGCGAACGCGCCTTCTCGTTGCCCAAGACCGGAGGTTAGGAGCTTCCCTACAAAAGCATTCGGGAAGCAGGGCTCTGCCCTGACCCGCCGGGGGACTTTGTCCCCCGGACTGGAGTTTGTACACATCTCGTCGATCTTCATCGTCGAGGTGTGAACCTATCGTTTCTTCTGGCGTTCGAGCGCGAATCACCCAACGTTCCACGTTGGGCTGTTCTTGAGCGGCCCCTTCAGGGCCGACGCCCAGGGACTGGGGGCTATCGTCGAGTTGACCTCGACAACCCTGGGCAAGCCGGCATTGAACGCAGCCCAGAGCTCCACAGCCATACTCCGAGCGAGGTCGAAGCCGCCGAGGGCATAGCCCGAGGCATCGGCCCCTCGGGGGCCGAACATTCCCCAGCCCAAGGTGCAACCTTGGGCAACCGACGCCCGCCCGCGCGATCCCACAAGTGTACAAACTCCAGGGAAGTGTACAAACTCCAGGCCGGGGGACTTTGTCCCCCGGACCCCCTTTTGCTTTCTTCTTTCTTGCAGTCTGGCCGGCGACTGGAGGTTGCCGCCTCGACGGGAACTCCATTATTGCACTTCAAGGGAGCGAACATCTTCGCGCAGTCTTCTTCGGTTGTGCAAACCGGACCAATCGGGTCCCCCTATTCGAAGCACCAGCCAAATAGGAGGTCCTCCTCCTTTGGGCCGGCTGCCGTAATAACAGAGTACAGTGACCGTCGCCGACGCTCCACCTCCTCAACAGAGGTGTTGTGTCCTTGAGCTGCACCGATCGCTTGCACAGAGGCAATTAAGGGGGGCTGCGGATGGCATCGACCGCTCTCCATAAAGAAAATAGAGCTTCCGTTCATCTCCAGTCCGAAAAGAGGATCGAGCAGAGGACTCCAAAGCTCATACTCCGTCGAGTAGTGCAGAGGCAGCCCATAGAGTTGCCCAACAACAAATGGACTAAACAACAACTCAAGCTGACCATTATCCAGAAATGCGATGATACCATATGCGTCGAGAAGTCCTTGACCGAGTCTAACCCGAACGGTCTGCCCGACACTCCCTTTAAAGGCATGAACCACTTCAAAGACGGCGTCAACAGCTGGGTCGATACTGCCCACACAGCTCTGCTTGAGTCCACCTTCACCTTCACTGCCTGAAGACTGCAATAGGTCTGTGGCAGCTTCGAGCGAAGCCAGCCGCCCGATTATGATTGCATCTGTCGAGTCAAACCAAACGGAACCGTCCACAGGCGTCCCTGACTCGACGCATTCCTCGAGCCCCCCCATGCGCGGCAGCTTGGTTCGCGCGTTTACCTCAAACACAAGCGTGGTAGTTGCCTCATCTGTCGTTTTTTCCTCGACGCAGCCAACAACCAGAACGCCGACGACCAGAGCATATAGGAAACTCGTAGTCTTTGCCTTCATCACGGTGCCTCGTTGCGGTGATATGAGAGAGTATTCCTCTCGTGGGTCCATGAACTTCCGACGCTAGGAGCCAGCTGCTCCACATCCGGGAGCCAGGCAGTAGTAACCCAATTGTCGCCTACTGAATCACGGGACTCCATAATCCTAAATCCGCCACCAAACCCGATTTCAGTGAAACTCATGTAGAACTTTTCATCTGCTGTGCTGTACCATACTGATATGGTCTGGTCTGTTTGCAGACCTCTATAATCTACCCGAAAATCCTCGCCCAAAACAAGGTAACCGCTATGACTTTCACTCGGCGTTACCCCAACAACACGAAGATGGTGCTGGAACTCGTCGAACATCGAGAGAACGATAACACAATCTGATAACCCATCGACATGTCTTTCCCTGCACGCAAATCCAAACGATTGCGCCGATTCCAGCCACATGCCCGGTGTTTTCAGCAGCAGCCGTCCTCCCTGGTAGTCAATTTCCGAAACTTTGGCAAACATGAGAGCAGGTTCACTTGTGACGACCTTGAAGACAACTATCGTGCTTGCCTGGTCAGGCCAAGCTGCCATAACGAGCCTATGGTTCGTTGAAACCGGAATAATCTTCGCCTCTTCGTGACAATCTTGTGTCCACATATCCAATTTGTGGCAATAGACAACATCTAGCATCTGGACCACATCGTCTTTGAACCCGGTCTCCGAGGTGGCGACCTTCGCGCGCGGAAGCTCATCCATCCGGTCATTGTAGTCGAGAAAAGAGACAAACTGGCGTGAGGCCGCCACTTCCACAAGAGTATGGATAGAATAGCCCCAATCCAGAAAATCCGTTTGCAGGTCTCCGAATACCGCTTGTGGAATCCAGAAGCTGACCGGGTTGTCCTCCGACCTCACTACCCATGCAGGAAGATACTCCTGAGCGAAGGCGCTCACCCCAGACGAAGACGACGTAACGCCGATTCCGACTCGCTGCTCAGCGCCCAGATCCTCCCGTGCAAAGATACTGAGGCTGCGTGTTGAGACCGGCACGGTCTCCCAGCCAGAGCCAGCCGGGTTGTAGCCGTTCTCGATCCGAGTACATTCCTGGTCGTATGGATACAGAGCAATCTTTGTGGATTTTGCGCCGCTAGTGGGCTCCATGAGTGCGAGTTCCCCGTTCTTTGGGTGCCCGACCCCATAGTAGTGGCCAATCTCGTGCGCAATCGTTCGAAGCGGGAACTTACTGCTAAAAGACTTTGTAACGCACTCGTCATTTGCGTCGAGATAGCCACTGTACACATCGACAACCGCTCCGTACACCTCTCCGGTATCGACGTCCATACACTTGTAGTTCATATGGCCTAACGCACCATTTTTGTCACACCCATCCACGAGCTTGACTACGATCACAGGCAGCCCACCGCGAGCCTCTGGAAAGAGTTGTTCGCAATCTTTCTTTCGTACGGGGAGGCTATTTAGATTGCCGTCCTCCTCAACCATCATGAGTGGAATGCTCCCGCTTTGCTCATTCCAGATACCGAGCGCATCATGGACGATAGCATGAAAGTCGCGCTGGTTGGCATTCGGGATGGCGTCAATCGCCTGGGAGTTCACGTAGACATCGATCTTCTTTGCTTTGGCGGGTACCATCCCAACCTCGGGGTTCGTGTCCATGCACACATTTCCCTGAGCATATCCGAGGTTGGGCACGACAAGCGGGAGAAGCCCAGCAAGCAACAACAAACCCAGACAGTGCGGCCAAGCGATCGGTATTCCGGTCATCCGCGATGGATTCCCCCCTCTGGTCGTTGCGCCCAGCCCCAGGCTTTGTGACTTTTCCCTCATGGATTTCCCCCCTCGTGATTACGGCAGTGAAGTGGTTCAGAAGTTCAGAACAATGAACTCAGGAATTCGCTCTGAGCGGCCGGCCGAGCTTTGACCATACCACGCCCCCCCCCCCCATATTACAATGAGAATCGACCGTCGGCGGGTGATTTGTTTCCGTCAAGAATGTCGGGGAGATAGACCCAGCAGTGCGCTCTCGTCAGCAAGAATTCGCGCCGGGAAGGGGTCGGTGAACAAAGTGCTCGAGATGGGGACGACCGACGCCCGCTCGGAGGTGGCGCGGGCCCACGCGATCTCGAAGCTTCGAACCGAGCGCAACGAGCGAAACCTTGGTCCAGGTTCGGTGAGCCTCGGCTCGTTGGTCATGCTGCCCGCAGGGGGAGCGCCATCGATATTCCCTTTGTCCCCAACCTCGCCTCGGACTTTGACGAGGGTTTACGTCCTGGGCCGCGGCGGGTATGAAGTGCCACGGCCCAATTGCGCTGCAAGGAGACGCCCATGTCCCAAGAGATCCCCGTCCTCTCGATCATCGGTCGCCAGAACTCCGGCAAGACGACCGCCGTCGTCAATCTGGTGCCCCTTCTCAAGGCCCGTGGCTTGACCGTCGCGACGGCGAAACACACCCACCACGGCTACGAGATGGACACCGAGGGCAAGGACTCGTGGCGCCACCACCAGGCTGGCGCCGCGGCGGTCGCCGTCGTGGGTCCGACCACCGGGGTGTTGTTCATCGACCGCCCAGCCGACCCCCTCTCGACCTTGCGCTCAGGGACAGCGGGGGCTTTCGATGTGATTCTGGCCGAAGGGTTTCGCTCCGAGTCCTATGCGCGGGTGGTGTGCTGTCCGCCTGGGACCAGCGAGCCGGCCGAGCCCCGCGACGCCACGGGCGCCATCGCGCTGCTCGTGCGCGAGTGTGCGTCTGAGCCCACCAGCCCAACCCCTACCTTCGCGGCAGACGCCGCAGGCTTCGAGCGCCTCGCCGACCTCATCGTCGCGTGGCTGGGGCGCTAGTGGACAGCTCAGGGCTTTTCGGCGGTCTGGGCTGCGGCGAGGGTCTTGAGCCTATGCAGGCGGGCGAGGGCCAGGGCTGGCGAAGCCGCGTTGACCAGCAGTTGAGCCAGGTCTAGGTCGCCGTCGTCGAACTCTTCGGTGCCCTTGGCGGTGACGGTCAGGATCCCGATGACCGCATCGGAGGACCACATGGGAATGGCGAGCATCGAACCGATGCCAAAGCCCTGTCCTTCCTTCTCGACGAAGCGGTCGTCGCTGGCGGTGTCGTCGACCTTGACCGGCTTCTTCTCGGTCAGGACCCAGCCGATGACGCCCTCCTCGGGGTTGAATGCGGCGGGAGGCTTGTGCACGCCGTCGCCAGCGCGGGCGATGCTCATGAGCTTGGTGCCAGTGGCGTCGAGCAACCGCGTCGAGGCGTGGTCGGCCTGCAAGAACTCTAGGGCACAATGGGTTAGAAAGTGGACGCGCTCCTCGATGCCGCCGTCTTCGATGACCTTGGTCAGGTTCAAGAGTTTTTCGAGTATTTCGTCTGGAGGCGTCATGGTGACTCCGTACTTCAGCGGGAGGCGTTCGAGGGCTCGGTGGTGACCCAGCCGGTCCGGCGCTCAGCGGGGAGGAACCCCTCTAGGGTTGGGTTGCCGTGGACATCCCAGGTCCACCGCATCAAGAGCGAGTCGCTCGAGGCGAAGAGTCGCTCGCTCTGGGGGTGCAAGACCGCGGCCCGAATGCCCTCGATGTGATGGACGGGGCTGCATCTCGGGTCGCCGTCGAAGACGTCGATGCAGTGGATGGCGCCGTCGAGCCCCACGGAGAAGACTCCCTGTCCGCCGTGCTGCTCGAAGAGCCGTGAGACGGGCTGGTCATGGATGTGTCGGTGCCAGGTCGGCGCTTCTTGGTTCCACCTTCCCATGGCGAGGGAGCCGTCTTGGAAGGCGACCACGAATCTCTCGGCGACGTGCATGGCGAGATGCGCCACGGGGCCGCGATTCCAGCGGCAGCGCTCGGCGAGCTGCAGGCTGCCGATGTCCCAAAGGAGGAGTGTGCCGTCGAGACCGCCGCTGGCGAGGAAGCGGCCTTCGGGGAGGAAATGCAAGGCGGTGACTGGGCCCTGGTGGGCAAGCAGCTCGCCTAAAGGCCTCTGCTCGAGCAAGGACCAGAGCCGAATGCGGCCGTCCACCTCGCCCGAGGCGAAGATGTAGCCAAAGGGGCTGAATTCCAGCGTCGACTGCCGTCCCCGAATGCCTGGCCAGGTGCCGGCCCGGCACGCCTCGGTGATGCTCCACAGGTGGATTTGGCCGTCTTCGCCGGCCGAGAGGAACTCTTCGGTGTCCGGGCGGAAGGTGAGGGCGGTTACCGCGCCTTTGTGACCGTTGAACTGGGTGATGGGGAGCCCGTTGGCTTGGTTGTAGACATCGATGCGACCGTTGGCGCGCCCCACGACGACGAACTTTGCGGCGCGGTCGACGGTGACCGCGTGGATGGCCTCTGGATGGGTCGTGGGCCGCTCGCGGATGACGTTGGAGATGACCTCATGCACTTTGGAGCAATCGGCGAAGCGCTCAGCGGGGTCGACCTCGAGGCACCGTCGGATGATGGCCTTGAGGATGGGCGAGAGCGCAAACCCTTCGCGGGGCTCGATGGTGGGCCGCTTGCCCTCCAAATGCGCCGAGATGACTTTGACCGGCGAGCCGCCATGAGGGGTCTGCCCACAGACGAACTCGTAGAGGATGGTGCCGAAGGCATAGACGTCGGTTTCGGCGCTGACGGGCTCGCCGCGGGCTTGCTCGGGGCTGATGTAGGCCAGCGCGCCCATGACCTCGTCGGGGGCGGTGAGTCGCGCGAGATCGTAGGTCTCGTCGAACTGCGCGACGCCGAAGTCGACGACCTTCGCGACGGGTTTCCCGTCGATGGTCGTGGTGACGAGGACGTTGTCTGGGCGCAGATCGCGGTGGAGAATGCCCTTTCGGTGCGCCTCAGACATCCCCGCGCTGATGTCGGCGGCCAGATTGAGTAATTGATCTTCGCTGAGCGGGAGGTCGACGAAGTTGGACAGGCGGCCACCAGGAATCCACTCCATCACGACGTAGTGAAGCTGGGTGTCTGGGTCGATCCCGGCCTCGAAGACGGTCGGCGTGTTGGGGTGGGCGATGCGCGCCAAGGCCACGGCTTCTCGGCGCAGCCGCTGCGAAGCGGGGCTGTCTTCGCCCCCGGAATCTTCGAAGAGGATCTTCAACGCGACGGGGCGCTCGAGGACCGTGTCGAAGGCGCGATAGACGTAGGCCTGAGAGCCCTCGGCGACCAGCGAGAGGACGCGGAACTTGCTTGCGAATGCGGTATCGATGAGGGCTTGCGGGTCGCTCATGGTGCTTGAGGTTACGGCTCGAGGCCGTCAGGTCCACGGAAGGGGAGGGCCGCTGACTTCGATACTTATGTCCGTTCTTCTGCGTGGGTCAATGGCAGCGCTCGCTCGAATTTCGCGCGTTACTCGGAACAGAGGTGGCTCGCAGCGAGCCAGCAGTGACGCTCGGGCGGCCCAGCGGGGGTTACCCCCCGCTGCCACCCGAAGGCCGTCCCGAAGAGGGGCTCGAGACCCCCTTCGGGGGGTCATGCACCGACTTTGGGGTGCCACCCCCCCCGGTTTCGGCGGTCGATGACCGGCCTGAGGGGGCACATCCCCCCAGGTTGACCCCCATTTTACCCGGTGAAAATGGGGGATTGAACCCCCCTATATCCGTGATTCGACCGGCTGAGGGGGTATTTGTCCCAGTCCAAGGGCGGTCATGCACCGCCTTTGGGAGGGGTGCCCCTCCCCCCTCGGTCAGTCTTCGGTCGAGCTGGGCTCAGAGACTTCCTCCAAATCCTCTTCCCACGGCGCTCGCGGTGTGTGCTCACCCGGGCCTCGGTCGGGAGCCAAGGGATGGAGCTGGTCTTCGCGGCGACGTCGGCGTCGGTTGTGGACCCGCAGCGCGACGATCACGAGCAGCGCTGTTCCCGCGGCAAGGGCGACGAAGAGCGGGAGGTTGGAGCGGCTGGTTGGCGTGGGAATTGGGCGCCGCAACGCCGTCGGGACCAGTTCTTTGATCGAGTTGCGCAGGGCTTGTTCCGAAGCGGGCAGGTAGACGAAGACTTGAGTGAGCTGCGGGCCGGGGTAGACGAAGGTCATCTGCAGGACCCATTCGGTGTCGAGCCCGAGGTCGTCGCGCAGGGCTCGGTCTCTCCTTCGCACCTCGAGGAGGCCGAGGTCGCCGGCCTCCTCGCTGAGGACGGAGCTGCCCAGGAGCTCGACCGTGGGGACCGAACGCACGGCCTCCTCGCTGGCCTTCAGATGCGCCTTCAGGTCTCGGACGCTGAGTGGGCGTGTGGGATTGGTCGTGAGCACCAAGACGGCGCGGTGGTTCGGGGGCGAGTCGAGGGATGCGGCGGCGATGAAGTTGTCCTCGGCGCGCTGTTGAGCGAGCAAGACCCCCGGCTCGAGGACCTGCCAGCCAGCGGGCAGCTCGAGAGACAGGCCGTCGCCCTCTAAGGTGATTTGGGCGGCGGCTTGGGCCGGCGAGAGGAGGAGGCAGAGCGCCAGCGCGAGGGTGAGGTGGCGCAATCAGTACCCCAGTTTGGACAGGCGCACGGCGAGGAGGTCTCGGTGTACTTCGCTGACGTCCAGATAGCGTGCGGCTGGAGCGAGGCTGAGGCACCAACCGAGGACTTTGCTGAGGTCCTCGGAGAGCTCGGGGACGAATTCGCGGGCGTTGGGTATGGCACCGAGGGCTGCGACCTCCTGTCTCCAGCCGATGAGGTTGGTGGAGTGGATGGGCAGTTTACCGGTGAGGGTGAAGAACATGCAGATGCCAAAGGAGAAGATGTCGCAGGCTGGGGTCGGCGGGTGTCCACCGCCGAGCTCGGGTGCGCAGAAGGGCAGGGAGGTGCCGCGCTTGACGAGGGCTCGCTCGCCGAGGACCGAGAGGTGATCGAAGTCCATCAGCATGGGGGTGACGACGCCATCGGGCTGTTGGGCGAGGAAGATGTTGCCGAGGTGCAGGTGGCCATGCAGGAGCTCTCGGGAATGGGAGATCCTGAGGGCGTCGGCCAGGCGGATGTAGAGCTCGAGGGTGTAGTCTGGGTCGAAGCGGCCGTAGCTCACGAGCATTGCGGCCAGGGTTTGTCCATCGAGTCGGGGGCTTTTCACGCCGTTGGGAACGACCTCGGTGGTCTGGACGAAGGGGCAGACGGCGGCGATTTCGTTTTGTCGGCTGGCGATGGAGTGGAGCAGGGGCTGGAGGCCGGGGATGTTGGGGTCGAACTCCTTGAGGGTGAAGGCTTTCCCTTCGCGATCGACACAATGGAAGACATTGGCGGCGGGTCCCTGACCAATCTCAACCCGTTCAGTGAAGGACTCGGGCGCAGGGGCGACCGAGGAGGCGGCCTTCTGAGCTCGTCCTGGCACCTTTTGCAGGGCCTCGAGGAGTTCGGCGCAGTTCAAGTAGCGTTCGCTGGCGTCCTTGCGGAGGCAGCGTGCGATGATGGCGTCGGTCTCCGCGCTGACCTGCACACCGATGGAGCTCAGCGGTGGGGCCTCGACGAGCTCCATCATGGCGAAGACGTATTCCTGGAGCGTGCTTCCGAGAACGGGGAAGCGGCCGGCGAGGAGCTCGAAGAGGGTCACGCCGATGGCGTAGACGTCGCTGGCAGGGGAGGCGTTGCGGGCCGATTGCACGAGTTCGAAGCTCATGTAGGGGAGGGTCCCGAGCAGAGTATTGGCGGTGGTGATCGAGGCGTCGAGCTCTCTGGCGACGCCGAAGTCCATGAGCTTAGGGACCAAGGAGCGCCCCTGCTCGGCCAGGAAGATGTTGCTGGGTTTGACGTCCCGGTGGACGATTTCCTGGCGGTGGGCGAAGGCGAGGGCGTCGACGATGGGGACCACCAGGGAGAGGGCTTCGGCCTCGTCGAGTCCTCGTTTGGCTTGGACATAGCCGTCGAGTGGCATGCCCTTGAGGAGCTCCATGACCATGTAGGTCAGCTCGCCGTGCTCCTCGATGTTGGTGACCTGAACGATGTTCGGGTGTCTGAGCTTGGCCTGCAGCTTGGCTTCGCGGAGGAAGCGCTGGACGACAGTGGCCTGTGTCCTGAATTGTCTCCGGAGGACCTTGATGGCGACGGTCATATCGAGCCGCATATCGTTGCAGCGATAGACCGTCGCCATTCCACCGGCACCGATGACCGAGTCGATGAGGTAGCGATCAGAGAGGACATCTCCGCTCTTGTAGTCTGCTTCCATGCGCGTCCGGCGTCAGTCCGATGGTGAGGTCAGTCTAGCTTCGTCGCATTGGGGCTACAAGGTGACGAGCAGGACCGAGAGCGAGGCGACGATGCCGACCATCACGACGGAGCTGAAGCCGACCGGGATGAGCTTCGTCCAGCCGAGGCTGCCCAGGGCGCTGGTCCAAACCAAGACGGAGCCAGCGGCTCCAAAGAAGATGCCTTCGGAGACGAGCTGAGAGCCAACCGACGCGTCGACGATGGTGAGGACGGCCATCGCGCCGAAGAGGGCGATAGAGAGGGTGCCGAAGGTGCCCTGAGCGGCGATCTGGTAGGTGTCGAGCGGCTTGAATCTCAGCGCGATGGTGTAGAGCGCGACGAGGATGGCGAAGAGGGCGACGACCGCCATGAGCGCCAAGAGCGTTCGGCACGCCCGCACACTGTCGGAGGAGTTGGCGATGGGGAGGCTGTCTATGTCGATGAGGAAGGAGGCGAACTGGGTGAGGGTCATTTCCCCGTGGCTGTGATCGAAGCGGCTCATGACGGCGGTGGCGGCGTCGATCTGGGCGATGTTGCCGGTGGAGCGTTCGAATCCGGTGAGGCGAGTTTGGGCGGAGCTCGAGGCGCTCTCGCCAGCGACCGCTGCGTCCATCACGCCGGCGTGGTAGGGCATGAGGCTCGGTGCGAGCTTCTCGGCGACGAACTGGTTTTCGAAGATCGGCCGAGTGAACGCGAAGAGGATGAGGAGGGCGCCGGTGAGTGCGAGCAGCGCAGCGAGCGAGGGGCTGGTCCGCTGGACGGTGACCTCGCTGTTGGGGTCTTCGTGCTGGAGCTCCTCGAGGGTTTGAGCCTCTCGGGCCGAGAGGGGCGGGAGTGTGGGTTGGTCGTTGATGGACGGATAGTACATAGCCTCTCCATGGCAGTGTGGGGGCGCGAGGCGCTCCGTGAGTCGATTGGGATCTATTGCCTCGCTTCCCCACGACCGATTTTCGCGTCATTTCGATACATTGCGGTGCGAAGTTCGGTCATCGGTTCGGCAACACCTCACCATCCGTGATGAGGCGGGGCTGCTGGGGGTTCGAGGTCACCCAGTGTTCGTTCGTAACGGACTCTAACACGGGTCTGGAGTGGGTCGAGAATAGGGGGAAGAGGGAGTGTGGCGAGGCCATCTCGCTCGGAATTTCGCGTTCTACCGCGCGAGCGGTTTTCGCGGGGTCGGCGCGGGGAGGCGAGCGAGCTCGGATTGGAGCTGGAGCGTGGAGTCGAAGCCGCGCGGAGACCCGCGAATGCCCGGAAAATCGTTGACACGGCCTGGCTCCTGGTGTACTAGCAACCGCCCCTTTGGGGCCTACTCTGGAGGGGGAGCCCAGTCGTTCTCGTCATTTTCGAGAGGGTAGGGTCCGAGTGAGTGAGTCGTTATCGAGCCTGGTGTCGACCAAGTGCCGGCATCCGCAGCGTTTGTGAAGGTTATTGAGATGGGGACGGGCAAGCGGATCATGCTCTTTGCAGGGACCTCGAACCCTGCGCTGTCGGCGTCGGTGGCAGGTGCCCTGAACACGTCGTTGTGCGGGGCACAGATCGGCATGTTTGCGGACGGCGAGATCTCTGTCCGGATTGACGAGAGCGTACGAGGTCACGACGTCTTCGTGCTGCAGTCCGTGTGTCCTCCGGTCAACGATCGGATCATGGAGTTGTTGGTGATCCTCGACGCGCTGAAACGCTCGAGCGCAGGGAAGATCACGGCGGTGCTGCCCTACTACGCATACGCTCGGCAAGACCGTCAGGAGTCTCCGCGCCGCCCGATCACCGCGAAGTTGGTCGCTGATCTGATCACCGTGGCTGGTGCCGACCGAGTGATGAGCATCGATCTACACTCTGGGCAGATCCAAGGCTTCTTCTCGGTCCCCTTCGAGCACCTGCGAGCGAGCCGTGTCTTGGTGCCGAAGATCGCCGAGATCACAGCGGACAAGGACCACATGGTGGTTGTGTCACCGGATGCCGGGGGTGTGGAGCGGGCGCGCTACTACTCGAAGGCGTTGTCGGCGTCGCTGGCCATCATCGACAAACGGCGCAGTGCCCCCAACGTCGCGGAGGTGATGCACGTCATCGGCGATGTCGAGGGCAAGTCGTGTGTGATCGTGGACGACATGATCGACACAGCGGGGACGCTCACCAAGGCGGCCGCAGCGTTGATTGAGCGCGGCGCTCGCGATGTCTATGCCGCGGCGGCACACCCAGTGCTTTCGGGTCCGGCAGTGGACCGAATTTCCAACAGCGCACTGAGCAAAGTTTTTGTGACAGATACCATTCCGCTCAGTCCGGCTGCAGCCTGCTGCGAGCAGCTCGAGGTGTGCTCGGTGGGAGGCCTCTTAGGGGAGGCGATCACCCGAGTGCACGTCGAGACGTCGGTGAGCTCTATGTTTCGTTGATTTATCCGGGGCGACGCAAAGAGTGCGTCGCGTTTGCACCCTGCAGGAGAGTAACATGGCTAATTTGGAGCTGAACACCAGCCTTCGCACGACGCGTGGACGCCAAGCAGCGAGAGGGCTTCGTCGTGGCGGCCTGATTCCCGCGGTTTGTTACGGGAAGAACACGGCGCCCACATCGCTGACATTGAGCCCCAAGGACCTGGAGAAGGCTCTTACGGGACCCTATGGCCGCAACGCCCTAATCGACCTGAAGGTCGACAACGGTGTGACCTACGAGGTGATGCTGAAGGATCACCAGAAGAACGCCGTGACCCGGCAGGTCACCCACGTCGATTTCTTCGTGGTGGATCACACGGTCAAGGTTCAGGTCAACGTCCCAATCATCCTCGTGGGCAAGGCGAAGGGCGTGGCGGCTGGCGGGTCCCTACGACAGGTCGAGCGCATGGTGACCGTGCGTTGCTTGCCGAAAGACATGCCGATGGCTCTCGAGTTCGACGTGACGCCGCTGGGTGTCAAGCAATCCGCGAAGGTCAGCACGATCCCGACGCCGGAGGGTGTCGAGCTCGTCTTCGCCATCGACTTTGCGTTCGTGCAGATCCTGCCTCCTCGCGGAGCGGAGACCGTGGTCGCCGACGCAGCCGAGTGAGTGGATTTCGTCGGCTAAGGTGAGCCATGGCATGGCAGAGCAGCGGTCGAGTGGTGGTGGTTGGGTTGGGCAATCCTGGCTCGAAGTACGCCGCCACGCGCCACAACATCGGGTTCATGCTGGCCGACGCGTTCGCATCAGTCGCCGGGATCTCTGTGGAGCGAGAGAAGTTCAACGCTCGTTTTGGGTCAGGGGATTGGGGACGACGACCTCTCGTCATCCTCAAGCCCCAGACCTTCATGAACCTCAGCGGCCAAGCTCTGAGTCAAGCGCTGTCCTTCTTCGACCACGAGCCCGACCAGTGCGTTGTGCTGCATGACGACCTCGACCTTGTCTTTGGTGACGTAAGGGTCAAGGAGGGGGGCGGGCACGGAGGGCACAATGGGCTGCGGTCGCTGATCCAAGAGACGGGGAATCGGGACTTTGTTCGTTTGCGCCTAGGCATCGGCCGGCCGGCCTTCGGGGACACGACCGCCCACGTGCTCGGCCGCTTCGGACCGATGGAGATGGAAACTTTGGGAGAGGTGCTCGACGTCGGAGTGAAGGCGCTGGGTCTGATACTCGATGAGGGTCCCAAGCCCGCCATGAACGTTATTAACGGTTTGTTCAAATCGACACAGAAAGAGGGAACAGGAAGTGATTGAAAACTTGCCATATGCCATCCCGTTTGCGGGGTTATTGGCCTTGGGATTCGCCTACATGCTGGCGTCCTGGGTCAATAGACAGGAGGTAGGTACGGAGCGCATGGCCGAGATTGCGGGCTATATCCGCGAGGGCGCCATGGCCTTCTTGAAGCGCGAATACCGCATCCTCGCGATATTCGTATTCTTCGTTGCGATTCTCCTCCTCATCGCCAACTGGAACAGCGAAGTGAGTCACCCACTCATCGCGCTCTCCTTTATTCTCGGGGCGGTGTGCTCTGCGCTGGCTGGCTTCATCGGTATGCGCGTCGCCACAGCGGCGAACGTGCGCACGACCAATGCAGCTCGGACGGGACTTCCTCAGGCTCTCAAGGTCGCTTTCAGCGGCGGCGCCGTCATGGGAATGGCCGTCGTTGGTCTCGGCGTCCTTGGTCTCGGGACGCTGTTCGTCGCCTACGGGACGCTTGGATTCCACGTCTCCGTAGCTGGCGTACCTGGCGAGTTGATGGAGATGCAGATTCTCCTGCAGGTCATCACGGGCTTCAGCTTGGGCGCCAGCTCCATCGCTCTCTTCGCGCGCGTCGGCGGCGGCATCTACACCAAGGCAGCGGACGTTGGCGCCGACCTGGTCGGCAAGGTCGAGGCCGGGATTCCAGAGGACGACCCTCGCAACCCGGCGACCATCGCCGACAACGTTGGCGACAATGTTGGCGACGTGGCTGGAATGGGCGCAGACCTGTTCGAGAGCTATGTCGGTTCGATCGTCGGCGCCATGGTGCTCGGTTGGAACCTCAGCAGCGTTTACTACATCTCGACTGGCGTGAAAGGCAGCGCGATCCTCACTTGGGGTCCAGTCATTTTGCCCCTCGTCGTCGCCGCCGTTGGTATCGTCGTCTCCATCGGTTGTACCTTCCTCGTAGAGACCAGAGAAGGTGGAAATCCACAGCACGCGCTCGATCGCGGGACCATCGCTGCGGCCATCATCACCCTCGCCGCGACGGCGGGTGTCGCCTACGCTCTTCTACCGCAAGAAGGCATCACGATTTCGGCCGGCAAAGTCATCACCTGGTGGCGCGTGCTCATCGCCGTTGGTGGCGGGCTTGTCGCTGGCGTCTTGATTGGGAAAGTCACGGAGTACTACACCAGCGACTCTCACAAACCCGTGCATGCGATCGCCAAGGCCTCCGAGACCGGTGCGGCCACCAACCTCATCCAAGGGCTCGCCGTCGGTATGCTCTCCACGGTTGTGCCGGTCGCCCTCATCGGCGGCGCCATCATCGTCGCCTACGCCAACGCCGATCTCTACGGCATCGCCCTGGCAGCGCTCGGAATGTTGGCCACCACAGGGATCCAGCTGGCGGTCGATGCTTATGGCCCCATCGCCGACAACGCGGGCGGGATCGCGGAGATGAGCCACCTCCCGAAAGAGGTTCGCGGCCGCACTGACAAGCTCGATGCTGTCGGCAACACCACCGCCGCAATTGGTAAGGGTTTCGCCATCGGCTCGGCTGCGCTCACCGCGTTGGCACTCTTCGCGGCCTACAGCCAGCAGATCGGTCTCACAGGCATCGACATCCTGCAGCCCAACGTCATGGTGGGCTTGCTCATCGGTGGCATGATGCCCTTCTGGTTCAGCGCCCTCTCGATGCTCGCCGTCGGTCGTTCGGCTGGAGACATGATTGAGGAGGTTCGCCGCCAGTTCAGAGAGATCCCCGGTCTCCTCGAAGGCAAGGAAGGCGTCAAGGCCGACTACGCCAAGTGCGTCGACATCTCGACCGCCGCCGCCCTCAAGCAGATGGTGGCACCTGGCATCCTCGCCGTCACCACCCCGGTCATCGCTGGTCTGGTTGATCCCAGCGGCGCAGTTCTCGGCGGTCTCTTGGCGGGCGTCACGGTCAGCGGAGTGCTCTTGGCGATCTTCATGTCCAACGCTGGTGGCGCTTGGGACAACGCCAAGAAGTACATCGAAGGCGGAGCGCACGGCGGCAAGGGTTCAGATGCCCACAAAGCTGCCGTCGTCGGCGACACCGTCGGCGATCCCTTCAAGGACACGTCAGGTCCGTCGTTGAACATCCTCCTCAAGCTCATGGCCGTCGTCGCGTTGGTTATGGCGCCAGTCCTCGTCGGGCTGCAGGACAAGGATGACCAGACTGCTACGATTGACTCCAAGAGCGCCATCGAAGCTCCGGCTGAGCCCGCCGCCGCAGCGGTCCCCGCCGAGATGAAAGTGCCGGAGACGATGACCCCCGCCTCGGCGGTCGGGCCCGTCACCGAAGGTGCCGTCGACCTCGACCGCCGCCAGGTTCTCGCCAATTCGGTATTGCTCGGCGCGGGGACGCCGAACCTCTAGCAACCCATGCAGACGCCGAAGTGGGCGCAAGCCCACTTCGTCGTTTCTTGGGTTGCGACCACCCCGTTCAGGACGCTGTGGCGAACCTGATAAGGGTTTTGCTTGTCACAACCATGCGGCTTGTGTATCGTGCCGCGACTCCTTGCCTCCCGAATTTGCGGATAACGGCGCAAAAATAGACGGGAGGCCACACAGCCCACGAGGAGAGTGGACGAATGAAACATCTGGTAGAGCATCCGAGAGTTACGAGAGAGTACGAGACCATTTTTATTCTGCGGCCCGACCTCCTCGAAGAGGACCGCACCAAGGTGATCGAGCGTGTCCAAGGCACGATCGAGAAGCTCGGCGGCGCGATCCTCAAGACAGAGGACTGGGGCAAGCGCAAGCTGGCCTACAACATCAAGAAGAACTCCCACGGGATCTACTTCTACTATCAGTACCTCGGATTCAACGACCTCGTCACCGAGCTCGAGCGCAACTTCCGAATCCTCGAGCCCGTGTTGAAATACCTCACGATCAAGCTCGACGAAGTGGACCGTGAAGCCCGAATCGCCGAAGCCGCTCAGCAGGTCGAGGAAGACAAGACGCCGATCATCGACCGACATCGTGAGCCGATCCTCCTCAACGAGGACGACGACGACGACGACGACGTCGATTGATCTCGAGAGACCGCGAAGCGATCGCGTGTAGGCACGCCAGGTGGCTCGCTTCGAGCCACCTGGCTGCCAGGCAGCACGCGAGAAATCCGATTGACTCAATAAATCTGAGACGTTGCTCGCAGCTCGTTCTCGACTTGAAGAAAGAGAAAACCAATGCAAGTAATCCTTACCGAAGACGTCCCGCATGTGGGTGATATGGGAGACATCGTCAAGGTCTCCGATGGCTTTGGTCGCAACTTCCTGATTCCTCAGAAGCTCGCGCTGCCAGCAGTCGGCGGGCGCATCAAGTACTTCCAGCACGAGAAGACCCGCATCGCTCGCCAGAAAGAGCAGCTGCGCCAAAAGGCTCTCGAGGTCGTCGGCGGCTTGCGCGGTGTCAGCGTCACCATCCCACGTCAGGTGGGGGAGGACGACAAGCTCTACGGCTCGGTCACCAACCGTGACGTCCAGGTGGCTCTGGCCGCCGCTGGATTCGACATGGATCGCCGCAAGATCCTCCTCGACCAGCCCATCAAAGAGCTCGGCATCTTCAGTGTCGCCATCAAGCTGCACAGCGAAGTGAAGGCTCATGTTCGGGTTTGGGTGACGGCTCTCTAGCGTCGCACAAGAATCAAAAAAGCCCCCGCCCGAAGCGGGGGCTTTTTTTTGCCCGACGCCTCTCACGCCACCTAGTGTAACGCTTCGCATGTGTCCTCGATTATTGTTCGATGGCTCTCAGGGTCGTTTGGAAATCTGGGGGACTTTTCAACGCAAAGGAACCTTTCAACGCTAAGTACAGCTCTCCGTAAGTCAGGGATCGGTTCGGCGACGGCGGAGATCAACCGTGGGGGCGGGCTAGGCGGCCTCAGCGAGCGCAGCGTCAACCTTGGCCAGCACCTTGGCGAACGACTTCGCGCTC
>Ga0210044_10002882_pt1 | contig 25020 bp, 23 predicted proteins | sample CryGey13umfilter_2_FD_183959 | JGI IMG/M metagenome (GOLD analysis project Ga0210044, IMG submission 183959) | Groundwater microbial communities from aquifer in Utah, USA - Crystal Geyser 4/9/14 3 um filter (SPAdes) (version 2) | ecosystem: Environmental > Aquatic > Deep subsurface >... | reverse complement strand
CGATCGGGTCATCAGGTCAGGGCGGCTCCCATCGGGTCTGCCATCGGTCGTGAGCACGGCGTCGAAAGGCACTGGCGCATCGCGGATCGTGTTGGTCTCGTGGGCGGATTGGTCCGCGGCGCTGTCGGGGGACTGCTGGAGCGGCAGCAGCCGGTCACACCCGAGCACGAGCACCGTGAGACAGAGCACCCCGAGCCATGCCATGCGCATACATGGATCCTACGCCCGGGGGGACGGTCGATCCAGCCGTCAGTGCCTCGGAATGTGCCTTCGTGATGGGGGGGGGATGCAGTCGCCGCTCGCCTGTCAGTTCGGGAACGCCCCGCACACGAGGGCGACCGCGTTGCCCGTTCCATAGCTCCGCGCCCGCTTCTCGAGGGGGTCCATCTGCTCCAGCGCGAACTGGACCGACCGGACACCCTCGCCCTCGGGGCCCAGCTGCCGCAGGGCCTTGCGCAGCAGCGGGATGGCGCGTTCGTCGTTGTACTCGTACGCGTCCGTCGATGCGTCCACTGGCGAGTCGGCCAGCGCCTGCTTCAGGATGTCGAAGGTTCGCTGGTCCTGGACACCCAGCTCCACCAGCGCCTGCCGCAGCATGTCGCGGTGGTGTGGATCCTCGGCGGCGGCGTGAGCCGCGAGCAGCGGCTCCAGGGCGGTGGCGCCGAAGTTCCGTAGCACGCGGATGCAGCGGCTCTCGGCGTTGCTGTAGGGATCGCAGATCGACAGCAGCCGGATGGTCGGGCGCACGCCGTCGGCGACGCCCAGCCGAGCCAGCAGGCCCGCCGCGTGGACCGCGGCCCAGGATGGGGCCAGGTCCTCGTCGGGTGGCCCCGCGGACTCGAGGATGGCCAGCAGCCGCGGGACCACCGTCGGACCCGCGGCCACGATGCGGTGCGACACGACCCATGGCAAGTCTCTGCCGACCTCCCCCAGCCGATCCACCGGCGACGCCGGCTCCAGCGGCGGGTAGACCCGGAGCAGGTCCCGTCGCCTGAGCGCGTCCGCCTCGTCGCCGACGCCGACGCCCCAGTCGTGCACGTCTTTCAGCGTCAGCTCCACCCGCTCCATCTCGTCCTCCCCGGCCACGTCGGCCGCATAGGCCAGGCCCTCCGCCATCCGCCGGCGCAGGTAGTCGTGCCTCGGGTGGCGTCGGATCAGCATGGCGTACATCCGCTCGCCTTCCCGCCGCCGGCCCATGTGGAGCATCACGTCCGCCAGCGATGCGCGGAGGTGATGCTCCAGGTGCCCGTCCACGAGACGGAAGGTGAGCAGCGCCAGCACCTCCTCGTGAAACGCCACGGCCCGCGCCCCGGACGCGGGGTCGCCGGAGGCGGCGCTGGTGCACAGCTCGACGGACGTGATGCGGAGCCAGCGCACGACGTCCGAGGCATCCCAGTCCAGCAGCTTGCCGACATCCTCCAGCGATGCGGTTCGCCCCGCCCGCTCCCGGACGGTGTGCCACGTCCGGGTCCACACCTCCAGCGCCTCCTCCCGACGGCGGGCGGCGAGGAGCTGGAATCCCTCCGCCACGCCCCAGAGCAGCACGTCCCGCGCCGGCTCCTGGGGCCACCAGCGCTTCCACAGCTCCACGGCGCAGAGCTGGAGCAGGTTGACCGGGGGCTCGGCGACGCGCCGCGCCTGCGGCAGCCACAACTCCACGGCGAGATCCCACGCCCGCTCCTTGCGGCGAGCCTGGGCCAGGAACCACTCGCGGTTCGTGTGCACGCCGTGCTCCGCGAGCAGCGCCATCAGCTCGGTGTCCGACAGGGCGGCGACCTTCCACGGCGTCCACAGCGCGGCCAGCTGGTTCTTCAACTTCCACGGGAGCCAGCGCGGCTGGGCCAGCGGGTCGGCGAGGATCGCCAGTTGGTGGGGCGTCCTGGGTTTGTGCCCCAACGTGGCATACAGGCGCCCCATCGGCCCGTCGGTCGGAAACCGGTGCTTCTCGGGGACCTTGGCCATGCAGCACTTCTTGAACTTCAGGCCGCTTCCGCAGGGGCAGGGCGCATTCCGGGACACCTTCGTGCTGGTGCTGATTCGCTTCGCCATTTTGAACGCCTCCTTTGATTTTCCCCACGAACAGAGCAGGAGGCGTGCCGAAAACTGCCGATGTAAAATCAGCCGCTTATGGTATCATTGGCACGGCATCGTCCGGTGGGCCGGTCCGGGGTCGGACGGATGCCGGATCAGATCGCGATCTCCAGAATCACCACGGAACGAAGTCGAGTGAAGCCCTGGCTCCTCAGATCCCCAGCGATGGCGTCTGACCAGTCTAACCGTTGGATGACCTGAAACCCTGCCCCTCGCAGGGTCGCTACGCTTGGAGAATTGGATTCGCTGATGTCGGCCCGTAGCTGGGGAATTGACCGCTGGCGAGCCTCGTCGAGTATTCCCCGAATCACGATTTGCCCGAGGTGCCGTCGGCGAAGCCGTGGGTCCACCACCAGGCCGGACAGCCAGTGGCCAGGAATGTTCAAATGATGCCATCTGGGGGTACACCAACACAGTCCGACGAGATGGCCATCTAGCAGCCCACCGACGCAGAACGAGTCGCGGCTGCAGAGTAGTCGAGCGGTGGAGTCGCCGACGACCATTCCGGTCAAGTGGTGAATCTGGTCCAGGTCAGCCGCACAGAGCAACCGCGTCGGGACGCGGCTCTCCTGAAAGGCCCCGCCCAGCCTTGATGGAAGCCAGCGTCGGGCGAAAGATTCAGCCCGGCGGATGGACGACTTGATTCGCCTCAACAAGATGTCGGGACGTGTTTCTGAGGTGGCGGACCATTCGACCCACGATGCGAGTGGGCGTTGGTGCAATGGCCCAGCACCACCCCCATAAGCGCGACGAGCGTGTCCCCATGGCCCTGACGCCCGTTGAGTCCTCGATGGCGGTAACCACTCCCACTATCGCGTGTCGTGGCACCTCGATGGGGTGTGCTTGGTTGTCACCTCGCGTGGACACGGACAAGGTGCCGGTCTGGACAACCCGGTGGGCGACCAGGCGATCCCATTCCAGATAGACAGCAATATCCCCTCTCCGTGGCAACAAGGCGGAGTCTACCAGCAGGCACTCCTGTCCCTGCAGCGTGGGAAGCATGCTTCCACCAGACGCGGTGAGACGGATCGTTTGCACGAGTTCAGATGGTTTGCGGGCTGAAATCGCAGTTTGAAGTTCCATCCAGAGCCGTGTAGCCACAGCTCAGGTTGACGCCGTCGAACAGCGGTTCGGATTCCATCTCAGGAGAGTGATAGGGCCGTCGCTTGTTGGCGCGGTCATTGTCGGTCTTGTCATTGCTGGTCCGCTTTTCCAAAGGCCTACTCCATTGCCGTGGTGGCGTCGTGCTCAGCAGCAACGATGCCACTGGTTTCCACTACCCCATCAAGGGCAGCGAGTCTTCTGATCTCTTCACAAGTGCTTTGAACGGGCGCCGCTGGGTCCCTCGATAAGGTCCAAGCTTGACCTGGACACCGGCTGCAGCGCTCGACGAATGGACAGGATCGACATGTTGGCGACTGCCCCACGTGCTGCTGGCGGTAGGCCACCAACTCAGGCGAGTGGTTCCAGATCTCTTCGATTGTCTGGACCCGCACATTCCCCACAACCATCGGAAACACAACGCATGGCGTCACGTTTCCGTATGGAGAGATGTACAGCAGCGAATGCCCAGCATGACATGGCAGTTGCTTCAGCATTCGCACTGGCGTGTGGCGGTGACCAGGAAGGGCTGCGAACTCCTCAGGGTTCAAGCCCATGTCGCATGGTGCAGTATCACCGGCGTTGGTGGGGAGGAGGTGAGTCGCGAGATTCGTTGTGGCAACGCCAAGCGATGCGGTCAGCCGGTGAATGTGCTCTAGCTCGTTTCGATTGGCCTGCATCGCGGATACGTGAACCCGCACGTGAATGGCCTTGGCCGCCACGAGGAGACCAATCCCTCGCACAGTGTGTTCGAACGATCCATGCAGTCCCGTGATGTGATCGTGAGTGGCAGCGGTGGCACCATGGAGGCTGACATCCACCTGCCGGACCCGAAGACGCAGCAGGCGCTCGACCTGAGAAGCATCCGCCAGAAGGGTGGCGTTGGTCTTGAGCAACACCTCGAACCGATGATCATGTGCGGCCTGGAGGATCTCCCAGAACCCGGGATTCATCATGGCTTCCCCACCGCTAACAGTGAGGAACAGCGCGCCCAGATTCGCCAACTCTCCCAGCACCCGGATGGTCTCTGGTGTGGTCAGTTCGGGGTCGCTGCGGATCTCGCGATAGCAGTGGATACAGTGTTCGTTACATGCATAGGTGAGATCCATGTGGGCTGTCAGCAGCCTGCCCTCAAGCGCCGCCTTCGTCTGGATCTGCTGTCGCAGGCTGGCGCTCATTCCACCCTCACCAGTCCCACATCTACCAGTCGCTGCAAGAATGCGTCCGCGTCAGAACGAGCCAGGTCGGCTTCCACCTCGAACTCAACAAGCAGCGCGGAGACGATACCACTATGTGTGTTGTTCCCCTCGTGAAGCTGTCTCCAGATGAATCCACCTACCTCGGTGAGCGAATGGAACTGGCCGTTGCCGGAGTCCACGACGAGCAGCCGATCCTCGAACTCGCGCCAGGCGAGGTCCTCGCGGAGTTGGTAGTGCCGCTCATCCATTATCAACCAGCCTCCAGAAAGAGGGCGAACGATTGAAGGATAGCTCACCACAGGCAACGTGCCGCGAGATTCTCATGCAGGTATCCAGCACAACTCCGCCAATTTCTGCCGCCAGATCTCGGCCAAGCCCATCCAGCATCAGCAGGGTGTTCCGTTGCAGCTGCGAGACGCTGGCGTGCGCAGGCAGGGCGACAAGGTGTGCCCGCGCGGCTTGTTTGATGAAGTAGCATCCAGCGAGTTCGGCCCCCCTGGGAGATGAGCGGTCGGGTTCACTGGAGAAGAATGTTCCCCATGCAATAGGATGACCGCCACGAAAGCCAACTATGGTCGCGTCAGTACCCAACACCTCGTGACCCGTGGCGTCCGATAGCTCCGAGAGCGTGGTCTTGCCGGCCCCCGACGGGCCAATGAACAAATAGGCTCTACCATTCCGCAGGAGGCCGGCCGAGTGCACCAACAGATACCCACGCCTTGCGAGAGTCAACGCTGCGAAAAAACGCAGCGTCAACTTCAGGTGTTCCCATGCCGAAATCTGAATCGCCAGTTTGGAGTTGGCTAGGTTGTGGGTTGCATGAAAGGCCGGTGCCACGATGGTTACGGATTGGCCATCGCTATTTACCCTCATTGGCTCGAAGAGGGGGGCTCCTCTGAACGCTGGATCATGAGTGACGTGGATCGAGAGGTCAACGGGACGGTCGAACGACTGTGCCTCATGGACGAACGTCTCCGGAATTGGCAAGCCAGCCGGCCTGATAGAGCACGACAGTGGGCCAAGCTCGAGACGCAGATCTTGCGAAGTTCCCATTCCACCCGATTCTAGTAGTACACGAAGACGCGCCCAAGGAACGAGCTGTAGCCATAGTCGCTTATTACGATATCGGTGTATTGGTCACCGTTGACATCGAATAGGTAGGTTGACTTGGCTCCAAAATAGGTCGTGCTTCCTGGTTCGGTGAACGTTTGGTTCGCGGTGCTGGCTTTCCGGTTGTTGAGGCTACCTGCCGACCCTGAGAAGAGCATCGACGATCCGCCGGTGATGCTGCCAGCTGGTCCCAGCGAGATCAGGATGTCTGAGTAGCCATCGTTGTCGAGATCGGCACCCTTGATGGGATCGACATCGGCTCCACTGGCGACACTTCGGCCCATGATGCTGTTCATGTTGGGGCTCAGATCGTTTTCAAATACGGCTGCGGCGTCGGTTGACGACGACGGGAGCGTTCCGGTCAGGTTGAAAAGGTAGACCAGTCCGGCCTTGGTCGAGGTCCCAACCGTCGCGTTGGGATCGGCCACGGCAAACTCGTTAGTCCCATCTCCGTTCAGGTCGCCCACCATTGCTGCAAAGTTGCCGAATCCAGCATTTGATGTGGTGCCTTCGATCTTGACCAGTCGAGTACTCGTGGTGATGTCGATCAACTCCGGCGTAGTGGTGGCTCTCGCCCCTCCAAGCAGGACATACAGGGCGCCCGTTGTTTGCGTGCCGACCTGGTATGCAGGGGAGGCAATGAGAAGCTCACCATAGTTGTCTGCGTTCAGCTTCCCGCCCCGCCACAGACCGAGACCGAAGTAGGCAGAGAACTTGCCGCCGGTGGTTTGCACGTCCGCCCCACCAGGCAGGTCCTTCGTGGGAGGGGTCTGACCTGACTGAAGTGCCGGCAGGGCCTTGTCCCCATACATTACAAGCACGTTCGCGAAGTCAACGGTGCCGTCGTGATTCAATAAGGCCAAGTCATCGGCCCCGTCGCCGTCCAGATCGACAGCACTGAGACGCCAGCCGAGGCGTTCGGTGGCAGCAGCTGTTGTTGGTAGCTTGTAGACCAAGTCAGCACCCTTGCCGATCGTCTCATCGTCCCGGTCGGCCCACACTGGCTTCCCAAGGTAGAGGTACACACGACCGCGATTGGTGTCGCGTCCATAGGCATGAATGGCCAGGTCGGTGCAGCCCGTTGTGTCGCCATCGAAGTTGAGTGCCGCCAAACCGAATCCAAACAGGCCATTGGTGAGGGTGCCGACGATCTGCTTGGACGGCGCAGTCGGGAGGCCAGAACCAGTGCCAAAGAAGAGGTACACACGCCCCTTCTTGCCATCGGCGCTCGACACGCCAACCGCGAGATCGGAATACAGATCACAGTTGAAGTTGCCGACCACGATCTGTTGGCCAAACGACCCGCTGGCATTCACGCCAAGCAGCGTCTGCACCTTGAAGTCAACCTTGACCCCCGGCACATCCTCCGACACCGCTCCCACGTTCCCCAACCGGTCCACGGCCTTGACCGCGAAGTCGAACGTGTCCCCCATGGTCAGCTTGTCGACCTTCACGGTCTGGGTCCCCGTCTGCACCGCGAGCGGGTCGGGCTGGATCGCGAGCGTCTCCGCGTCGTCGAAGTTCGCGGCGTCGATGGTGCTGTTCTTGCGGTAGTGGACCAGGTACTTCTCCACGCCGCTCCCATTCGCCCCATCGCTGAGCGTGGTGAAGGTGCAGGTGACCTCGCCCTTGCGGTTGTGCGTCACCTTGCACTCCAGGCCGCCCGGGACCGTCGAGGACTTGGCCGGGACCGCCGGCGGCGGGGTGATGTCCACCGTGTACTTGGCGGTCTGGCTCGTGCCGCTGTTGCCCGTGGCCTTGTTGAGGCACGTGGCCGTGAAGGCGATGTTCAACCCCTCCTTGACGTCGATCGTCGAGAACGTCGCCACGTTCCCCGCCGGCGTGGCGCTCAGCGTCACATCGTTGGCGCCGGGGTAGTCGATGAACAGCTTGACCTCGTCCACCCCGGCCTGGGTGTTGACCTTGATCGTGGTCTGGAACCCGGTCGAGGAGGTGTCGCCGTCCTGGCCCGGGCCCATGCCCTGGCCGATGCTGATCGTGATCGGGGCCGGGTCCGGCGCCTGCAGCGAGCAGGACGGGGCGTTGGTGTCGAGAGTGATGGTGGAGGTGCACGTGGCCGTGACATCGCCGTCCGGCGTGCCGATCTTCACCAGCGCCTCCAGCCCGATCTGCGGCTCGGTGGGGAAGGAGACCTTGCTGAAGGTCGCCGTGCCGAAGGCGTTCGGGGTGATGGTGCCCACCGGCGAGAGCGTCCCGCCAGCCTTGCCGATGCTGAGCTCCACGCTGCCGCCCTGGGGGTCCTTGGTCTGGATCTGGACCGTGTAGTCCAGCGCGCCACCCGGGCTCTCGTCGTCCTTGGCGGTGAGCGTCGCGCCCGTGGCTGGCTTGGTGATGGTGCAGGCCGGATCCTTGATCAGCGACAGCGCCGTGGTGGCGTAGCCACAGGTCTTGGGCCCCACCGGCGTGAAGCGCGCCACCGCGAAGGTCTGGCTCACCGTGACCTTGGAGAACGTCGCCTTGCCCCCCACCGCGGCCGCCGTGTGGTTGCCGCTGTCCGTCTTGAGCGTGATGCTGGTGCCGTCCGGGGCGCCGATGACCGAGACCACGACGTCGAGCTGGATCCCCGCCATCGCGCTGTCCTGGTCGTTCAGGCTCGAGATCACCTGCCACTGGTTGATGGGGCGGGTGTTGATGCTCTCCACGGCGAGCTGACAGTCCAGGCCGTCAAGAGAAATTCCGATGTCGCCCAGATCCGCGCCAGCCTCCACACCGGGCAGGTCCGCCACGGGCCCGTCGCCACCGGCGTCGATCCCCGTGTCCGGGGATACCGTGTCGTCGCTGCAGCCGACGGCGAAGAGCAGGGAAATACAAGCTACAGTGGATAGAAGTTTGACCATCATCATGTCTCCCTCAGCGGTTACCCTTTGATTGACCTTCATCGAGACAGAGTCAGCGGCGTCCGCCCTGGTGCCCGTTTGGTGTCCGAACCCTCCAGGGCGTTCATTTCGCTCAGGGTAGCTCAGCACAGACTGCCACGCAAGCAGTACGTGGTACCCGCACTCAGGGGGAGGCGACCCCCGGCTCCCACCACGGGAGATCGCCCTGGCCGCGGAAACCACAGTGAGGGCAAGCGGTTGGGCGATCCCGGACATGGCCCGGCTCGAGGTAGTGGCGCTGCACCATGGCGTCGATGAAGCGCTGGACCGTGCTGCCGCGGTGCAGCAAACGGGCGGCCCACGAAGTGGTCTCACGGGCCAGCGCGACGGCCTGCTTGCGGAAGAGGCCGATGGGGTGTCCCACCGTGATGCTGCCGTGGCAGCGGGTGCAGACGTAGCTCTTCACCAGCTAACCCGGTTGTCAGCCCTTGATCGCCTTGACCTTCTCGATCAGCGTCGGGAGCGTGTCCTCCCACTTGCCCACCAGGCCATAGTCGGCGACCTGGAAGATGGGGGCCTCCTCGTCCTTGTTGATGGCGACGATGACCTTGGAGCTCTTCATGCCGGCCAGGTGCTGGATCGCGCCGCTGATGCCGATGGCGATGTACAGGTCGGGGGCCACGACCTTGCCCGTCTGGCCCACCTGTAGATCATTGGGCACCATGCCCGCGTCGCACGCCGCGCGGGTCGCGCCCAGCGCGCCGCCCAGCAGGTCGGTGAGCGTCTCGAGGTGCTTGAAGTTGTCGGCGCTCTTCATCCCACGCCCGCCGGAGACGACGACCTTGGCCTCGGACAGGTCCGGACGCGTGTTGGCCACCTCCTCGAGCTTCAGCACCTCGGCGCCCAGCGCGTCCAGGGCGCCGGCCGCCGCGTTCTCCACCGGGGCGCTGCCGCCGGGCTGCGCCGCGTCGAACTCGGTCTGGCGCACGGTGACCACGGCGACGGGCGTCGTGATCTCGACGACGCCGATGACGTTGCCCGCCACCATCGGACGCTTGAACGTCTTGGGCCCCGCGACCTCCGCGATGTCGGAGGCCATGCCGGCCTCGAGCAGCGCGGCCACCCGGGGCATCAGGTCCTTGCCGAACGTCGTGGCGGTGGCGCCCACCACGTCGGCGCCCTGCGCCTTGGCCACGCTGACCACCACCGGGGCGTAGGTCTCGGCCATGTACCTGGCCAGGCCGCCGTCGTCGACGGCGATGACCTTCGTCACGCCGTACTTTGCCGCCTCGTTGGCCGCGTCGCCGATGCCGCTGCCGATCACCAGCGCCAGCAAGCTGCCGCCCGTGACCTCGGCCATCTTCTTGCCAAAGGTTATCGCGTTGAGGGTCGGGGAACGCAGCTTCCCGTCCTTCTGTTCGCAAACGATGAGTACGCTACCCATTCGTGTTCTCCTCGTGTCTGGTCTACAGGACCTTGGCCTCGTTCTGAAGCTTGTCGATCAGCTCGTCGACGCTCTCCACCTTGACTCCGGCTTGCCGCTCCGGAGGTGCCTCGATCGCGTTGAGCTTGACCCGCGGGGCCAGGCTCACGCCGAGCGCGGCGGCGTCCATGGCGTCGATCTTCTTCTTCTTGGCCTGCATGATGCCCTTGAGCGAGGCGTAGCGCGGCCCCTCGGCGTACTTGTGGGTGTCGGGAGTCTCGTTGTTCTTGACCGCCCTGGGCAGCACGATGCGCAGGTCGACGGTGACCACCGAGGGCAGCGGGAGCTTCTTGAACTCCACGCCGGCGTCCACCTCGCGCCCGACGGTGATGGACTTCTTGTCCGCCGCCAGATCGACGTTGCACGCGAAGCAGGCCTGGGGCAGGCCGAGGTAACCCGCCGCCAGCTGCGCCGCCTGGTTGTTGTCCCCGTCCACCGTCTGCTTGCCCATCAGCAGCAGGTCCGGCTGCTCCTTGGCGTACACCGCGGCCACCAGCCGCGCCACCTGCTCCGAGTCCAGCTCGTCGTCGTTGCCCGTGATGTGGATCCCGCGATCGGCGCCCATCGCGAGGCAGGAGCGGATCTGCTGGCTCGCCTCCTTGGGGCCGATGGAGAGCACCACCACCTCGCCAGTGTGCTTGCTGGTGGCGGCGTTTTCGGTCAGTCGCAGAGCCGCTTCGACGGCGTACTCGTCGAAGGGGTTGACCACGAAGTTCATCCCGGTCAGATCGACGACGCCACCCTTGAGCTTGACCTTCTGTTCCGGATCGGGAACACGCTTGACGGTGACCAGTATCTTCACGATGGGGTCTCCTTTCGGTTGCCTTGAATCGGTCGGTGAGGAGGCCAGACTCCTCACGCTGAGTGGCTAACACAGCGCGTCAGGCCTTGTCAACAGACCGCAACTCTCCCCAACTCTCCCCCGCATCGACCAAGCCCAGTTGCGGCGCTGTCTCTCGAGGTCGAGGAGCTGGCACCCAGACGGCCCCATGATTCGCCTGCAGCTGGGCGTGCGATGGGTCAAGCGAGCGGATCTCGACCGGCGAGCGTTCGGGTCACGATGAGTGACGCCAGGATGTTCCGCCTCTCAGAGCGCACCACCGTGGTAGACCTCGACTCGACCAGATGGTCCGTCGTAGAGGAAGGTCACATGCTCGAGGTAGTCCCGACCGAGGAGCGCGATGAGGGTCATTCCCTGAGCCGAGTATGTCCCCGCCAGATCAAGGGGCGGGTAGGCCGCGGCCTGAAGCATGGCGGACATCGGCCGGTGCCCACCGGGCACGGTCACCTCGATGCGGTAGATGTTCACCTCCTGCGGTCCGTGAGCTCCATGCGTGGTGGCGGTGGAGACGGGGAGGAGCCCCAGATCCTGTCGGCACGGCGCCTCGACAACCGCGGTCTGGCTGGCTCCAGTATCGATCAGTGCGTGCCCACGGATCGGTACCGGAACCGGCTGTCCCCTCGTCCTGAGGTAGTCGACCAGAGGCTGCGGAACCCCAATTACAACCTCGACAACCGGACCGAAGAAGGTCAACCCGTGGCACCCTGGGATGGATGGTCGATTGTAGTCCAGCACCATGTCCGGCGCAGGATCCAGCTCAGCAGAGTATCTTGGTGAGTGCTGACGACGAGCGTCCTTCTGCTTCCGTTTCCTCTGGGCTTCGCGCTCGCTCAGTTTCTTCGCGCGGCGCTGGCTACCCTTCCGACCCACGCTGCATTCTGTAGTCGAGCAAGAACGAGATGGTCTTCTTCTTCTGCGTCATGACCTGGTCGAGGAGGAACTCACCTGGACCGAACTTCTCAAGTCCTGCCCGATAGGCTTCATCCGAGGTGCCATGAAAGCTGATGGGAAGGCCGTCCTTGAACACGACCCATTTGCCCAGGTGCTCGAGCAAGAGCGTCTCCAACTGAGAAATGAAGGCGACCTTCTCCTCTCTGAGATCCATGTGCCCCTCGCGTCTAGTCGGAATAGCACGGAAAGGACGGAACAGCCAATTGACTCACAGTTCTCGTAGCACTTCTGTAATCCAGGTTACGACCGCCCGAAACGTTGACAATCCGGCCGCGGGGTCTTACCCCCTTGCCATGCGTGTTCATTCCACTCTGCTGCTGCTGCTGGTCGGCTGCGCACACTCCCGGGCGCCGGCCACTCCGCTCACCGACTCGGAGAAGGCCGAGGCCGCCCGGTTGCTGTCGGTGGCCGAGATCGATCCGGGCGATCTCGCGGCGGTGGAGGACCGCCGTCGCCTGGTCCAGCTGGCCAACGGACAGAAGTGCCCCTGCCCGGAGCAGGGGGCGCTCCTGGAGTGCGTCAAGCCCCGGGGCCAGGGCTGCATCCGTGCGCCCTTCGCCGTGCGCGCCATCGTGCGGGGGCTCGCGCGGGGGGAGGCCGAGGAGGCCATCGCCGGTCGGCTGGTGGAGCGCTTCGGTCCCCGGGAGCCGGAGCAGATCGACGTGACCCACGCGCCCTGCCGTGGTCCAGCTGGGGCGCCGGTGACGATGGTGGTGTTCTCGGACTTCCAGTGCCCGTTCTGCGGCCTGGCGGCGAAGCTCGTGGAGGAGGTGGCGCACAGGGCGGGTGACCGGCTGCGGGTCTGTTTCAAGAACTGGCCGTTGACCCGGATCCACGACAAGGCCCGCCTGGCAGCCCAGGCCGCCTCCGCGGCCCAGCTGCAGGACAAGTTCTGGCCCATGCACGACCGGCTGTTCGGCAACCAGAAGGCGCTGGATCGCGACGATCTCGTGGACAGCGCGGGCGAGCTGGGCCTGGACGTGGAGCGCTTCAAGCAGGACCTGGACTCGGAGGCGGTGCGCAAGCGGGTGGACGCCGACGCGGCGGACGCCAACCGGCTGCAGCTGGACGGCACACCCACGTTCCTGATCAACGGCCGGCGCATGACCGACCCCAAGACCGTCCCCGACTTCCTCGACTGGATCGCCGAGGCGCTCCGGCTCGCCAGGAAGCCTACTTGACGATCATCCGGATGCGGCGTCCGGCATTGTAGCTCAGCCGGCCGGGTCCTGGGTCTGCTTCAGCGCCTCGGACTGGAAATGTGTGCGCAGGGCGTCGATCTGATCCTGGATCTCCCCATCCAGCACCAGCTGCAGGTTGTGCCGCGTCAGCCCGATGCGGTGGTCGGTGAGGCGGTCCTGGGGGAAGTTGTAGGTCCGGATCTTCTCCGAGCGCTCGCCCGATCCCACCTGGGACCGACGGTCCTCGCGGCGCTCCGCGTCCTGCTTCGCCTGCTCCTGCTCCAGCAGGCGTGAGCGGAGGATCTTGAGCGCCTTGGCCTTGTTCTTGTGCTGGGACTTCTCGTCCTGACAGATCACCACCATGTTGGTCGGCAGGTGCGTGATACGGACCGCGCTGTCGGTGGTGTTGACGCTCTGCCCCCCCGGGCCGCCGGCGCGCATGACGTCGATCTTGAGCTCCTTGTCGTTGATCTTGATGTCCACCTCCTCGGCCTCGGGGAGCACGGCCACGGTGGCGGTGGAGGTGTGGATCCGACCCTGGGACTCGGTCACCGGCACGCGCTGGACGCGGTGCACGCCGCTCTCGTACTTCAGCTGGCTGTAGACCTTCTGGCCGCTGATGCTGGCGATGACCTCCTTGATCCCGCCGGCCTCGGCGTGGTGGATGCTCAGCACCTCGAACTTCCAGCGGTTGCGCTCGGCGTATCGCGTGTACATGCGGTACAGATCGGCGGCGAACAGCGCGGCCTCCTGCCCGCCGGTGCCGGCCCGAATCTCGAGCAGGCTGTCCCTGTCGTCGTTGGGGTCGGTGGGGAGCAGCAGGACCTTGAGCTGCTCCTCCAGCTGCGTCAGCGTCGCGCGGTCCTGCTCCAGCTCCTCGCGGGCCAGCTCCTTGAACTCCGGGTCGGCGAGCAGCTCCTTGTTTTCGGCCATGTGCTGCTGGGTCTCGCGATAGCGACGGTAGGTCTGCACCAGCTCCGCGATGTCGGATCGCTCCTTGGACAGCTTCTGGAACTGATCGCGGTTGGCGATCACCTCCTGGCTGCAGAGCTGGGCATCGAGCTCCTCGTAGCGCGCCTCCACCGCTTGCAGCTTGTCGAACATCCTCAGCCCTCCACCGCCGGCAGCGCCTCGCTGTAGGAGGCGTAGACCTTCACGCCGCTGTCCGCATCCAGATCCTCGGCGGCGTTCTCGCGCCACAGCGTCTTGCGCAGCGCCAGCAGCGCCACCTCCAGCTGGTCGTCGGTGGGCTCGCGGGTCGTGAGCCGCTGCAGCCACAGCCCGGGGGTCACCAGCACGCGCACCACGGGGTTGTCGCGGAACTTGCCCGAGAGCTTGATCCCCTCGTAGCTCAGCCCGGCCACCGGGAACATCAGCGGGATCTTGACCAGGATCTTGAGCAGATGATCCACCAGCGTGCTGGAGGACAGCGGGTGCCGCAGCAGCACGGCGAAGAGGAATACGCTGACGAGGATCACCATCACCAGAAACGAGGTGCCGCAGCGCGGGTGGAACCGGCTCTGCTGGCGGGCGTTGTCGACGGTGAGCTCGAGTCCCTTCTCGTAGGCGTAGATCGATTTGTGCTCCGCGCCGTGGTACATGTAGACGCGGCCGATCTCCTGCATCAGGCCAATCCCGCCGATGTAGGCCACCAGGATCGTGACCTTGATCCCGCCGTCCACCAGGTGGAACGCGAAGCTGTTGGGGTCGAACCCGAGGAGCCAGGTCAGCAGGTGCGGGAGGGCCACGAACAGCCCCATGGCCATGGCGATGGACAGCACCAGGACGCCGGTGAAGCTCGCCGCGGCCCTGGCCGATCCGCCGCCCGCGTTCTGCTTTTTGTTCTCGTTGTCCTCGTCGCCCCTGTCCTCGTTGCCCTTGTTCTTGTCCCGCTGCTCCTGTTGCTGGGCCGAGAACGACAGCGCCCCCATGCCGTTGACCAGCGCCTCGAGCAGCACCACACCGCCGCGCAGGAAGGGCCAGCGCAGAAACTTCAGGCGGTCCCAGATCGAGTGCCACCGCTCCTCACGGATCACGATCTCGCCGCCTGGACGGCGACACACCACGGCGAAGGACCGCGGGGAGCGCATCATCACGCCCTCGATCACGGCCTGGCCGCCGACGTTACAGGTGGAGCCTTTGTCTGCCATCAGTGGTCCATAGCACCATGCACGCGATGGTCCCGGCCAAACGACACCGGGAGGAAGGACAGGGGAGGGGAGCTACTGGGCGGTGGTGCGGCCGTACTTGCGGTTGAAGCGCTCGATGCGTCCCGCCGAGTCGATCAGCTTCTGCTTGCCGGTGTAGAACGGATGGCAGGCGGAGCAGATGTCGACCCTGTAGGATCCGCGGGTGGAGTAGGTCTCCACGGTGTTGCCACAGGCACACTCGATGGTGGCCGGCTTGTAGTTGGGGTGAATGGCTTTTTTCATCGCTCGACTCCCTCGGGCTCGTACCATGGAGCCCATCGCGTGGGTCTATAGCGCGGTCCCGGCGTGTCGTCAAGAGCGGGGATGCCGGGTTTGTGGAAGGTTATGGCTACTTTATGTCCACGCAGGTGCCGATCTCCAGCAGCAGGTACTCCAGGATGCGCTCCTGCGGCAGCAACGTCGCGCCGCTGCCGTGCGTGTGGTACGAGGAGAAGATCACCCGGCCGCAGCCCTTGTTGTCTTGATCCTGGAAGTCGAAGCTGGTGGTGAGGGGACGCACCTCGTCCACCATCGGCGCCTTGACCCTCCCCGAGGCCCAGACCTTGACCCCTGCCACGTCGCTGACCTTCTTCTGCACGGCCCAGCCGGTCATGAAGCCCTCGATGGGCACCCGCCCGCTGGTCAGCAGCGCGTCGATCTCGGGCAGCCCGAGCCAGGCCTTCAGGTCGGGATCCTGGATCTCCGCCTCCAGCTTCAGGTTCGCCGTGCCCACCTCGGCGGCGTCGGGATCCTCGGGCTGGGCGGCGGGGGTCGAGTCGGAGTTCTCGAAGTCGATGTACTCGGGGAACACCTGCTCGACGTAGTCGTAGGAGAAGTCGGTGACGAACAGGCGGCCGCCGGCGCGCACGTAGGCCTTGATCGCGTCGCGGTAGATCGGGTCGGTGGAGGTGACGAGCGACTCGAACTTGGTGCCGCAGTTGATGAGGATCATGTGGAACGTCCGCATCAGCCCCGCGTTGCCCAGCAGGTACTGTACGCTCTCGGGGCCGGTGCCGTAGTCCTTGCCGTTGTAGATCGTGATCTCCGACGGTGGGAGCCCCAGCTTGTCCAGCACCTTCTCCATCTTGTCCCACGCGCCGGAGACCACGGCGATGTGGGGGATCGAGTCGTAGGGCCCGAACTGCTTCGATTTGCCCGGCAGCGTGGACTGCGCCGTGGTCAACGCCAGCGTGCCGCACGCTGGCACCGTGAGGTTGAGGTAGCGCCGGAAGTGCCCCTTCTGGATCCCGAGCCAGAACGCGGTGCCGCCGGGTACGCCGTCGAGCTGGAACGATCCGTCGGCGCTGGTGTAGGTGTTGGCGCTGAACTTCCCCTTCACCGAGCAGCTCTCGCACTGCACGGTGGCGGGCAGCGCCAGCAGCCCGAGGGCCACGTGCACCGAGGCCCCCGCCACCGGATCCACGCCGTTGGGGGCGTAGACCTTGCCCGTCACCGACGGGGGCGGGTCGGGGGCGCAGGGGTTGACGTAGCTGTCCACCTGCACCAGCCCGTCGTACTGCCAGGGCTGGCCGTCGGGCGGCGCGGCGTCGTACTGGAAGTGGCTCTGGTCGGCGCAGCGGAGGTGGGGCAGGGCCAGCGCCATGGCCACGCTCGCCAGCAGCGCGACGGGCAGCACCACGGTCTTGGGATTCATGGCACTAGCTTGCCGCACCTGGCGGGAGGGGACAAGCGGCCGGTGGGCTAGCTGCTCATGGAGTCCAGGAACTCCTGGTTCGTGGCGGTCTTGCCCAGCTTGTCCAGCAGGAACTCCATGGAGTCGATGACGTTGAGCGGGTAGAGCAGCTGGCGCAGGATCCAGACCCGGTTCAGCACCGAGGGGTGCAGCAGCAGCTCCTCCTTGCGCGTGGAGGACTTGTTGATGTCCAGGCAGGGGAAGATGCGCTTCTCCATCAGCTTGCGGTCGAGATGGATCTCGCTGTTGCCCGTGCCCTTGAACTCCTCGAAGATCACCTCGTCCATGCGCGAGCCGGTGTCCACCAGCGCCGTGCCGATGATCGTCAGGCTGCCACCCTCCTCGATGTTGCGCGCGGCGCCGAAGAAGCGCTTGGGCTTGTGCAGCGCGTTGGAGTCCACACCACCGCTGAGGATCTTGCCCGAGGGCGGGACCACGGTGTTGTAGGCCCGGGCCAGGCGGGTGATGGAGTCCAGCAGGATCACCACGTCGCGCTTGTGCTCCACCAGGCGCTTGGCCTTCTCGATCACCATCTCGGCCACCTGCACGTGGCGCGAGGCCGGCTCGTCGAAGGTCGAGCTGATCACCTCGCCCTGCACCGAGCGCTGCATGTCGGTGACCTCCTCCGGCCGCTCGTCGATGAGCAGCACGATGAGGATCACCTCGGGCTGGTTGGCGGTGATGGCGTTGGCGATGTTCTGCAGCAGCACCGTCTTGCCGGCCCGGGGCGGAGAGACGATCAGGCAGCGCTGGCCCTTGCCGATGGGGCACAGCAGGTCGATGATGCGCGTGGAGAAGTTCTTGTGCTCGAACTCCAGCCGCAGCTTCTCGTTGGGGTACAGCGGGGTGAGGTTGTCGAACAGGATCTTCTCGCGCACCACGGAGGGATCATCGTTGTTGATCGTCTCCACCTTGAGCAGCGCGAAGTAGCGCTCCGAATCCTTGGGCGGGCGGATCTGGCCGCTGACCGTGTCACCGGTGCGAAGTCCAAAACGCCGGATCTGCGACGGGGAGACGTAGATGTCGTCGGGGCCGGGCAGGTAGTTGTAGTCCGGCGCGCGGAGGAAGCCGAACCCGTCGGGCAGGGTCTCCAGCACGCCCTCGCCGTAGATCTCGCCCTTCTTCTCGGCCTGGGACTGAAGGATGGCGAAGATCAACTCCTGGCGGCGCATGTTGGAGGCGCCCTCGATGTTGAACTCATGGGCCTTGTGGGTCAGGTCCTTGATGTTCATCCGCTTGAGCTCGTTAAGGTTCATGATTCTCCTCGACTACCCCATGGGGGCCATGGTCCAGTGCCGAATGCGCCGGAAGGTGGGTTGTGCTCCTACGAACCGTTATGGATGAGACCGATGTTGCTTGCCTGAGATGGTTGCTTGCCTGGAATGACTTTGGGTTGGTCGTACGGACAACTGGCGAGCTTGCGGCGGGAAGATTAGCCGGGGACGAAGCCTCTGTCAAGGGTCAGTAGCGAATAGAGAACCCTCCGAGGTCGCCCGGTTCGGGGGGCTCCCACGCCTCGTCCACCCGCTGGACCACGGCGCCGGGTGACCCGGCATGGCACCACACGGCCAGCTGACGCAGCGCGTCCCTCGGGCCCTCGGCCACCACCTCCACCGATCCGTCCGACCGGTTGCGAACCCAGCCGTCGAGCCCCAGCATCTGCGCCTCGTCCGCCGTGTGGGCCCGGAAGAACACCCCCTGGACCCGTCCCACGATCCTCAGGTGAAGTCGGTGTCGCTCGCTCATGGTCTCATGGTCCGTCGCGTACCAGGCCCCGCTGCGCACGGCGCGAGGCTAGCAGACGGCAGGGGTGGTCGGGAGAATTTTTTGCTCCCCCTGGTGGACCCGGTAGGATGGGACCATGAGCCGAACACTGGGAATCCAACGACCGATGGAGCGACGGGGCCGGCATCGCAACGTGTCACGCGCGGCGGTTCGGATCTACGCCACTCCAGACAGCATCGATGATTCGTTCGTCCTCGAGTCCACCAACGTCAGCGGTGAGGGAGTGTTCCTGCACACCGATCTGCTGTTTCCGGTGGGAGAGTGGCTGGAGCTGGAGTTCGACGTGCCGGGCCGGGTCCAGCCCATCCGAAGCCGTGGCCGGGTGGTGCGGGTGGACGCCAGGTCCGAGCCGCCAGGACCGGGGGTGGCGGTGCTGATTCCCCGGCTGCACGAGGAGGAGCGCAACGCCCTGGGGCGCCTGGGCACCACCGCGTGGCGGATCCGGCCCTGACGTAGCGCTGCTGTGCCGGTCGCCGTGGATCAGACTGTCTTCCTTCATGTCCAGGAGCGGTTCGCCACCCGGGCGCGGGTGCTGTTCTATGCCCGGCTGGCGCTGATGGCCATCGGCCTCGGGGTGCTGGTGGTCCCGGCGTGGCGCACCTCGTTGAAGGTCGCCCTGCCCGAGGGGGCCTACTGGTACCTGTTGATGCTGGCCTACCAGGCCGTGAGCTACGTTTGGGTCGGCCGGCGGCGCGCGCGGGTGGTGATCTTCGCCACCCTGTGTCTCGACCTGCTGGTCAACCTGTACCTGGTGGCGGCCACCGGGGGCGTCAAGAGCCCGTTGATGGCGACCCAGCTGATCTTCACCATGCTGTTCGCGCTGCTATACCCCTCTCCCCTGGCGATCATCCCCCCGCTGTTGATCCTGCCCGTGGTGGCCAAGATCGACCAGATCCTCGGGACCCAGACGCTCCCCGGCGACCTGCTCCTGCTGCTGTGGTACACGGCGCTGAACATCATCGTGGTGTACGTCGTGGTCTATCTCGAGGGACGGGAGCGGGGGGCGTTCCAGGAGGTGATGCACCTCCAGAGACAGCGCCGGGAGGTGGAGCTGGAGGGCGAACGGACGCGCATCGCGCGCGAGATCCACGACAGCGTGGGTGCCGCGCTGTCGGGCGTGATGCTGCAGGCGGAGTATCTGCTGGGTCAGGTCGAGGGGGAGGCCGTGACGAAGGAGCTGCAGGAGCTGAGGGAGTCGGCGTCGGAGGGGATGGAGGAGCTGCGACGGGCGGTGTCGATCATGCGCCACGAGTTCCACCTCGTGACGGCCGTCACCGAGTACCTGGCGTCCTTCGGGCCGCGCCACCGGATCGAGACCGCCTGTGAGGTGGTGGGCGTGGAGTATGACCTGGATCCTCAGCGGCAGATCGTGCTGTTCCGCATTCTGCAGGAGGGTCTGGCCAACGTCGCGCGGCACGCCGCGGCGGGCAGCGTCTCGGTGCGACTCTGCTTCGAGGAGACACGGGTGGTGCTGACGCTGATCGACGACGGCAAGGGGTTTCAGCTGGCCCAGGAGGTCGCTGGACACTACGGCCTGCGCAACATGAATGAGCGGGTCAATCGTGTGGGCGGTTCGGTGGAGATCGACAGCGCACCGGGCCGTGGGACGCGGATCCAGGTGGATCTGCCGGTGGCCTGATCGCGCGCGGCTCGACGCTTGCAACTCGCGGGTTTACAACGCCTCGGACGGTGGATTATACATGGAGACCCGCCTGATCTCAGGTCCAGGGTCGGGGCGCTGTACGATACTCCCCCCGAGCGGAGCACCGGCATGAACCAGCACCAGTGGGAAGAGCGACTCGTCCATTACCAGTACATCCAGGAACTGCTCGTGGATCGCAACATCCTCGAGATTGGATCTGGAAACGGAAGCGGCGCGGACTTCCTGGCACAGCTGGCACGTCGGGTGCTGGTGCTGGACACCTCGGCGCAGCGTGTGGCCCGGTGCCGTCAGTTCTGCGACTGGTCCAACGTGGACTGCATGGTGGGGGAGCCCGACCGGCTCCAGGTCAAGGACGAGTCCTTCGATGTCGTCGTGGTGCCCGAGCTCGAGCGGTGGTTCACCCGGGGCGGCCTGCTGCCCGAGATCCGGCGGGTGCTGGCGCCACACGGGGTCGTGCTGTTCGTGGTGCGCAGCGCCGACCGGGAGGGGGCCGGCGGCTCGGGGATGGGCTATGCCGATCTCGACGAGTACCTGGGACAGACCTTCGAGCACGTCCGGATGCTGGGGGCGATTCCGTTTCGCGGCATGACGATGGCCGACTTCCAGCCGGAGGGGGAGCTGGATCCGCAGCTGGACTGCTCGCTGGTGACCGAGGACGAGGGGCCGGTGAGCTACCTCGCGCTGTGCAGCCGCCAGCAGCTGCCCACCGTGGGGTACAGCGTGATCCAGGTGCCCGCCGGGGCGGACGTGGCCGCGCCGCGCGGGCTGTCCGAACGGGTGCTGGGCACGGTGGAGAGCTGGGCCGAGAGCGAGGGGGCCGGGGCTCAGGTGAAGCTGATGACCCAGCTGCTGGACCGCGAGATGACGCGCGTGGCCGCGCTGGAGCAGCGCCTGGAGCAGACCCGGGCCCACGGTGAGGAGCTGTCGGGTCGGTGCATCGAGGAGCGGGGCCACACCGAGGTGGAGCGTGTGCGGGCCGAGGCGTTCCAGCGCCAGCTGGCGGACTGCCAGCAGACGCTGGAGGAGCTGCGCAAGCGCGCGGAGGGGGCGGAGCGGCGCTGCGATTCGCTGATGATTCGCATCGAGCAGGGGGCGGCGGAGCTGTCGACACTGCACCATCGAATGGCCGAGCTGCAGGGGCTACGCCAGGCAGACCAGTGGCACATCGACGAGCTGGTGGGCAAGCTGCGCAAGCTGCAGCAGGGGCAGGACGGTGACCTCGTCGTCGGCCCGGACGTCACGCGGGAGCTGGAGCGATCACGCGCCGAGATCACCAGACTGCAGCAGGAGCTCGAGCAGCGCCCGGCGACGCCCGACGATGCCACGAAGGTGCAGGAGGCCGAGGCCCGGGTCGTGGCGGCCGAGCAGCGCAGCGGGGCGACGGAGGAGCAGGCGCGCAAGGCGGAGAAGCGAGCTGCCCGCGCGGAGCAGCAGGTGCGCGAGCTGCAGCGGCAGGCCGAGCAGCAGCAGCAGGAGAAGGCCGAGCTGGAGAAGGAGCTGATGCGCTTCGAGTCCAGGTTGATCGAGGCCAACCGTCGCGCCACCAACTCGGAGTCGAAGAACGTGCAGATGGAGGTGCGGCTCAAGCGCTCCGAGTCCGAGGCGAGCACCCTGAGCAAGTGGGCCGAGGAGCTGCGAGACGAGCTCAAGGCGCTCCAGGGCAAGTCCCCGGCCGTTCCGCCCACCCCGGAGCCCGAGGTCGCGGCGCTGCGCAACGAGCTGCGAGAGGCCCGCGAGCGGGTGACGCAGCTCGAGGATCGCTGCCAAACGATGCTGGTGGAGGTGGAGCAGTCCCGGGCGGTGCTGGCGGAGAAGGAGCAGAAGCTGCAGCAGGCCCTGGCGGCGGTGGACCGCGAGCTGATGGAAGAGGTGCTCGAGCTCCGACGACAGAACGCCGAGGTGCCCCAGGTCCAGGCCCAGCTGAAACGGGCGCGGCAGGAGCTGGAACAGACCGAGTCGCAGCTGCGCGACAGCGAACAGGCACAGACGGAGCTGCAGCGGACGCGCCAGGAGCTGGCCGATCTGCGACAGCGCGTGAAGGATATCGACGGGGCGTCGGAGGAGCTGGAGCGGCTGCGGCTCCAGGCGGCGCGGCACCGGGACACCCAGCGCGAGCTGGAGCAGGCGCGGGAGGAGCTGGAGCGGGCGCGGATCGAGCTGATGCGGTTCCAGGACGAGCTGCGGGGCGGGGGCGGCAGCCTCTCGGAGGAGGCCGGCTGGACCGGGTGGGAGGAGGAGGAGGAGGAGCAGCAGGAGCACACGGGATATGTCGGCCCCGACATGCCTCGATCCGAGGAGGAGGACGACGACGAGGAGTGGGATCTGGCGGAGCGGGTCCAGGTCCAGGAGCGCCAGATCGAGGCGCTGCTCGAGGGCGCCGCGATGCACCGGGCGGAGATGGAGCGACAGATCGCCCAGGTGTCGGAGATGGACGCGCTGATCCACGAGCTGCAGGGTGAGCATCGAGACCTGGACCAGAAGCTGGTCCGGTGCACCGAGGCCCGCGGTCTGGATCAGCAGGTGGTCCGGCAGCTGAAGGACGAGAACACCCGGCTGGGGCGGGATCTGGCCCGGGTGCAGGGCGAGCTCCGGCGGTGTCAGGAGGATCAGGTCCACCGCCCGGCGGCTCCGGATTTGTCCTCGAGCCCGGCGATGGTGGCGGACCTGGATCGCGAGATCCGTACGCGCCAGAAGCTGCAGGAGGATCTGGAGCGTCGGCTGGCCGAGGTGGACGAGCTGGGACGGGAGCTTCGCTCCCGGGACCAGGCGCTGGATCGGCTGCGCTCGGAGGACACCGAGCACCGGGCCGAGCTGCGCGAGCTGCGGCGCCAGGAGCGGGAGGTGGAGCGAGAGCTCCAGCTATGCCGACAGCAGCTGGGGGAGGGCGAGCGGCGCATGGACCAGCTGAAGGGAGAGGCCGCGCCGCTGGCCGAGCCCGCCCCCACCGAGGGGGCGGTGGCGATGGAACAGGAGCAGAAGCAGGCGCAGATCGGCCGGCTGCAGCAGCAGCTCCGCGCCACCGAGGAGCAGGTGCAGTGCCTGAACCAGGATCTGCACCAGTGCCGGAGCACCCTGACCGCGCTGGAGCGGAAGCTGGAGCAGACGCTGAGGCAGATTGGGGACCGGGAGGTCGAGCTCGCGGAGAACAAGGAGCGCATCGAGGAGCTCGAGCGTCAGCTGGAGCAGTCGCAGGTGGAGCAGTCGCAGCGATAGGCTCGCGGGGGATTCACGCCGGCTCGCGGGGGATCTACGCCGGCCCCAGCTCCAGCGGAGCGCAGTGCGTGATGGAGGCGAAGGCCCTCTCGCCTCCCAGCAGGCCCACCGCGGCTCCCACCAGCTCGGCCCCCGCCGGCGGATCGATGCGCATCTCCCCGGTGGGGCTGGACAGCTCGATGTCCTGCACCGTGGTCTGTGGACCCATGGGAAAGGCCACCACCCGCAGCACCAGTCGTCCCGTGCGCCCCAGCGCCAGCGACCCCCGCGCCTGTCCCTCGTCGGTCACGCGCCACTGGCAGACCACGCCGCCGTCGGCCACCCGCTCCAGCCGGACCCCGTCGCCCGTGCCGCTGATCTCGGCCAGCCCGTCCCGCCGCCGCTGCACCTCGGCCAGCCCGGACGCCAGACGGATGTCCTGGGGATCCAGATCCAGCAGGTTGCGATAGATCAGCGCGGCCTGATCCAGCTTCCCCTGCTCCATGTACAGGCGGGCGACCGTGGCCGTGGCGATGGGGGGATCCGTGGATCGTGGCACTGAGCGCCTCCAGACGCTGGATTCTTCACCGAATCGACGGAGACGGCAAGCGGGCGTTCCCGACCGGCCTTGATCCCCGAGGCATCCCGGGGCATGGTTACAGCATGCGACGGTGTCTCCACCACAGGCTGGCTCGAAGCACGGGGTGCTTGCTCCTGCTCTGCTCGCTGGCCTCCGCCATGTTGGGCGCGCCGGGTCCGCTGGCGGTCGAGGTCAAGGCCATGACCCTCGAGTCCGACGACCCGCGGCCGGGCTCGTCCAAGGCGCGGGAGAGGCAGACCCCCGAGTTCGGGCCCGCCGTCGTCGCGACCATCACCACCGAATCTGCCCCCCGTCCCCGGTCCCCGATGCGGGTGGCCCTCGTCGATCAGTGTCGGCCGGGACATCCGGCGGACATCGAGCACCCCCCTCGCCGCCAGTCATAGTCTGCGCGCTCCGCTCCGCACCGAGCGGGGCTCCCCCGCTCCGCGCGATCTAGTCGTCGGAGCAACAGTCTGTCCATCGATCTTGGCGGCCCTGTGGCCGATCACAGAAGGAGTGTCTCGATGTCTCGAAAGAAAGCAACCACACCGGAGTCGACCACGCCCGGGTCAACAACGTCCGGGTCGAACCCTGCACAGCCGGCGCCGAAAAGCGCGTCCCGGGTGATGGCCCTGTTCTGGGGCATCCCGGTCGTGCTCTTCATCCTGATGACGCTGGCCCAGGGGCAGTGCGCGCGCTAGCAGCGAGCCTTGCGGCCGGCAGACCGTGGTTGGTGTCATGTCCAGGCCGGCCATCTGCAAGGCGAGCGTCCGCAAGGCCGAAGCCCTGGCGCCGCTTCTTCGTATCGGGACTTGCGCCGAGGACATGTAGCAGCGAGCGAGGCCCAGAGGGGACCCCCCGGGGAAAGCCTGTGGCCGTTGGACCGAGATGCGGCAGTGATTGCTGTCGCAACGCTGCTCGACGGGGCCGTTGGACCGAGATGCGGCAGTGATTGCTGTCGCAACGCTGCTCGACGGGGCCGTTGGACCGAGATGCGGCAGTGATTGCTGTCGCAACGCTGCTCGACGGGGCCGATGGACCGAGATGCGGCAGTGATTACTGTCGCAACGCTGCTCGACGGGACCGATGGACCGAGATGCGGCAGTGATTGCTGTCGCAACGCT